>OLNF01003783.1_pt1 | contig 10768 bp, 9 predicted proteins | sample 1673061 | NCBI WGS metagenome assembly OLNF01 (sample SAMEA3136751, study PRJEB25190) | human gut metagenome | reverse complement strand
CTGATTTTGAACACCGCGAACCAGGAAGAGTTTGACGCCATCCAGGAGCTGGTGCTCGCCGACCTCGAAAAGGCGGGCGTGCCCGAAAGCCGAACCGAACGGAAAAAATATCTGACAAAGACCGACTTTTATCTGCTCGGGCTTTCGGGCGGCGAAAATTGTTCCGCGCGCAGAGATCTGATAAAAAAAGAACTCGGACTTCCGAAAAAAATGTCCTCGAATGCGCTTATTGAAATACTGAACATAATGCTCTGCGAAGATGAATTTCGCGCCCTGTTGAAAAGATTGGAGAAATTGAAATGACATATACGTTTACAACCGATGTGACGGCGGAAGAGATTGAAAAGTTTCTTGCCGCGCTTCCGCATTACAATGTGATGCAATCTCCCTCATGGGCGCAGGTCAAACCCGATTGGTCAAGTATTCTTTGCGGAGTACGCGATGAGAACGGCACTCTCTGCGGCTCTGCGCTTCTGCTTATACGCCGTCTGCCGCTCGGCTTCAAAATAGCGTATTCTCCGCGTGGATTTATCGCCGATTATTCAAACGAGGCGCTTGTCTCCGTCTTTGTTTCGGGGCTTCGCGATTACTGCAAAAAGATCAGGGCATACGTCCTGCGAATTGATCCAGAGATACGCATAGGCAGTATTTACAAAGGTGAAAAGACAGAGAATAAGACAGGGCTTGCGCAACTTGAACTGCTCAAAAAACAGGGCTTCCGTCACATGGGTTTTGCCACGGATTTCAACACCTACACCCAACCGCGTTTCAATGCCGAATATTCGCTTGTCGCGGAGGACGGGCACGCGCTGACGGACGAAGAAATCCTGAGCGGATTCGATAAAAAACTGAAAAAATTTATCGGCGCGTATACCGAAAAACGCGGCATATTTTTCGAGACCGACCTCTCCGAAAACGCCGTTGAAGAATTTGTGCGCATTTCGGAGCATACGGAACAGCGCCAGCATATTTTGCTCCGCGATGCGGAATACTTTACCCGTATGAAAAAGGCGTTCGGGGATAACCTTGTCATCATGTTTGCAAAAATGGATCTTGACAGGTTCGAAAAGTTTTTGGAAACTCAGCCGGACGACGAGCAGACCCGCGCCGACAGGGCGGAGGCAAAAAGACTGCGCGAAGAAAAAGGAAACATCGTCGATATGTCCGCGGTGCTGTTCCTTAAAAGCCGAGACACCGCATATCTGATGTATTCGGGCTTTGACGACAGCGTTTATCCGCGTTTCCGCACCACCAATCAGATAAGATTTGAGGCGATGCGCCGTTTCCGCGACGAGGGACTTTCGACATTCAGTTTTATGGGCATACACGGAGACTTAAACGACACTCTTTCGGAGTTTAAGTTGAAATTCAATCCCGTAGTCGTTGAATTTGCGGGCGAGTTTGAAATGCCCGTGCGTCCGCTGACATATAAATTTATGGCGAAAGCGTTCCCGAAAGCAAAAAAACTGTATATCGGGTTTATGTTGAAACTTAAAGGAAAGAAATAGAAAGATACTTTGATTTGCTTTGCAAAGAAAGGTTCGGACATGAAAAAATACGTTCTTGCTCTCGACGAGGGAACAACAAGTGCCCGTGCGGTCGTTTTTGACGCAAAAGGAAAAGTCGTCTCCGTTTCGCAGAGAGAGTTTGCGCAGATCTATCCGAAAGAGGGTTGGGTCGAGCACGACCCGATGGAAATTTACTCTTGCCAGTACGGCGTTATGACCGAGGCGATAACCAAAATGGATATCGACCCCGAAGAGATCGCCGCGATAGGTATAACGAATCAGCGTGAGACGGCGGTCGTATGGGACAGACATACGGGCAAGCCCGTTTACAATGCGATAGTTTGGCAATGCCGCCGCACCGCGGAACTTTGCGAACAACTGAAAAAGGACGGATATGAAGAGTATATCCGCCGCGTGACCGGACTTCCGACAGACGCATATTTCAGCGGAACGAAAGTTAAGTGGATTCTTGATAACGTCGAGGGCGCCCGTGAACGTGCCGAAAAAGGCGACTTGATTTTCGGTACCGTCGATTCGTGGCTGCTTTGGAAACTTACGAACGGCAAAAAGCATTTGACGGACAGAACAAACGCTTCGCGGACAATGCTTTTTGATATCGAAAAACTTGACTGGGACGAAAAACTGCTTTCGCTTTTCGGTATCCCGAGAAGTATGCTTCCCGAAGTCTGCTGCTCTGCGTCCGATTTCGGCACGGTTAATATCCAAGGTACGGAGATTCCCGTTTGCGGAATAGCGGGAGACCAACAAGCGGCACTTTTCGGACAGGGGTGCTTTGAAAAGGGCGATGTCAAAAACACATACGGAACGGGTTGCTTTTTGCTGATGAACTGCGGTGACTCACCGATAATCAGTTCAAACGGTCTTATATCGACCGTTGCGGCCAGTTCCGATTGTAACAAAAAAAGTTATGCGCTCGAGGGCAGCGTTTTTGTGGGAGGAGCTGTTATACAGTGGCTTCGCGACGAACTCGGTTTTATTTCGGAATCGACGGACAGCGAATATTTTGCCCGCAAAGTAGATGACTGCGGCGGCGTTTATGTCGTCCCCGCATTTGCCGGGCTCGGTGCACCTTATTGGGATATGTATGCGCGAGGAACGATAACCGGACTTACCAGAGGAAGCAACAGAAATCATATAATCAGAGCCGCGCTTGAATCTATTGCATATCAAACCGAGGATCTGCTCGAAGCCATGCGTGCGGATACCGGCAACCGTCTTAATTCTCTTTGCGTTGACGGCGGTGCGTGTGCAAACGGGCTTTTGATGCAGTTTCAGGCGGATATTTCCGCAACGGTTGTCAGACGCAGAAAAATGAGCGAGGCGACGGCTCTCGGTGCGGCGTTCCTTGCGGGACTGACCTGCGGCTTTTGGAAAAACGAAGAGGAATTGAAAGAACTGCTCTCACAGGAAGACATTTTTATGCCTAATATGGCATCCGATATACGAAACAAAAAACTTAAAGGCTGGCGGCGCGCCGTTGACTGCGCCCGCAGAGGGGAGATCGACGAATGAAAATCAGCGAACTTCGCATACCGTCAACCGACGGCGTTCACGACCTTTACGCAAAACTTTACGAACCCGATGAGACCCCGAAAGCGCTTGTACAGATAGTTCACGGCATGGTAGAACATATCGAGCGTTACGACCCTGTTATGCGGATTCTCTGCGAGAACGGCTTTGCGGTCTGCGCACACGACCATCTCGGTCACGGCAAGACCGTATTAGACGAGACCGAACTCGGCTATTTCACCGAAAAGGATGGGTGGAGCGTACTTATAGACGACGTGCATACGGTTAAGACCGCCGTCCGTAAAAGACTTTCCGACTGCGGTGCAAAAACCGTGCTGTTCGGTCACAGCATGGGCTCGTTTGTTGCAAGACTGACATATGCCAGATATGACGATTATGACGCGCTTGTTGCCTGCGGCACGGGCGGTAACAATCCCGGTTCGGGCTTCGGCGTGGTTATGACAAAGATAATTAAGGCGTTCAGGGGCAGTCATGCCCGTTCAAAACTTCTTTATGCGCTTGTGTTCGGAACATATAATAAGAAATTCGGCGCAACCGGCGGTTTTGAGTGGCTGACAAGAGATACTGATATGGTTGCAATACACGATGCGGATAAACTCTGCACTTTTGATTTTTCCGTTTCGGCGCTGCTTGACCTGATAACGCTGAACAGACGCGCAAATTCGAAAAAATGGTTTGAAGCGGTTGATACCGAAAAACCCGTCTTGCTTATCGCGGGCAGCGACGACCCCGTGGGCAACTACGGCAAGGGCGTAAAAGAAGTGTATGACCGCCTTGTTGCGACGGGACACAAAAATGTATCTCTTAAACTTTATGACGGCGCAAGGCATGAGATACTGAACGAAACAAACAGGGACGAAGTAAACAAAGACCTGACGGATTTTATCCGCTCGGTTACGGAGGAATAAAATGAGCAAGGCAATCAATATCGGAAACAGACGCGAACTTTTCGTTGACGGCGAGATGTTCGAAAAACTCGGAGATACGGAGTTTGTTCTCCACCAACCCGAACCGCGTGAAATAGCGATTCGCAGAGACACTCTGGCGGACGACCACGCGACTTCGTATTACAGCATCATTCACAACGGCGAAAAGTACATTATGTTTTATACCGCGCACGGTTTCGGACAGAACAAGGCTGGGAACTGGCCGCAGCAGCATATCTGCCGCGCCGAAAGCGTTGACGGAATACATTGGGAAAAGCCCGATTTCGGGATTTACGAATTCCGCGGAACGAGACATAACAATATCGTATACTTTTTCGATTACGACCTGTTGGATAACTTCTATGCAATGTACGACACCAGCCCGAACTGCCGCGAAGGAGAACGTTACAAGGCGCTTGCGGAACGTGTTATAAACGGTGTGGCTGTTTTGAGCGGCGTGGTTTCCCCCGACGGAATCCATTGGCGCGACATCGGAACGGTTATAACAAAGGGAACGTTCGACTCACTCAACACTCTTTATTACGACCCTGAAATAGGCAAGTACAGAGCGTTTTTCAGAGGCTGGCAGTTCCATGAACCGTCGCTGCATCTCGGCGAAACGTCAATGAATGATATCCCGTCGTATCAGGCGACAGGCTGCCGCTGCATTAAGACCGCCGTTTCGGACGACTTCTATCATTGGAGTGAGCCGGAAGACCTTAAATACGGCGATCAGCCTGCATACCAACTTTATACGAACAATATCGCGCCCTACTACCGCGCCCCGCATATTATTTTCGGATTCCCGACCAGATATTACGATCGTCCGTGGACGAGAATGTATGAGGAACTGCCGAATCCCGAACGCCGTTGGACGGGCAGATACGCGATGACTGACGGTTTGTTTATGACGAGCCGTGACGGATTGAACTTCCACCGCTTTGACGATGTTCCTTTCTTCCCGTCGGGTATCGAGGGCGACGGCAACTGGGTCTACGGCGACGCATATCCCGCGCACGGCATGGTTGAAACGCCGTCCGACAGAAAGAACGAGCCGAATCAGATCTCGATGTTTGCGCCCGACCTTGCGGAAAATGCGATAAGAAGATACGTTATTCGCCTTGACGGATTTGTTTCGCTTCATGCGAAATATCCCGATACGGAACTGCTCACAAAGCCGTTTATCTTTGACGGCGACCGTCTCGAATTCAATTACAGAACGACCGTTTCGGGGCACTTCTACGTTGAATTTCTTGATGAAAAAGGCGTTCCGTTCAGAGGGTATGAGATGAAATATTGTGACGAGATGTTCGGCGACACCGTTGCCCGTGATGTTTCATGGCGTCGCAACAGAGACCTTTCCCCGCTCAAAGGAAAGACCGTCCGCATGAGAATCGTTATGCGCGAATGCGACTTGTTCTCTTTCCGTTTTTATAATAAAGACTGATGATTCGAAAAAAATTCGCCTGCGGTGCATTTACACCGCAGGCGGATTTTTGTTTGTAAAACTATTTGTTTCTAATGTCTTTGCAACCGCTGCTTATTGCTCGTCGTTTGTATAAACGGTTTGGAAAGCGCCTGTTCCGTCATAGTACAAAATGATAGCCGAATCTGCGTTTTCTGCAAGATATACATATATGCCCTCACATGTTTTGAGATTGTCAAGATATATGTCTATTGCACAGCCGTTTTTATCAAAAACTCTGCAAAAATATGCGCCTATCTCGCTGTAAGTGTCGTCCGCATAGCATTTTTCGATATGATATGTTACGTCGCCTATTTTCTGCTCAAACACCGCAACATAGCAACCGAGGTAATCGGAATAATCCTTTACTCCGGCAGTTGCGTTGCCGCCTGTTATAACGGAAACGCACTGTTCGTAAATGCCTTGAAGATCTTCTTGTGACAGCCCGTTCGGGTGAGTGCTCTGCTCAAAATACGCGTAGTTTCCGCTTGTATAATACTCTGTGTCTTCTCCTCCGAGACCGGGGATTATATCAGAAAGATTTTCTTCGAGGTATTTTGCAAAATCTTCGCCGAGTACGTCGGGAACTTTTTCAATAATTTTCTGTACGTTCTCCTGAATATCTGCGGCGATAGTGGTCGTGAAGTCCGTTTCTGTCAGTTTCAGTATATCGGTGAATTCAGGTACGTTGTCTGCCGTGGATTCGTTTTTTATTGCAAACCTGATATCTACGCCGTAGTTCGCGATGTTCTTGAATTCAACTTCAACTCCGTTGTCTGTTTTTATCGTTCCCTCAAAGGAGACCCCGAGTCCGGAGGTCTTGGCTTCAACCTTGATTTTTCCGTCCTTTTTGTTGTGTGTGTATTTGAGCTCCTCTACGACGAATGTCCCGGCTATATTTAATTCTTCCGAAGAGCCTTCATCGGGGGTCTTGTATGTTGCAACGTATTCGTCTGCCGAGTTTGCAACGGTTCTTTCAATCACGACTTTCGTTTTGCCGTCTTTATCTGTAAAAGAAACGGTTATATTTCCTTTTTTCGGGTCTTTTCCGAAAGTTATCATGACCGTTTCTTCTTTATCTATCAGGTCGATTCTTACAACGTATTTGCCTTTGACGTAGATTTTTACGGTGAGGTCATCGCCCTCAATGTCGGAAAAGTCATCGGTCATGCCGGGAACATATGTCACAGAACCGAGAATGTCCTGTACAAGTTTTGCGGCGTCGGTCGCTTTGACTGTATAAATGTTTGCCGTAACGGAAACGGTTTTTCCGTCGATCTCGATTTTTTCTTTTTCGGTTTTTCTTGTCTCTCTTATTGTTTTCAGAAATGCTTCATATATGTTTTCATCGTCATTCTTAGGTTCAAGATTGAGTGAGGCATCTCCGAAAATCTCTCCGAGTCGAGACATGAGAACTTGACCGATGTACGAGTTTTCAAAATTCTTTTGTAGATTCTCGTCAACGGTTATTCCGTAAAGTTTATTTCCGAGCAGATTCGAACCGAAAGCCATGGATTTTGTATCCGTAAACGCGCTTACAGTAAGCAATTTTTCGTTGTCCGAGTCCATGTTTCCGTCTTTTGAAGAACCGACGAAAAGTTCAACTTTGCCGCATTTGTCTTTGACTATGTCTGCATTGAGTTGAAGCGCAATGTCAGACGGAAGAGTTGTCAGTTCGGAACCGAGATTTGCGAACAATTCGTATGTAAGTCCCTTGTCTTCATCAAAATCTTTGAGGTTCTTGTAGATTTCGTTGTTTTCGAATTCCGCGTTCAGCGTGTTCTTCCACGCTTTTGCAACGTCGTCCTCGTCCCTGAAAATAACTTCTTTTGCGAGGAAGTATCCGCCTCCTGCCAAAAGCGCAAGAATGAGAACGAGAATTATGTAGAACAAAGGCTTTTTGTAAAGAGGTTTCTTTTTCGGCGTTTCCTCAATCGCAGGAATTTCTCCGTCCGCTGCGGGAACTGTTTCCGTCGGAACTTCCGCCGTTTCGGTCGGAGTTTCTTCCGTTACGGGAACTTCTTCTCCTGCGTCGGATTTCGTTCCCTCGTCTGTCGCTGCTTCCGCCGCCGCATCTTCTGCCTGTGCCGATTCAACTTTTTCGGTGACAGCCTCTGCCGGTTCGTTTGCAACAGTTTCCTGTTTTGTTTCAGCCGTTGCTTCGGGTTCCTGTTGCCGGTTGTTTACGGGAGAGCCGCATTCGGGGCAAAAAGCCGCGCCCTCAGTCAACTCTGTTCCGCAGTTTGTGCATTTCATACCTTTTCCCTCCTGTGTGAAATAAGGTTGTTTGTTTTTCCTTTATTTTCTGTTTCAAGACAACGGTTGCCGTTGTCCTGATTATAAATATATTTTAGTCTCTATTATATATAACGTTTCAGAAAACGGTTTGTGACATGTTTTTTGATTCTTTTATAAAAAGTTTTCAGTTCTTGGACCATGTTTCGATCTTCGGAAAGATGAAATTTTCGCTCGGCTCCACTTCACCCTTGACCGAGAGATTGAGAGCAAGCGCCGAACGCGTATAGCATATCGGAATAAACGGCATTGCTTCGGAAAACAGTTCAAGCACCGTTTTTATGTCTGCTGTCCCGTTCGCAAACGCTTCAAGCGCTGCGGAAAACGCCGTTTGCCCCGCATCGTATCCTATTTCGTCAAAAACATGGCGTATGTCCATATCGTATCCTATATCGACTTCGGCTATCAGAAGGTCGTAGTTCTTGTTTGCGACCGCTTCCGCGTAACTTTCGCTTGCAAGTTGACGGACGGTCGTCGAAAATCCCATTTCCGTCAGTTGCGCCGAAAGCGCCTGCGCCAACGCCGTATGGTTTCTGTTGTCGCTGTCAACAACTATTCTCAGATTTACTTTTGAGCCGTAGTATTCGTACTGCCAGTTCTCGTCCTTGTAAAGCCTTGCATCGTAGAAAAACCGTTCCGCCGCCGCTTTGTCATAGTTGCTGTCGCTTAAATTTGCCTCAATCGTTCTTGACCACGACGGATTGAACGGCGCCCACGTCATCACTGCGCACCCTCGCAAGGCTTCGCTGTACAGGAGGTCACGGTCTATGCCGACTGTAAACCCTTTGCAAACATTCTTATAAGACGCAAAAAACGGTCTGTTCGGGTTGACGACAAGAATTATTGCAGAGTTTGTCGTAAACGCGGAAAGTTCGCTGCCTCCGCGATATTTGGATGAACCGTCTGAAAGATCTGCGTAAAGCGCGTCCGTTCCTCCGTAATTGAAATCGCTCATCATATCGCCCGGGGTCGTATAGCCCACGGCCTCGATTTTTTGCAATTTCGCATCCTTCATTTCTTCACGATACGCATTGACCGTCAATATTATGTTTTCGTCCGTCTTCTCCGCTTTATATTTCCCCGCGCCTATCGCTGTTCCGAGCAGCGAGCCCGTTCCGCTTTTGACTATCGGCACGGCGCAGAGATTTATATATTGCTGTGCCTGATGTGAAAACGTGACGGAAAAAGTCTTTTCGCCTGTGGCGCGGAAAGATAAAATGCTTTCGAAAAAGCGGGAATAACGTTTTCCCGTCTGAGCCAGACCGAACGAGTATGCGCAGTCTGCCGCGGTGACGGGAGTTCCGTCCGAAAAAACGGCTTTATCCGAAATTTTGAAAATTACTGTCGCGTTTTTTTTCTCAAAACTTTCCGCAAGATTGCACTCCGCGTCCCATGAGGAATTGACTTTTATAAGTCCGTCGTAACAAAGAGAAGCAAGGTCGTTGTTGACTCGGCTTTCGACACCGTAAATGTCAAGCGTGTCGGAAAGCGAATAGGGAAGTCTGAACGTTGTATCTTTTTGCTCCGTTTCTTCGGGTGCCGTCGTTTCAAGTTCCCCGACAAGATCCGTGATGGACGTCCCGAAAAGAGAACAGGATGTTAAAAAAATCGTGAGTGACAGAAAAAGGCATATTACGGAATATGCCTTTTTCTTTGATATAACTGTTTTTTTTATGTTATTATTGACCCTCATATTGGCTCTTGGCTTTTTCTACCGCAGAAAGCGCGTCACGAAGTTGGTCTTCGGAATTTCCGAGAATCTCGGTCACATAGTTGACAGCCGCGGTTCTCATTCTTGCCGCTTCCGTTTTCGCTTTGTCAACCGTTTCCGATGCTCTTTCGCGGGCGATTATCTGCTCATTGACAAGCGCGTCAGCCTGTGCCTGTGCTCTTGCTATCATCGCGTCGGAATTTTTCTTTGCTTTGACAAGCATTTGCTCTGCGGCTTTTCTTGCCTTTTCTTTCATGATGTCGGAATCTTCCTTAACTCTGTTCATCATGGTCTCTTTGTTTGCTATAACTTCTTTTGCCTGTTTGAGTTCAACGGGAAGACTCTGGCGGATATTGTCCATTATATCAAAAAATCTGGACTCGTCCAAAATTACTTTTCCTTTAAACAGGGGAATATGGAATGCATCTTCGATAAGGTCTTCGAGTTCTTCGAAATCCTTGTAAAAATCGTTTGCCATCATTTACACCTCTTCACAGTATTTTTTTCGTATATCTCTTATAATCTTTTCCGAAACATAATCCGAAACATCGGCTTTGAACGAAATAAGTTCGCGTACAGCCGAGGAACTGATATGGCACAGTTCGGGTTTTGACGCAAGGAGTACGGTTTCTATGCCGTAATTGCCGAGTCTGCCGTTAAAGTCCGCAATGGTTGCTTCGTATTCATAATCCGCTTGATTCCGAACGCCTTTTACAAGCACCTCAGCGCCTTTCTTTTTGCAGAAATCAACTACCAGCCCGTCATAAGCGTCAACCGTTATTCTCGGGTCGTCTTCAAACGCCTTTTCACACATCCGCACGCGCTCTTCTTTTGAAAACAGCGTCTTTTTTTCGCGGTTTACGCTGACAAGAACGCATACTTTGCCGAACAGGTTTGCCGCTCTGCGGATAACGTCCTCATGCCCCTTTGTTATCGGGTCGTAACTGCCCGGGCAAACCGCAACAATATCATTCATTTTCTTTCCTCTTGATATAGACGAGAAAAGATACTCCCGAAAAAGTATATCTTTTTCTCAAAACGAGTTTTCCTATCTCTTCCGGCTTTTTGTCCGCACTGTCGCATTCGAGAACGACGACCGCATCGTCGGAAAGCAACTCTCCGTCGGCAAGGTATGACAGCGCTTTATCCGAAAGCCCGGAAGCGTAAGGCGGGTCAATGAAAACAACATCAAAAACTCTGTCCGCGTCGTGTTTCAAGTACCGTTTGTAATCAACGTTCAGAACGGTTGCCCTGTCTTGACCCGCGCCGTGTGCGCACAGTCAGCGGTCTTTTTTTACCCAAAATCAAGAAA
>OLNF01003775.1_pt1 | contig 10794 bp, 9 predicted proteins | sample 1673061 | NCBI WGS metagenome assembly OLNF01 (sample SAMEA3136751, study PRJEB25190) | human gut metagenome | reverse complement strand
ACCTTGATATTATCGAAGATTGCCACAACCTCATGTCCTGCAATCCCCTTTTCATAACCCGTTACGGTCATAAGTTCCAAAGGTATTCTCAGTACCTGTAATACCAAAGCGTGATAGAACATAGGTGTAACCTTTAGAATGCTTTGCAATCTCTTCTAAGGTTGCCTCATCAGCATTTGGTGGTGCAATTAACACGGTATGAACGCCGTTGTCATGCGCACATTTTTCGAAATCATCACATGTATGAAGCATATTGCATGGAATATCAGGAATTAAAACTCCGTCGATACCTGCTTCATGAGCATCATGAAAGAACTTATTGATTCCACGAGCAACAACAACATTTGCATAAACTAGGATACTTACGGGAATAGAGTTATTCTCTTTTCTAATCTCTTTTACTAGGTTAAAGAAATCATCAGTGTTTGCACCTGATTTTAGAGCTCTTTTATCAGCATTCTGAATTACAGGACCATCTGCACAAGGATCAGAGAATGGGAAACCAAGTTCCAGTGCATCAGCACTGCGGGAGCAGCGTTTCCACGCAGAATCTGCGCTCCCTGAATTCGGAATTCATTAAGGTTTCGCTGTCGATGACAGCAAGAGCTTTTACATTTTTCATGTTTTTCCTTTCGTTTTTCACCGTTGGTACCATTTTGATACCAACGGTGAATCTGATTTTCTTAGTTCTCTTTTTTGCGTACTGCGGAGTATCTCGCAGGATCTGTTCCGTGTCTGTTTACAAGGAACCGAGAGTCACAAATGCGTTCGCGGGTATCCATTCAACCCGAAACCGCATCTTCTGCCTGCCGGCAGACCGCACCGAATACGGGAGTATCATTGTTCGCTCCGATCCTGTCATCGCCGCTCCCGCCATCCTGTTTTTGGCGGAATCCGAAACCGTGATGAATCGCTCGGCGGCAAGAGGCGTCGACTTTCCTTTTGCCGTGTCGTGGCGCTCACATTCGGGGGCTTGCCCTTTCGGGCGGACCAGGGAGTTCCCTCGGCAGTACGCTATTCGATTGTCAAAGAGCGGAGGAGAAAAATATGCCTTTACTTCTATTGGCAAAATAATCGGCGCTTCTGAACCGGTCTTGAGAAGATCTCGCAAAATTTCCCCTCACCCTGTATTCCACACTTTTTTGGCGTTTGACCACCTCAAAATCGCATTGTTTACAAAATCGTTACAATTTACGCGCGGCTTATCATGCAAGAAAAAAGAATGAGCGTGATATTCGGTTGCCAAAGGCACGGATGTCAAGCGTCGTTTTCCGTTGTCCTTCACTTAATAGCCACAGAAAAAGCAAAAGTGCACCCCCTCACTTCTACTGGCAAAAAAATCGGTGTTTCCACAACCGTTTTGAAAATTTCTTCGAAAAACTTTTCTCTACTCTCCTGTAGCCAAGAAAATCGGCGCTTTGATTACCAGTTTCGAAAAGTCCCGTGAATTTCCCCCTCACCCTGTATTCCACACTTTTTTCGCGTTTGAGTGTACCAAAAACGCATTGTTTTCAAATTCGTTACAATTGGGCATCGGTCAGTATCGCAAAGGGTAAAAAGAAAAGCGCCCAACCGAGATTGGTTGAGCGCGAATTGCTTATGATACTTGTATTTTGTCAAGTCTATATGTACCTACGACTCCGCTACCATGGACATTTTCAAAAATCCCGCTTTGAAAGCATCCGGGAAAATGAATGTTTTTTCTCCTGCATCAAAGTTTACACGGATATGTTTCCCTGTCTTGTCGATCCATGTAATGGTGCCGGTTCCGAAAATCTTATGTACAACAGCGTCCCCTTTATGAACATCCGGAGCGACATACGGTTCTTCTTTCGGTGCTTGCGACGGTGTCGGCTTTGCGACAGGATTTGCCGCAGGCTTCGCTTCGTATTGTTCGGTGACAAGGGACGGCGTTTTCCTTACGGTAGCAAAAGACACGGATACAGCGGGAGATGGATCTTCCTCCGGTTCACTGTCATCCGGCAGTGCTTCCGGCGGACGGTCATTTTCCATCGTCGCCTGCTGATTGTAGAACAGCTTTGCATATTCTTCGCGGCGGATAACGGTATCCCAACCGCCGATATCCTCTCCCTGATGCTTGTCAATCCCGGTATAGGACAGGCTGGAATCCTCATATCGCTTGAATTTGAAAATCGCATCATTCATCAGACTTGCATTGAAAACGCCGAGCGAACAGAGCAGTTCAAAGTCTTTGACATCCAAACCGGTTACCTTTTTGAAAAGCCCCGGTTCCAGTTGCGTGATTACATCGCGGAGCGACCGCTCTCTGTAATCGGTCAGATACATGAACACCGGTACACGCGTTGCGAATTTGATGAGTTTTTCCTGAATCTGCTTGCGCATGGATTTGTATTCTTTTTCTTCGTCGGATAGTTCCTTCTTTTCCTTAGGCGTGAGTTTTTCTTCGCCTTCTTTTTTTGCCTTTTTCACCGCTTCGGATTTGTTGATGATGGTCTGAATATCGCTGTTCAGGGAGCGGAAGCCCTCTATGTTCATCAGCGCATTAAGTGCCTCTTTGCTTGCCAGAAGGCGGCTCAGCGTACCGTTGTCCACATTGACAAGCAGTGCAGACTCCCAACGCTTGGCAAGCAGCGTTGCACTGGTACCCGCCATTGCGATATCCAGCACATCCTGCGCGTTGATTTGCCGCATGGTGCTGCCGTCGTGTAGGCAAGAACAGGCAGGAAACCGATGAATTCCGCCACCTTCTTTTCGGGATTGGATTCATTGACATCCAATCGGCAAGAGTAATCGGAAATCTGACGGAGCGCACGGTCAAGCGCAAAGTCAAAAACATAGCACTCCTGCTTCATAATGGTTTTGTTGCCCGCCTCGTCGGTGATTTCCCAGGGGGACTGCACACGGAATGCAGTCTGAAAATAGGTTTCGGGGGATTTGAGATTGCGGAGCATGAAAACGCCCGTCCACGGCCTGACCGTGACACCTGTCGTCAGTTTTCCGCAGGAGAGTGTGATAGTTTTGGTCTTCAGCGGATCACCCATCGACTTCAGCACAGGTGCAAGCGCATCCAATCCGATCCCCGCGCGTGTTCCGGCGCAGACATTGATCCTGTAATCGTGATAAAATGCGTTCTGCTTCTGCATGAGCAGATTGTACATAGCAAAACAGGCGGCAACATTCGGCAAAAACCACAGCGTGTGCGACAGAACATTCAGAAGGCGCGTATCAGAATACGGCATTGGCGGACGCCGATCCTGACCGAGCTTCATATCGTCTACATTGGAGGGCAGGTAGGATCCTCGAATGAGATCCAACCACTTCTGCACCTCGTTTTCGTAAACAAACCGTGCGTCTTCCCCCTTGCCTTTGGCGGAAAAGAAAACATTCAGATCAAATTCATTGAATTCCCCCTGCATGGCGATCTGACGGATGCTGTCGGGGATGCGGTAGGTCAGCATGACCATGCGCGGCAGGGACAGATACGGATTGCCCGAACCTACCCAAGTTTCCTTGGCGCGTTGCTCGTCGGAATAAGTCCAGTTGAAGATCTGATCTTCGATGAATTCGCCCGAATTGATGGCGCGGAAAGGCGTACCCGAGAGAAACAGATAATAGCTTGTTGTAATGGGCAAAAAGGTTTCATTGTAGGCGTTTCCCGCTTCTTCCATACTGTATTTTTCGGCATCGAAATCGGCAGACTCCTCTTCATCCGGATTTTCAAAGAGTTTCTTTGCGTTCTCACGCCACGCGCCGAAATGATACTCGTCAAAAATCACCAGATCCCAATTGGTGGTATGGATAAATTCATTTTTTGCCTTGATACCGCCCGCCTCGTTGGTACCGAGCAGATCCTGAAAAGAGCCAAACACCACGATGGGACGGGACTTGTCCGCCATTTCATACTGCCGATCCATATTCATGTCGCCCATATGTGCGTCCTTGTTGGAAACAAACTGCCAGCCGTCAAAATCCACATGTGTCACAAGATCCTCGCGCCATGCCGACTCAACTGCGGGTTTGAAGGTCAGCACAAGGATTCTGGAGAGTCCCATTTTCTTTGCCAGCTCGTAGGAAGCAAATGTCTTGCCAAAACGCATTTTGGCATTCCAAAGAAATTTCGGGACTCGCCCCGGCTCGTCCGACTTGGCTTTTCTGAAATAATCCGCAGTGCGCTCCACGGCACGCACCTGTTCGGGGCGCATACGGAAGGTCGCTGTGCGCTCGCCGTCTGACCGGATTCCGGTTTTCAGCTCGGTTATCGCCGCCCCGACATCCTCAACCTTGCAGTTAAACCACTCGTTGCGGTCACTTCCTGCGTTCAGCCGACGGAATCCGCGGCGCTCCAGAATACGGTGGATATCGTGATCGGTAAAACAGGAACCGTCGGGACACATGGCAGACTCACGCAGGAGAATCTGCGCCTTTACACCGCTCGTGTGCGTCTGCTCATAAATGCGTTTTTCAACATCCCGTTCGGTATATCCGACTTTGATGTAGCCGGTGTGAGACGCAACTCCGGGAAGCGTGTAAACATAAATTGTTGGGGTAACAGCGGGGCGTTGGACGAAGAAATCAGTTGACATGGTCGTCCTCCCGCGGGATCAGCTCCCAACCGCGCACGCCCTTTGAAGTATCCAAACGATATTTTTTGCTACAAGCATCACAAACAATGTACACATCGTGATCCCGAAATCCCGGGATATTGTCGTGTTCCTCAATGATCTTTCCTTTGCCACAGGGACATTCATATTCATATCGTTCAGTATCACCACTCCCGGCGCCATAGCCGATATGATCTTCTTGACTTGAACAGATTAACTTGGTGCGCATTTAATATCCCCCTTTTCAATCAATACTTTCAATTCTTGAATCAATATAAGACCATTCTTCATCTGTAATATTCCACAACTGTCGCAAATAGTCGTCTGTATACTCGGTCTTATACACTTGAAATCAGGAATAAAGCAATAGTTCTTTTTTGTTACATCTTGCGATACCACGGTTTGCAGCAAAAGAAATCGAACTATTTTTGAAAAAATATATGATTTATAAGACAATACTTCTCTCTCAGTCTCAAATGCCCCGGCAACTATCCATGATTCCGTGCAACATTCACCTGGTTTTGCTATTCTCGTGTTTTCACTATAATAGAATGCTACGGGTTTAGAAAAATCCGTTTGACCTGCGATGGGCGATTTGGGAACAAGAAATTTCCACTTTTCCAAATATCCCTTGGAATCATCGACATCATTTTTATCAGCAAACTGTAATCCGATTTTTTGTATGTACCAGCATGGAATGCCTTGCGACTTTGGTATGTAGTTTGTTTGTAACCCAAATGGCTTTCTCGCAGATACTCGTTCATCGAGAAAATGATTATACCCATTATCGATCTTTTTAACTATATTAACAGCCAAATTTTGACGAATGAATATATCGTATTCATCAAGCGGTCGGTGTGAGATTATTGATCCGTTGGTGCTGAAATTTTCCACTTCACAATTTCCCTCATAATCTCTATCCCAAAGAAAATAGCAAGCACCACCGGCAAGATCAACTCCGGGAAAGACATCCTTAAAATTTTCAAAGTCAACTAATTTGCGTATTCTGTGATCTGTTAGCATGGATTGTCTGAACTCATCCAATCCTTTTCCCCCGGTAAACCACCTTGAGGGAATTATCATGCTCAAATATCGAGGATTCATCCTTTTTGCCGCAGCAACAAACAACTGATATATTGGCTTTGCACTTTTTCCGTTTCCCCCATCACTCAACTGATACGGCGGGTTCCCGATAATCACATCAAATTTCATCTTGAATATTTCCTCCGGATTTTGCGTATGAATCCATTCGTATGCGTGTGTTTCCAGTTCTGACGAACGGTCGTATTCGCTCTTAGACGCGCCGCACCAAATACAAGACGCTTTCGGCTTTCCGTTGCTGTCGTAAGTCGTTTTTCCCCATGTATGCGGAATGCGTTTATAGCGGATATTCCCCTGTGCATCGTCAAAGCGGCTCACCGAGAACTCGCTGTTCGGGTATTTGGAGCAGTACACGCCGCGACGGGAAAGCAGGCTTGTCAGTTCGGTAATGGCAATGCCGTAAAGTTGCTTATGGAAAATATGGTCGACCCGCTCCTGCAGGTCGGGAATCTGCGCTTCCAGTCCGATAATCAACCGCTTGGCGATTTCGCGCAGGAACACCCCGGTTTTGCACGCGGGATCCAGAAAGGTCGTATCGGGATTGCGAAACAGTTCCTGCGGCAGCATGTCCAGCATTTTGTTGACCACATCCGGCGGGGTGAAAACTTCATCGTTGGAAAGGTTTGCAAGGCAGGACAGCACATCGGGATTGTAGACATTTTCAAACAGTGCATTACTCATGGTCGGCAAGCCTCCTGTAATTTGTGACATACTGCTTCAGAAATTTTCCTTCTTCGTCAGGTCGCACCGTCTCTCCGAACAACGACAGTTGCCCGTCCTCTGCGGGTGGTTCCTTTTCGTCTTTTGCATTGACCAATTCGTCAAAGGCGTAGTCCTTGCGCTGAATCCGCCCGTCATTGAACGGGAAAGTCCATTCCGAAAATACAATCGGTTCGGAGGTGTCCTTGCCGTTTTCGTCTACGCACATAAGGGACAAAGCGTTGCCGCAGACAATGTTGCGGGCAAGAATGAATCTTGCCGCCGCCCGCGTATCGTCGTTGCACTCCTTTTTGCAGACCTTATGGTATTCCTCCTCCCACAGTCCGTACAGCCGCTCACGGCAGGCTTCGCAATTGTCCGCAAGAATATCCACCCCATACAGACTGCCGAGAGCGAGCAGTGAGTTGCGCTCCCAATCGTAGCTGCTTTTACGGTACTTTCTTATTTGCTCACAGGCAAGCTTACGGGAAAGAATCTCGGCAAGAAAATTACCGTCCCCGCAAGCAGGCTCCAAAAAACGGGAATCAATGCGTTCGGTTTCGGATTTGACAAGATCGCACATCGCCTTGACCTCCCGCTCGGCGGTAAAGACCTCGCCGTGTGCGGCGACCCGCTCCCGGGATTTGACCTGTTTTTTCTCCATCCGACGCTCCTTTCTGCACCGAATATAACATTCGATGCAGAAAAGATAAGAAAAAAGGACGCATCCGTGTCAAAATTTGACAAGATGCGTCCGAAAAGTGCTTTCTCGGGGTTGAAAAGTGCCTTGCGGTGTGTTATAATAAAGTGTATAAGTATGTTATTATGTACCGAATGTTATAATCGATGCAGTTTTGTACTCAAAAAAGCTTTTCCAATTTGTTCATGGCGGCAATTTTCGTGTCCATCATGCTGTGCGCATAACGGTTGAGAGTGATGGTTGCGTTTTTATGCCCCATCAGTTCCGAAAGGGTTTTGATATCCATTCCGCATTCCAGTGCGCGGGTTGCAAATGTGTGTCGCAAAGCGTGAAAGTTCAGTTTCCGCACTCCCGCCTTTTCGGTCAGGCGTTCAAACAGATATTGATACGAGCGGATCGACATTCGCTCGGCTTTTTTGTTTTCTATCACAAACTCGCTCCGCGCGCCTCTTCTATAGATGCGTAAATCCTCTGCAAGATAGCCCGGCAAAGGAACCATGCGCTCGGATGCGGCTGTTTTCGGTCGATCCACAAATAACTGCCACTCGCCTTCGGCGTTCTTTTCGCGGTAGACCGTCTTTTGGATGTGCAGAATTCCTTTTTCCATGTCAACATCCTGCCACTCCAATCCAAGCAATTCCCCGATTCGCAATCCGGTATAAAGGCAGAGCCGGATGCCGAACAACCGCCTGTCTTCCCATGCCGCAATGGCTTCTTCCAATCGCCGCTGTTCCTCTCGTGTAAACGCTTCCACCCGCGACGGCGGACCGGGTACACGCCGGATACGGTCACAGGGATTTGCCGGGAGTAATTCCATATCGCACGCATAGGTGAATGCGGCGTTCAGAACGGTCAGCATCAGATTGGTACTGGTCGCCGAAAGTGTCTCGCCGCGCAGGTTCCCGTCCGCCTGATGTGCGGTCAGAAATTCGGAAATCTGCCGCCTGCCGAGATCGTCAATCTGCGTGTCGCCAAGTTCGGGCAGGATGTGCTGAACGATCAATCCCTTATACCGGCTGTATGTCCGCGGCTTGACCCTTTCCCGTTCGCATCGATCCAGCCACGCTGTCATCAATTCATTTGTCGTCATTTTTTTAACGCTCCTTTTTGCCTTATTATAGCCTCTTCCGGCGTTTTTATGAATATCTCAAGGGAACGAAAGAGCGACACCCTCCGGAAAACCGGCAAAGTATCGCTCTTTTAAAATGCGGCGTATATTGAACAGTGTATTGTTTCCTCCACATGCTCTTGCTCCCTTCCGTGCCTGTAAGTACAATACCATACCACAGAAGGTCGGAGAAGTCCAGCGAAAATCCAAAGAAAAAAGATGTGTCAGAGCAAATTTGCGGCAGATTTATGGATTGCCCCAAAATCAGCTGAAACATTCACTCTCATACCGATATCATTCTATTGAATTTCAAAAAATGTGTTTTTTGATCGTGGATTTCAAAGAAAAATGTGTTGAATTGCTCTTGCAAAACTTCGAAAAATGTGTTATACTATATCAGACGGAAAAAGGAGGGATCGTATGAAGCGAAAAGCGATTGAAGATCTGAAAAAATGGCGTGATGACCCGGAACGCAAACCGATGGTATTGCGCGGTGCCAGACAGGTCGGAAAAACCTGGCTGATGAAGGAATTCGGTCGGGTGTATTATGAAAACTGTGTATATTTCAACTTCGACGAAGAAGATGAGCTGAAATCAATCTTTGAAGTTAACAAAAATCCGGCACGGATTGTCGAGCTTCTCTCCATGATCGCCGGAAGCAAAATTCAACCGGGTAAAACGCTGATAATTTTTGATGAAATACAGGAGTGTCCGGAAGCCCTGAATACGCTGAAGTATTTCAGAGAAAAAGCCAATGAATACCATGTGATTGCCGCGGGAAGCCTGCTCGGCACACTGCTTGCCCAGCCCAAATCCTACCCGGTCGGCATGGTAAACCTGCTTGATATTGCCCCACTGACTTTTGACGAATTTCTTGATGCGACCGATCCCGTTCTTTTTTCATACTATGACAGCATTGAGAAAGGGCAGATCATTGAGGAAATCTTTCACAACCGCCTGACCGAGGCATATAATTACTACCTGATTATCGGCGGAATGCCCGAATGCGTGGCATCATGGATCAAATATAAAGATCCGGAAAGGATCTCCTCAATTCAGCGTGAGCTGATCGAAATCTACGAAAACGACTTTTCAAAGCATAACGGGAAGGTCAACAGCGGTCGGATTCTGATGGTTTTCCGCAGCATCGTTTCTCAGCTTGCAAAACCGAACGAAAAATTTATGTACGGCGCTGTCCGTGAAGGCGGCAGAGCACGGGATTTTGAAGAAGCAATCGAATGGCTCGTGTCGGCAGGAATGCTGAACCGTGTCTGTAATGTATCCAAAATGGAGCACCCGCTGTCTGCATTCGATAAACCCGATCAGTTCAAGCTCTTTGTTTTTGATACGGGGTTACTCAAGCACATGGCAGGAATCGATAATGCCGCAATTCTTTTGAAGGCGGATTACCAGTTCAAGGGGCCGCTGACCGAAAATTATGTTTTGCAGCAGCTGCGCGGGCAATTTCCCGTAAAACCGCGATACTATACCGATAAAACGGGGGAAATTGATTTTGTTCTGCAAAACGGAATGGAGATCGTGCCTGTGGAAGCAAAAGGCGGGGAGGACAAATCAGCACCATCCTTCAAACGCTACATTGCCGAACATCATCCGAAAAATGCGATCCGCTTTTCGAGGCGCGGTTACCGCAAAGACGGCGAATTTACCAACCTTCCGCTTTATCTTGCCTGTAAGACAAAAAGCCTGCTTTAAAATTGCGTGCTTCCAATCAATATGTCTACAATGTCGGGTAGCCAATAGGAATAAAAATATGCGTCTTCTAATACTTTTTCTAATATTTCATTAGAAACCGCATTAGAAAGCGGATGCTTGTGGGGAAAAGATTTTGCGGCGGTTCGAACAGAAAAACGCCGAAATCCCCGTCAATACAGGGGTTTTGGCGTCATTTATCGTCTGTTAAGTTGCGGCAAAGTCCGGAGAGGCAAGAAATCTTGCGACCTCATGTGTTTCGTTGGTTTCGTGTTCCCATATTATTATACTACCCGGCATGCAGACTTTGTTTTCACTCCTATATCCGTAATAGTCGCCGCAACCGTTTCCGGCAATGAAGAGCAGATCACAGAGACCCTCGTAACACTCGGACAGTCCCTCTCTCACGCTTTGATTGGTCTCAACGATTTCATTGCAGGAAAAACAAAGGTATCGGTCGCCGTCAAATTCGGAAAGCAATGCTTTCAATTCGTCGGGAAAATCAACACCCATGGACTTCTCGGCAGACAAAATCATTTCCGCCGTTGCGGGCGGATCCGGTTTTATATATTTATTATCAGCCATAAACGGTTTCAGCAATTCAAGAAACATTTTTCCTCCTTCAGCCGTAAAAAACATCGGATGTGCAACATCAGATGTGAATTATACCACATCACTTTGCTTTTGTCAATAAGGTTTTAAAAAAATAATACCGCCGTACCGATTAGTTCGGTAACGGCGGCATCACTTCGTTTATTGTTCAGCTGAGGAACCCTTGAATTATAACATCCTCTGCTTCTTTTTCCGTAAGTCCGAGAGTGCAGAGTTTTGTTATCTGCTCGCCGGCAATCTTACCGATTGCCGCCTCGTGTACAAGCGAAGCATCCTCATCG
>OLNF01003773.1_pt1 | contig 10797 bp, 6 predicted proteins | sample 1673061 | NCBI WGS metagenome assembly OLNF01 (sample SAMEA3136751, study PRJEB25190) | human gut metagenome | reverse complement strand
GCCAATCCATACCTTGCATTTGCTTGTATATTAGATGCTGGATTGAAAGGTATTGCGGAAGAATATCCAGATGTTGAACCAGTATATGATAACATTTTTGAATATACAAGAGAAGAAAGAGAACAACACGGAATAAAGAATTTACCAGAAAACTTAAAAGATGCTGTAAAAGAACTTAAACAAAGTCAATTTATGAAAGAAGCATTAGGAGAACACATATTTAATAAATATATTATAGCTAAAGAATTAGAGTGGGATGAATATCGTGTTTTAGTAACCGATTGGGAAATTAAAAAATATCTTTAGAATATAATAACTGTAGGAGGAATATTTATGAAGTATGATAACGTTCTAGATTTAATAGGTAATACCCCACTAGTCAAATTAGAAAACTATAGTGGTGATAAAATCATCTATGCAAAGCTAGAAAAAGTCAATTTAGCGGGTTCAATTAAAGATAGAGTTGCTAAAGTAATGATTGAAAAAGCAATTGAAGATGGTTTGATTAATAATGAAACTACCATAATTGAACCAACTAGTGGTAACACAGGAATTGGGTTAGCACTTATATGTTCAGTGAAAAAAATGAAATGTATTATTGTTATGCCCGCATCTATGTCAAAAGAACGCATTCAATTAATGAAAGCTTATGGAGCTCAAGTAGTTTTAAGTGATGCCAAACTTGGAATGAAAGGAGCGGTAGATGAAGCAAATAGAATTCATAACGATATAAAGAATAGTTTCATACCATCTCAATTTGATAACTATAATTGCGTATTAGCTCATTATTTAACAACTGGTCCTGAAATCTATACTGACTTTAAAGAAATTGATTGTTTGATTGCGGGGATCGGAACTGGCGCAACAATAAGTGGTGTTGGCAAGTATTTGAAAGAAAAAAATCCCAACATTCATATTGTCGGGGTAGAACCATCTTCTTCACCACTACTTACTAAAAATAAAAGTGGTGCTCATAAAATTCAAGGTATTGGCGCAAACTTTATACCTAAAAATTATGTATCTGAATATGTTGACGAAATAATTGATATAACCGATGAAGAAGCATATGAAAAAGAAATTGCTTGTGCTAAAAATTATGGTTTATTTGTTGGAATTAGTTCTGGTGCTGCACTTGCGGCTATAAATCATCTTTCAAACAAATACAAGAATATAGTTGTGATATTACCAGATGGTGGTGAACGCTATTTATCAGTTTGGGATTTAGAAAAATAATATGATTACAAGAAAAGAAATTGAAAGATTAATATCTGATTTAAAGAATTATATGTATCCAAATTATTTTGATAACAAACAAATCTCTAAATCATATATAAAAAAAGAACTAAATACCATTTTTAAAAAAACAAATATTCAAGATTATCCAGAAGATGATTTCCTAAATGAACTAGAAAACATAAAAAAAGAATTAGAAAAAGATATCGAAGCTTTCTATGAAGGTGATCCAGCATCAACATCTAAAGAAGAAATAATAATAACATATCCAGGATTTTTGGCAATAATGATTTACAGAATTGCTCATGTACTATACAAAATCAAAATGGCCATAGTTCCAAGAATGATGACTGAAATTGCTCACTCAAAAACAGGAATTGACATACATCCTGGCGCAACAATAGGTTCATATTTTTTCATAGATCATGGTACTGTGTAGTTATTGGGGAAACTTGCGAAATAGGATGTCATGTAAGAATCTACCAAGGTGTAACTCTTGGAGCGTTATCACTTGAAAATGCTAGAAGTTTAGCCGGTAAAAAAAGACACCCAACTATTAAAAACAATGTAATAATATATGCTGGAGCATCTATTCTTGGTGGCGATACTGTAATAGGTAATAATGTTACCATTGGTAGTAATGTTTTTATTACATCATCAGTTGATGATAATTGCATTGTAAAATTAGATAATAAAAACTACAAAATTACAAATAAATAATAAAACATAAACAACTTCTTTTGAAGTTGTTTTTACATTTTTTACAAATTATGTTAAAATTTTACAAAAACTATTGCAATAAAAAAAGATATGTGATAGAATGTAGACACTGGGGGGAAACCTAAATTTAGGCTATTAATAACAAGAAGTTAGTCCCTTCAGTTTAAAGGGCTAACTTCTTTTTTACTTCCTCCAGTAAAGTGATTTTTTTAATTTCTAGACATGAAAAGGGAGGGAGATAGTATGAAAATAAATGATAAAGAGTTTTATCGCTTCATAGAATTTACTATGAAAATGCAAGGAACTGGGCTAACCCACGAAAGAATTAAACAAATAATAAAAGATAAAACGCAAGCATTATCAGTAGAAGAAAAAGAAGTAAGAAATTTAACAGATGCGTTTACATACATAGTAAACAATGTAAATCAAACATTTTCAAAAGAAACGATAAACAAAAGCTATTATATGCTGAATTTAGAAGTAATGGATGAAGAAAAACAAGAAGAAATATTAAAAACATATTATAAATACAGTGATGAAAGTATATATCTTAGAGTTGCAAAAATACAAAATAAGATAATAGAACTAAAGATAAATAAGAAAATAGAATACTCACTACTACTAGCAAATCTTATAATGTTAAAAAAATCAAGAGGGATATTGATAACATATCCTAATATAAGTGAAATATATAAAGAAGCATTAATAAATAGAAATGAAGAAAAATTAATGCTATTATACAGTAGGTTAGAAACAATTAGTAATAGTGAAAATGAAAGTAAAGAAATTGATGTAGAAAAAATAAACGAATATATAAAAAGAAATAAAAATTATATCTTGGCAAGATATCATGTAGAAAAATTATATTTATATGGATCTTTCGCAAAAAATACAATGAATAAAAATAGTGATGTAGATTTTTTAGTGATGTTGGAAGAGGATATAATAAATATAGAAAAAGAAAGAATAATAAAAGAATTAATAGAATATTTAACAAAAGAAATAGGAATAAAAGTAGACATCATAGATTTTACACATGCTATGAAAGTGTTAGAAATAAATGAGATGGAAAACATAATAACATTAATATAAAAAGGGGAAAAGAGATGACAAAAAAAATAACTAATCTTACAGTAAATGAAAAAATAAGAGTGACATCAAAGTTAGTAGACATGACAGGTACAACGCCTGTAGTGGTAGTAAACAGAGGTGGGCTTTACAACTTTAACAAAGGGGTATTATTATTTGTGAAGTTGGATATGGATTTAGCGAAAACCAATAATCGGCTAGGAGAAGGATTCTTTGATATAATAGGAGATCTAAATTTAGATATAAAAGATATTAGATTATTAAAGACAAATTTAAACAATATATATGATGACACAATATTAGCTGCTGCACAAAGTCTATCAATTGATGAAAATGTGGAAGATAGAATAATAATCGAAGGAAAGAAGAGTACAGATTTTGCAATAAATAATATATCAAGATTTAGATTTGACATAAGTAAATTAGTTGGTGAATTAAATTATGAAGATCGATATCAAATAATATTTGCAGTTGCAGTAAAAGCGTTAAAAAGCGATACAAAGTTTAGTATATATAATCCAGAAGAAATAAAAGAACAGGCGGAAATATGTGGAACAAACATAACAAGGGTATCAGGACTAAATAACTTATACAAATATGATAAAAAAGAAATAGGCTCAGTTACAGAATATATAAATTTATTTACAGGATCATTAATTACAATAATCAAAACGGTAAGCACAAATAGTAATAAAACGCCATTAGGATTAAGCATAGCCTACAATAGGGGAAAAGAAAATAGCTTAAATTTAATAAACAATAGATTAACAACATCAGCACAATACGAAATTGTAAAAAATAGTGATATATATTATATAGAAGATTATACAGGGGCAAGAAAATATTATTACTTAAAAACAATTTCAAAATCACAAGAATTAATAAAAATGCTTGGTATAAAGCATTTAGAAGGATACCAAACATTTTATTTATGTGAAGAAGATTATTCATATTTATTAGAAAATCAAAATGGTGAAACAACCGAAATAAAAGTATATAATAAGATAGATGATTTAGTAGAATTTACCATAAGTAATGGACTAACTAAAATAAAAAAAGTAAAAACAAAAACTTCAGATATTATTTATAGATGGACAAATAATAAATTAACAACAATACTAGATAATTTAAATACATCAGATAAACTTTATATAAGTTATGATGAATTATCAAGAATAAAGGAAATAAAAACTAACCAACAACAAAATTATAAAGTAACGATTAGTTATACTTCAGGAGGATATGAATTTACTTATTACATAAATGATTTGCAAGCAAGTAAATTAGTATATGAAGATGGAAATAATGAATTAACTATAAATTATCATAAGACATATGGAGTAACAGAAGAAGATAAAATAGTAACTATTCATAAAAATAGTTTCTTAATATATGACCGTGTAGAACTAAGTGAATCACAAATAAAAGTAGCAAATGAAGAAGTAAAAGTTACGGCAACAAAATACTATGAATACTACAAAGGGTTAACTAAGAGTACAGACAATTTTGGTAATAAGCTCTATTATTATTTTGGAAACGCGGGAACATGTGAAATGATAATGGATGGTAAGGCTAGAATTAAGAGTTATGAGTATTCAAACAATTTCGAAATACCAAGACTAATAAGAGAATCAGATGTACAAAATAATGGGAAATGCTTAATTGAAAATGCAAGTTTTGAATCTGATAATAATTTATTTGAAAAAGAAACACTTGGCTGGAAGATAAGTGGAAATGTTGCAAGTAAACTTGAAGTAAGACGAGGCGGTGTATATAAACAAAGATACTTGCACATAAGCCATGAAGAAAGTGAAACAATAGTAATAACACAAGATTTAAAAAATATAGAGCAGAACAACTATGAATTAGTAGGATTTGTAAAATTAAAACAAACTGAAGAAAATAATAAAGTAAAACTAAAACTAACTCTAAAAGGAAGTTATAATTTAAATCAAAATACAGTAAATTATCAAAAAGAAGTAGAAGAAACAAAAGAAACAATAAACTTTAAAAAATTAACAACGGGAAAATTAACTTTACCAGAAGGCATAACAAACTTAAAAATGCAAATAGAAATAACTATTACGGGTGGTAAAGGTGAAGTATCATTAGATGATTTTAAGTTATACCCAAATGAGAATAATAGTATAGATAATATAATTGAGAACGGTCATTTAGAAAGTATAAAAAATCAATTACCAATAGGCTATAAGTTCGAAAATATTAGTACTGATAGAACAGTAGACGGAATAGTTTTGAATGATTGTAGAGATGAACATCTACCAGTACTAGGGAATTATGTAATGCATTTTTCATCATGTATTGAAGATACAAACATTAACAAGACAATGACAAAGGAAATAAAGATAAGAGGAAAAGCGAATGATGTATATACTTTTAGTGCATTTGGAAAAGGTGAAGTAACTAGTAATCAAACTTTTAAAATATCCATAATAGCAACAAAATCATCAATTAGAGTAGGCTACAAAGAAATAGAATTTAGAAAGAATTTCGATCAGTGGCAGGCAGTAATAGGTCAAATGGAAACAACTGGCACATATGATAAAATAGTAGTTAAAATAAGTTACAATGGTACAAAAGACGTATATGTAGATTGCATACAATTAAGAAATTCATCATATGGAATAAATTATAGCTACGACAAAAGTGGTAATTTAAGCGAAATAATCGAAAATAATAAAAGTATAAATTTATTATATGGCGATAACAATGCATTGAAGAAAGTAATAAATGCAAATGGAACAAGTTATGATTTAGAGTACAATGAAGAAGGAAATTTAAAAGAAATAAAGAATGTTAATGGTATAAAAATAGAATATATATACGATAACAATCAAAATGTAACAGAGACAAAAGTATATAACAATCAAGAATGTTTATATAGTACTAAAGCAACATATGATAGCAATAATAATAAAACAAGTACAACCGATGAATTTGGGAAAATAACAAGATATGAGTATGAAAAAGTAAATACTATAAAAAACATAAAATATAGTAACCGATTGATAAAAGAATATAAATATGATGAATTAGACAACTTAAAAAAAGTTCTTATGTCAAAGAAGTCAGGAAGTACAACTAATAACTTACAGGCCAATGAAATAGCAGGTTACAATGCTCTAAATGATATAGTTGGTATAGGTGAGTTAAGAGGAACACGATATACATATACATATGACAAATATGGAAGAATAGTAGAAATAGCGTGTGGAGAAAATAATAAAACGTTAGAAAAATATGGCTATAAAGAAAGAAGCAATACATATATAGATTCAATAATATATGAACATGAATTAGGAAACAATACTGGGAAGAAAACGAAATATTATTACGATGACGAAGATAGAGTAATAAAAATAACCAAACAAGCAGAAGATGAAGAAGAAATAATAAATTATCAATATGACGAAATGGGGAATGTTTCACAAGCACAAGAAGTAAAAAATGGCACGGAACATTATTACAGTTATAATGAAGATAAACTGATAAGATACATAAATTCAAATGATGAACAAATAGAATATGAATATGACAAGTTAAATAATGTACAAAGTATAAATTATAGAGATAATCAATATCAAAGAACATATGATTACTTTTATGATTATGAAACAACAAATAAAACCATAACTAGTTATTTTAATAAATTAAATGAAAAATACCAAAATGAAATAGTGTTAGCGGGAAAGACTGGAAATGGAATGTATGGTCTTTATCAAAAAGAAAACACTGCTAAAATAAATAGCGAAAAAAATTATGATACATATGTATTCAAAGATAAATATGATAGTATAAGTTATGATTTGGATACAGCAAATGTTAATAGGGCAAATAACGATTTTAAGAGCGAGTTTATAAGTGATAAAACGATATTATTATGGATATTACCAACAAGTCAAACAATAGTTGGGCAAGAAAATATCATAATATTGGGAAAAAATATAGTAGATTCTCAGGGAAGTTTAACAAATAAATCAATAGCAAACTTGTATGTAACAGAAGATGGTAAACTTGCATATCGAACATCAGGAAGTACTACATTAAAAGGCGAAACAACTAGTATGCTAAAGCCAAATGAATGGAATTTAATAGGTATTAGTATAAATAGAAAAAATCAAAACAAAAAATCACATTGCAAAATAATGTTAAATGAAGAAATAACAAGTAGTTTTGAAATAGATGAAAAAGTTGAAGATATAAAATATCTAACAATTGCAAATAAACTAGAAACAAATACCACCATTCAAACAACTTCAAATCAAAATCCAAATGACAATTTATTAAAAATACCATTTGAATTAAGCATGATAATGATAGGAATAGACCAATATACTCAAAGTGATATCAAACAAATATATAGAGAAGGAAAAGAAGTATTAACTGCTAACATATCAACTCAAGGTTATGGAATGAGTTATGAACAAAAAGATAAGATAAAAGAAGGCTATGAATTAATATCATTAAACGGAAATGCAGTATCAACTAACGGTAGAGTACCAACTATCAATAAGACAGTAGAACTAACAAGTAATGATAAAGATGGAATGTTTATAACTGATACAATATTAAGAAGAATGGTATATTATAATAATATAACAAAAACAAATCAAAATGCACTATCAGTTTTAGCATATGAGTTAGGATTAAAAGAAGAGGGAACAGTTTCATTAAGATTTAAATATGATGAAAAATTAGCAAGAAATAATAATACCATAATAACATTCAAAAAAGAACAAACAGAAATTTTATCATTTTATTTTAATGAATCAAAGAACTTAAAAGTATCAATAAATGGTAAGGAAGTTGCATCAAACATAATAATAAGTGAAGACTGGAATAGTTTAACATTTACATATAAAAATAATATGTTATTGTATTACATAAATGGAGTAAGAAAAAAAGCAATGACATTAACAAAAATAGATCTTACATCCTCTACAACATACATAGGAAATATTAACGAGTATGGTGAAAAAACGTATAGCGGAAGATTTGAAAAATTGATATTTAACAACGAATATTCAAGCGATATAGAATGTCAAAAACTAAATAAAATTGATACAATAAACATTTACTATGGACAAAACCAATTAGGGCAAGTAGTAAGAAAAGAAATAGATACAGGTAAAAATAAAATACAAATAAATTACGAATATGATAAAACAAGAATAAGTAAAGAAAAGCATGAAGATGAAGATATAGCTTACACATATAATGAAGTTGGCAAAATATCAAGAAGACAAGTAATTAAAGCAAATGAAGTAATAGAAGATGTGTCATATGAATATAACGAACTAGGAATGCTAATAAAAGAACAAAATAATTTAACAGACCAAATAAAAGAATATGAATATGATGGAAATGGTGATAGAACTGCTTATTACGAAAAAAAGGGCGAAATAGTAGAAAAAGAATATGATTATTCATATAATGATGATGACGAATTTGATGCATTGACAAGAATAAAGGATATCAAAAATAACAAAACGTATTATATAACATACGATGCTAATAAATGTGGTCAACCAATAAAAATGTGGCTAAAAGAAAAAGAACAAAATCTATTATGGGAAGATAAGAACCTAATCCAAATAGGAGAACATATTAAATATAGCTACAATACCGAAGGAATAAGAACAAAGAAAGAAACTGAAGAAGGAACTACAGAATATAACCTAATAGGTAGTAAAATAATGAAGATGGAAAAAGTAACATCGAGTGGAAAAATAACGATGTACTTTACATACGACCAAAGAGATGAACTACAAAGTGTAACAGAATCAAATAAAGAATACTATTATATAAAAGATATAACTGGAAATATAATAAAGATTAAAGATGAAGAAGGCAACAGCATAGTAGAATATAAATACGATGCATATGGCAAAGTAGAAAAAACAATAATAGAAAATAATAATGTATCAAAATATAATCCATTTATATATAAAGGATATTATTATGATGAAGAAACAGAATTATATTATTGTAATACAAGATATTATAGTCCAGAAATAGGAAGATGGATATCAATAGATGATGTAGATTATTTGGATCCTGAAAGTGTAAGTGGGCTAAATCTATATTGTTATTGTGCGAACGATCCAATCAATCACATTGACCCTGATGGGCATGCATGGTATCATTGGGCAATTGGTGCTGTAGCAGCAGCTACAATAATTGTTTTATCTATATATACAGCTGGAGCCATTTTAGCTGCAGCTCCCGCAATTGCAAGTTATGCAAGTACAATGGCGGTTGCATATACAGGAATTGTAGGATTAGGAAGTGTAGCAGCTACGGCAGTATCAGTAGGTGCTGGGTTTTTAGCTGCCGGAACAGTAGCTATAGGAGTAAATGAAGGTGTTGCTGCTCTTACTGGTTATAATGCAGGAAGAGAACTTATGGGTGATGGAGTATATGATGCAGTATCTACTATAGTTACTTTAGGTGGAGCAACATATATTGCAGGTGGAATGACATTGCCATATCCATCAACTGGAAATACTGGATCTAATCTAAGACACCAATTGGCTATTGAAGAAGCATCAAGTAATCCAAAAGAGGGGGATGTTATTTCAAACATTAAAATGAAAGATCCAAGAATGCCTTATTGGTTGGGTTGGCAAAAATATTCTTATCAAGTATATGATATGTATGTTCATTATGTTGGAAATAGATTATTTCCAAAATGGTATCCATATTCACCATGGTTTGATTATAAAATAAAATAATTAATTTTGGGAGGCAGTAGATGAAAATTAAAATTAATAATTGGAATGAATTTGAAACTCGTAACGCTACATATTTTACACGTGACATTAACATGAAAAATGAATTGAATGTTTATGCATGTTATATAAAAAACAAAAAAAAATATTTTTTAGTCTATATTGATTTTATTAAATATAAATTGCTATTATGGATTAAAGATGGGGAGTATTTCGAAATTACAGATCAAAACTTTTCTAATGAATATGTTAAAGTGTCAAAATATATTTCAAAATATCAAGATGAGGAGGGATTATTGAAGTTGAATATGAAGAATGTTGTGGCAAAGCAATGGATGCTAAACAATAATGAATTTTTTGCAATGGTATTATTAGATGGACATTCTGCTAAAAAACTATTTATAGAAAAAGAATTAAAATAATCTATTTTACTTAGTTAACAATGTATTAAAATAAATATAGGTTTAACTTTATCTAGCAATAAGAGTGAATATACTTTATAAGGGCTCTGTAAAAAATTTTGCTGATAAAAATCCCTATCCAGTTCAATATGAATAGGGATTTTTTCAAACAACGTAAAAATTACTTTTTAGTTGATGTAATTTCGAATTTTGGCATATTACTGTAATATTTGATTTATAACATAAATTATATTTTTATAACTGTCAAAAAATCTACTGATATCAGTAGAGTTATTTATATTACCACAGTATTTTAGAAAGTTGTTTTTACATTTTTGCAAATTAAGCTAAAATCTCATAGAAATTATTGCAATAAAAAAAGATATATGATAAAATGTAAATACTTGGGGGAAACCTAAAATAATAATAGAAAGTTAGTCCCATTTTAGTATATAGGACTAACTTTTTAATCTTTTAAATATAAAAGCAAATTAAAATAGTTAGAATTAAATACTTAACTGACCAAATAAAAGAATATGATTATTCATGTAATGATGATAAATATGATGCATATGGCAAAGTAGAAAAAACAATAATAGAAA
>OLNF01003771.1_pt1 | contig 10801 bp, 14 predicted proteins | sample 1673061 | NCBI WGS metagenome assembly OLNF01 (sample SAMEA3136751, study PRJEB25190) | human gut metagenome | reverse complement strand
GCGAGGCTGCATCCGTAAACGAACAGTAAAAAAATCGACTTAAAAATCAAAGCGCATTCAGCGGAAAGGAAAACAAATGGAAACCAACGACAAAACAACAGCAATGCCCACTCTGACTCTCGACCCGTTCGGCGCACAGGCTGCGGCGGAACAACAGACCGCAGCTGCGGAACCCGTCAAAACCTGTGATGAACTCATGCAGGAGAACTCCAATCTCTCCGCCGACGAGCTTGCCGCCGTTGATGCCTTTGCGAAGCAGATCGACATCACCAATTCGGCGCAAATTATGTGTTACGGCGCGGACGGACAGAAAAAAATGGCTGATTTTTCCGAAGGTGCGCTTGAAAACGTCCGCACAAAGGATCTCGGGCAGACAGGGGACATGATAACGGACCTTATCGGCGAGCTGCGCGGGTTCGATGCAGCTGCGGACGAAAAGGGCTTCTTGGGATTTTTCCGTAAAAAATCCGCCAAAGTTTCCGCACTTAAAGCAAAATACGACAAGGCCGAAGTCAATGTTGAACGCATTGCCGGCGAGCTTGAAAAGCACCAGATAACCCTGCTTAAGGATGTTTCAATGCTGGATAAGATGTACGAAGAAAACCTGCTTTATTTTAAGCAGCTGACAATGTACATACTTGCAGGCAAAAAAAAGCTTGAAACCGAGCGCGCAACCACCCTCCCCGCACTTGTGCGGAAAGCGGAGCAGAGCGGTTTGCCCGAGGATGCTCAAAAGGCACGCGATTTTGCCGATATGTGCACAAGGTTCGAAAAGAAGATTTATGACCTTGAACTCACCCGAAACATCTCCATTCAGATGGCACCGCAGATTCGCCTGATTCAAAACAACGACACGATGATGGTCGAAAAAATACAAACCACCATTGTGAACACAATTCCCCTTTGGAAGAGCCAGATGGTCATTGCACTCGGGCTTGAGCATTCGCGTCAGGCTGTTGAAGCGCAGCGTGCTGTCACGAATATGACGAATGAGCTTCTGAAAAAGAATGCGGAACTGCTGCATTCCTCCACCGTTGCTGTTGCCGAAGAGAGCGAACGCGGCATTGTGGATATTGAAACGCTCACCGAAACCAACGAAAAGCTTATTGCAACCATGGATGACGTGCTCCGTATTCAGCGCGAAGGTCACGAAAAGCGGGTTGCGGCGGAAGCTCAAATGGCAAAAATCGAATCCGAGCTGCGCAAAAAGCTCGTTGATGTCACCGGCCTCGGCGGCAGTGCCGCAAAATAAGCCTGCATTTCAATCAATCGTTTTAAACTGTTTTATTACTGCGGAGTCGAACTCCGGGAAGGCGGAAAGATGAAATCTCTTTTCAAAAAGTTCTCAACGGCTGTCATCGTTCTTGCAGCGGTCGCCCTGCTTTCGGTGCCGCTTCTCGGCGGCGCAAGGCTTGCGGCGGATTGCGGACGAATCGAAAAAAAGTTCAATCATTTTGCGGCCGAAACCGATAAACACGGCAATAATTTCGAGTCCGACATGGTTGTTTTTGCAGCAAATGCCGAGAGCCTTTGCGATGAGGCAGCGCGCATCACGGGGGAGGATTCTCCCGCCGTGCGCAGCCTTCAAAACGATCTTGCCGAATACGAAAAGTGCGGTTCCGCATTTGAAAAATTTGATTGCTTCAAACGTTTGCTTGCGGATGCAAAGCGCGTTTATGCCTCCGTTCCGGAGGGAAGCGTTACCGACAGCCTTATGACGGCAATGGACGGCATCGAATCGGCCGATTCGCGAATTTCACGCACCTATGGCGCAAAATACTCCGAATGCATGAAATCGCGTTCCGATCTGCTTTCCGGCGGACTGTCCTCCGCAATTGCAAAAATCTACGGAATCGGAGGGAAATAACACCGACAAATGAAATCTTCAAAGCTTAAATTGGCATCGATAATCCTTGCCGTTGTGCTGTGCCTGCTTGTGCTTTCCGCTCCTGCCGGCGCCGTCGTTCAGCCGAACAGCGACTTCTATGTTTTGGATAACGAAAACGTGCTTTCGGCAGAAACAGAAAGATACATCATTGACCGCAATCTGAACCTTGTTTCCAACTGCAAAGGTGCACAGGTTTGTGTTGTTGTGACGGACAGCACGAACGGGCAGGATATCGAGGAATATGCAACGGAGCTCTTCAACGCTTGGGGCATCGGCAGCAAGACCGAGGACAACGGCGTGCTGATTCTGTTCCTGACGGATGACGACAACTATTGGATAATGCCCGGCATGCGCGTGATGGTGCTGGATTTTCTCAAGGGGCAGCTCTTTGCCTGCGTCGGCTGCGCGGCGATGGGCCTCTTCGGCCCATTTCGACGAGAGGTACTCGGGGTGCATGTCGGCCACGAGGCTTTCGGGTGTGGCTTGGAACAGGCTCTCGAAATGCTCTTTTGCCGAAAGCCACGCGTCGAACGTCTCGGCGTTTTCCATGTCGCCAATATGCTGGCTCACGAACGCCTCGTCGCCGCGCAGCAAGCAGAACGTATTTTTTTGCTCGGGGCCTGCGGCGAACAGCACGCGCTTCGCTTGGTCACGGTCCTGGTCGCCCTTCTTCGCAAGCGAAATTGGCATGGGTGCGAACCCGCGCGCGCGGCGCACCATTTGCACGGCGTCGCCGGCGCTCCCCGCCGAAATCACGCGCACGACCGAATCGTCGAAGCGGCAACGAATGGGGCGATTGTTGCCCAGAAACGCGTCGGCGATACTCGCGAGCTGAGAGCGCGCCTCATCATCGGTCATGCAAATGGGCTCATCGTGCAGATTGCCCGACGTCATGACGAGCGGGCCGTCGAACGCGGCAAGCAGCAGGTGCTGCACCGGCGTATACGGCAGCATAACCCCCAGTTCGGGAAGATGGTCGGCGAGGCCCGCCGCGAATTTCGCGTCGTCGCGCTTCTTCAAGAGCACGATGGGTCGCTGCGTGCCTGTGAGCAAGCGGCGTTCGGCATCGTTGACCTGACAGGTTTCACGCACGTCGTCGAGTGTGCGATACATAACCGCGAATGCTTTGCCTTCGCGGCGTTTGCGGCGGCGCAGCTCGGCGAGGGCTTCGGGGTTGCGCGCATCGCATGCTAAATGAAAGCCGCCAAGGCCCTTCACGGCAACAATGGCCCCTTCATGCAAAAGTTCGGCTGCGCGCGCGAAAATCGCATCGCTGGCCTGAAGGGTGCTGCCCCACAACGTTCCGTCTTCGTCAATATCGGCGCCGTTAAAGGCTTCGTTCGTCGCGGGGGTTTCCGTAAAGCCCCTTTCCCACCAGGAGATATGAGGGCCGCATTCGAAGCATGCGTCGGGCTGTGCGTGAAAACGCCTGTCCGCCGGGTTGCGATATTCGGCGTCGCACGCTTCGCACATGGGGAAGTCTGCCATGGAAGTTTTCGCGCGATCATAAGGGAGGCTATCGATAATCGTGAATCGCGGTCCGCAATTCGTGCAATTGATGAATGGGTAATGGTAGCGGCGGTTGTGCGGGTCGAACAGCTCGGCCACGCATTCGTCGCATGTTGCCAAGTCGGGCGATACCAGGGTGGTCGCGTCGGCTTCGGCTTCGTCTGAATAGCGAATCTCGAAATCGGAGAACCCCTCGAGCGGGGCTTCTTTCATATTGATTTCGTCCACGCGCGAGGCGGCCGGCGCATTGCTATTGATTTCCATAACCAATGCGTCGATGTCTTCGGGCTCGCCTTCCGCGTGCACGAAGACGCCCGCGGTGGCGTTGAGCACCCAACCGCAGATGTTGTGGCGCAGCGCGGCGTTGAAGACGAACGGGCGAAAGCCTACGCCTTGAACGACGCCGTGAACTTCTATGTCGAGGGCTTCTCTCATGGATGCTCCTTGGGGCTAGTGCGTGTGGCTATGGCCGTGGGTATGCGGATGGTCGTGCGCGTAAGCGCGTGCAGCATTCACGGCATCGGTGCCCGGCGTGGGCTGATTGTCGTAGATGCCATGTCCCGTCGAGGTCATGGTGAGATGCCCGTGCGTCACGCCCTTTGTGCCCAGGATAATATTTGAGATGGTTTGAATCAGGCCGCTTTCGCCGCGCAGGATAATGACTTCCATGCAGGTTTCGGCATCGAGATGCACATGCATGCTCGAAACAATTTGCTCGAAGAACTCGTGCTGGATGCCGTCGAGTTTGTCGCGTACGTCTCCCGTGTGATGGTTGAACACGATGGTGAGCGTGCCCATGACCTCTTCGCCGGGCATGGAGCATTCTTCGTCGATGAGCGCGTCGCGCACCAGGTCACGAATGACCTCGCTGCGGTTTTTTGCCAGGCCGCGTCGCGCGACCAGGGCATCGAAGCGGACCAAGAGGCTCTCGGGCATTGCAACCGAGAACCTCATAAGATCTTGAGCCATGATTTACACCAGTTTGACGGTTACGCCGCTGGCCTTTTCGGCGTCGTCTTCCAGGGCTTCTTTGGCGTCGTCGAGCAGCGCGCGAATGTCGTCGAGGGCGCTCATGGCCGCATGGAGCTTCTCGCCGGCGGTTTCGAAGCCTGCGTCTTCTGCCTGGTGGGCCAGGTTGTGGGCCCAGCGGCGTTCCAGCTTGATGTGGTCGTCGATCTGCTCGATCATTTGCTCGAACTGGCCGGTGTTAATGCCGTTGGTGCACATAGTGGCTCCTCTCACTGCGCCACGCGGGCGACGCTTCGGCCTCGTTGGTCGGCGGTCGTTGGAGCTGGCGCAAAAAAATGGCGATGGGCGTGATGGGCGCTCATCCGTACGGTTCTCGGCGGGCGTGCGCCTTCGGGCGTTGCGCTGTCGTTCGCGATTGGAAGCGCGGCGACTGGGCGCGTTGCCTTTAGGGCGGGCTGCTCCGTCGAGGTTTCCCTGAAGAGGGTTTTGCTGTTTGGCCTCTCGGGTTTGGGGCTATTATGGTCCTGCGCGTGGTGCATTGAAAGCAAGAAAAGGGGATAGGTGTGAAAAAACCAGCGAAAAGTAACATGTATCTCGATGCGAAGTTCGAGCAGCTCGCGGAATACGATGCGGCTATTGCGGGCGACGTGGATGCCGATGCGTGCATCGTTGGTTTTGGCGAATTGCCTGACCAGGTGTTTTCCGCGCTTTGCGCGGCATGCGCAGGTATTGACATGCCGGACCCTGTGATAGTGGATGCGTCGCTTGTCGGCGACCCCGCGCGTGCGACGTTTGTGGTGGAAGCGCTTGACCCAGCGGCGATTATCGTGGCCGATGGGATTGCGGCGGCCATGCTCTCAGATGGCTACCATGCAAAGCTGCCGCTCAATGCCGCGACACGCTTGTTGGGGCGCCCGTTCGTGGCGTTCGAATCGTTCCAGGGCGATTTGTCTGACGACAAATTGAAGCAGCGCGACTGGGCGCTCATCAAAACGCTGAAACGTGCGTAACTTAGTTCTGCTTGTAGGTGGCTTCTTCTTCAATAATGAGTTCGGCCATGTGCGCCTCGCCCCAGACGCGCATGGCGTCGATGACGGGCTCGAGGCTGCGGCCGCGATCGGTGAGCGTATATTCGACGCGCGGCGGCACTTCGGCGAACACTTCACGCTTGAGCAGGCCGTCTTCTTCCATGGCGCGCAAATTTGAGGTGAGCACTTTTTGGGAAATGCTGCCGATAGATTTCTTCAGCTCGCCAAAGCGTTTCGTGCCGGTAAGAAGATCGCGAAGAATGAGGACTTTCCATTTGTCAGACATGAAGGAAAGCGTCGCCTCGACGGGAGATGAAGTTCTAGACAGCTTAGTGGCCATGCGCCATGGATCCTTTCGCTCGTGCGGTGTTTAAGGTGTGTGTAAGCGAAACTTATGTAATTGTGTGCGGTTGCTGGTTGCACGGTGGTTAGTATCCCACAGAAACCTGATTACCGCAAATAATTCATAGGGTTTCCTATGAAAAAAACGAGCAATTCGAAAATGCAATTTGTTGCATGTGGCTACCTCCTGAACGTGTGACGTGGGGTTTTGCTAACGCGTTACAAAAAGGTAGGAACCGTTCAACGCCATTTCCGAATTTCTTCTTGCAAACGCCGCAAGTCATGGTATTTTGCGGTCAGTGATTTGAGCCGGCGGGGTGCCGGTTTGAGTTTTTGTCAGTGTCGATTTTCAGCGTTGAAGCTGAGTACACAAGTGAGAGGAGCGCACAATGGCTCATCCTGTGCTTGAAACCGAAGAGTGCATTGGCTGCGGCATTTGCGTTGACGCCTGCCCGCAGGACGTTTTGGAGATTGCCGGCGGCGTTGTCGTCGTTGAGAACGAAGATGCATGCATCGCCTGCGGCGACTGCGTCGAGGAATGCCCCATGGGCTGCATCACCGAGATCAGCGAAGACTAATTCAGATTTTGGTTGCCTTTGAAGGCCCCGCGTTTGTGATGAGCGCGGGGCCTTCGTGCGTTTTTGAGTCGAAAGGCCGATTTCGGGCCGAAGGATGATTCTCTTGGTTTGCGCCTGTGGGGCGGAGTTTGCGAGATGAAGGCGGCTTGGTCTTGTGGAATAAGGTCTGTGCCATTTTTTGATATTGGCGCAGATGGTGCTCGTTTTTCTGTGGAACCTTGTTCGAAGCGCCGCTCGTGCTAAAGGTCGCTTTGTTTGAAGCGACGTTGGGTCCAAAGACTGCGCCGCATATTCGATGAAATAAAAAAGGTCAGGAGCGAACTCCTGACCTCAAGTTTTAAGTGGTGCGGGTGAAAGGACTTGAACCTTCATGGCACTCCAGGGTTTACGGCACCGTGCGGCACCTTATGGTATTTTGCGAACAGGGTAGCCGCCTGAACTGGGCGGCAGTTCCATCGGATTCGGGGAAATCGCCGAATTTGCGGCACTCTGCGGCACGTTGCGAACGCCCGAAGAGGTGTCGCCGACACCTCGGCCCGGGGTGTCAAGCCCCAAGCGCCTTTCCATGGCCTCGAACGCGAGCCTGTCCGCGCCCTCGTCGGCGTGCACGTAGGTGTCTGCCATGGCGATGCTCGCCCAGCCCGCCAGGCTCTTCACGGCCTGCGCCGACGCGCCCGAATTGGCGAGCAGTGTTATGAACGTGTGGCGAAGCTCGTGCAGGGTGCAGTCGATGCCGAACAGCCTGGGGGCGTTGGACTTCCACCAGCCGTAGAGGTTGCCCGCGTCCATGCGGGTGCCCACCGTTGAGGTGACGACTGGCGTCTCGTCGGTCTGCTCGATTCCCATTCCGTGCAGCGCGAACGCCTGCATCTCCCTCCAGCGCGCCAAGGCCTGGGCGATGGGCGGCATCAGCGGCACGGCGCGCACGCCGTTCTCGGTCTTGGTCTTGGCGACGCGCCCCGTCTTGGCCTCAACGGCCTGCACCACGCGGATATGATCGGGGTAGACCGCGCCCCAATCCAGGCCTCGCCCCTGCGCAGCCCGCACATCACGCACAGGCGCACGCCCATGGTGTGGCCGTCGAGCGGCATCAGGTCGAGCTTGCGGGCGAAGTCAAGGAACTCTTCGAGCGAGAGGGCCTTCTTCTTGGGGGTGTCCTTCTTGGGCGGCTTCACGGTTGAGACGGGGTTCGCGGGTATGATTCCGTCGTAGGCGGCCTCCTGCATAATCTGGCGGAAGCAGCCGTGCATGTCGTTCATGGTGGAGCCCTTGAGCACGCGGCCCGAAAGGTTCTCGCCGTTGCGTATGGCGGCTATGCCGGTCTTCACCTTGTCGCGGGTTATCTCGTCCAAGCGCATCTCGCCGAAATGGCAGCAGAGGTTTCGGATTCTGATGCCGTCCTTCATGAGGGTCTGCGCGCGCACGTCGCCCGACTGCCGGCGCAGCTCCAGCCAATGGGCCGAGTACTCGGCGAACGTGGGGCATGGCGGCTTCTCCTCCTGGGGGCTTTCGAGCTGGGAGCGGAAGCGCTCAAGCTCGCGGCGGGCGGCCGTGTGGCTTCCCCTGAAGCGCCTTTCGCGGCGGGTGCCGTCGTCCATGTTGAAGCGCAGCCGCCACAGCCGGCAATCGGCCTTGGAGGTGCCTTCGAGCCTGATTATCGAGCCTTCGCCTTTGGTTTGCGGCATGGTTGACGCCTCCTTAAGGGAGCCGAATTCGATGCGTTTAGTACTTTGATTTCCCTGTTCGCTCAATCATTAATTCGCGGTTGTTTGCGTACCCGTTCAGGCCGTTATCCAGGCTTGAAAGACTCGATATTTCATCGCCAGCTGCCTTTTTCTCGACAATGGCGCTTCGTTCGGACTCTGGAACGTTTGGCGCATATACCTTTAAGGCATCATCGAGCAATTGTGAGATTTCGGAGCTTGACGGGCCGATTGCATACATGCGAACGCCATCGCGGTAGGACACTATATCCACCGAGCAATCTCCGGCGGTTCCATGCACGCCTTCTGCGTCGTCCCAGGCTCCGAGCCTGTATTCAGTGCGGTAATATATGCTGCTCTTATCGCCAGGGGTGAAGCGCTCGACTTCGACGAACGGGACTTCTGCCGTCGAATTGAACGCTGATATGAATTCGTCGACAGACATCTTCCACCACTTTGAAGCGCTGGCGGAAGATTGTGAAGATTCAGATGCCTGGTCGTTCTGTCCTTCCTTGGAATTTACGGCGCTACTTCCTTTGCTTGATGTCGTTTCTGATGCCTGTTCTGCGGTTGTTCCCGTTTTGCTGCCTTCGTCGCTCGAACTCGACGTTGTGGCGTTTATGAAGCAGCCCATCAGAACGAGGCTCAAAACAACACACGGGACGGCTGCAATCGCGGCTCTCCCCATTGGGGGTTTCCCTGAAAGCGATTTAACGACGGCTGAATAGGGGTTCGCGGCGGAAAAAGCTCGCCATGTGTAGCGGATTAGGAACCACAGTCCGACACCAACCGCGACGCAGGCCGCGAAAGCTATCGCGTATATCGCGAGAGCAATCAGAATCAGGGCGCACATTACCGCGAGGCACCCGCTGCCGCCCGAAGAGCTCTTCGCCATGGCTACTCCAATTCCTTCTTGGGCTTTGGCTTCTCGGCCCGCTCCATGCCCTTGATTGCTTTCAGATGGTCTTCCGTCACCACGTCTTCTCGGAACAGCCGTTTGACCAAGGCCTTGGCGATGTCGGAATTGTTGAGCTTCTGCCCGGTGGCGTTCTTGATTGAGCAACGCAGCTGATTGATTACCTTATCGCTGAAAATCTGGTCAACAAGGTTCTCGCCGGACAGGGCAACGCGGCGCTGGTAGTAGTCCTCTATCTCCTTCTTGCGGTTCGCTTCCTCGCTGAACAGATAGAAAAGCCGCGCTTTCTCGGCGGGCTTCATCGCCTCGTCGGAGATGCGCACGGTGAACACGTGCTTGGTCACGGGTATCTTGCCCTGCAATTCCGTGCGGAACGCCTGCCACTCGTCTCCGTTGGTGAGGATGCACCAGTCGATTCCCTCGTCAACGGCGTACTGCCGTGCCTGGTTCAGGTGGGTGTCTTTCAGCTTGAGGCCTATTTGCTTGACCTCGACCACGAACACCTCTTCGTCGTCGGTCTTTACGACGTAATCGGCGTAGCGCGAATTTATCATCTGCTCGGCGGTGACGTTCTCGAACTTGTCCCAGCCCAGGTATTCGCACAGCATGTCCGACACGATTTTGCGGGTGTCGGCCTCTTTGTAGTCGTCGCGCTTGGCGCGGTCTACGATGCCCTGTATGCGACGCATGCCCTTCTTGATGCGCTCGATTGCTTTCTCTTGGTATACGTAGGTCATTTCTACCTCAAATCCTTCTCGGCCTGGTACCACACCACCACGCCTTTGAGCTTCACGGGGGCATCGCCTGCCCTCACGATTATGTCGTCGAACGCGTCCGAATGGCTGTCGGGCGAGAGCATCAGCGCGGTGCTTCCTTTGCTGTACTTGCGCACGATGCTCTGGTATTGCTCGGTTTCCGCCAAGACGGCGCAGCCGTCGAAGGGCTGCATGTGGGGGTCTATGAACAGCACGGAATCGCTGGGGTAGCGGTTGTTCATGCATTCGCCGTCGGCATGCACGCAGAACCCGCCCGGGGGCGCCTCGACTACGCTTGCGGGCACCTCAACCATGCGATCGCACTCGTCCTCGTCGGAGAACTCGCCCATGTGGGTGGTTCCCAGGAGGGGCACCAGCACTGAAGAGGGGCGAGCTCGCATCGGCTCGTTTCCATTCAGAAGATCGTAAGCGGTTGTCCCCAGGAGTTCGGCGAGTTTTTCGAGTTTGTCGAGCCTCGGTCGTGAGCGGTTGTTCTCCCAAGCCCCAACCGCAGCCGGCGACACATCGAGCTTGCGAGCGACTTCGAGCTGGGTTAGCCCACACAGCTCTCGAAGCCGTTTGACGCGCGAAGAAAAGTCCTCCATTAGGCCTCCTTCCAACTTTATTTTTCATTCTAGGTAAAATTAATTTTGGTTTGAAGAAAAATTTAGTTGTGCTTCAAGTATAATTAATGTATAGTTGTAAACAACGAAAGGAGGAAGCATGCAAAGCCTGAAGGAATTCCGAGAGCACGGTTCACGCCATTACCAGGTCAAGTCCATTGCGCAGGCCATTGGCGTAACTGAACCCACATACAGGGCGCTTGAACAAAACCAGGCGAAGCGCATCACTCCCGAAATCGCCGAAAAACTGGGTAGCTATTTCGGCTGCGATGCAGATATTTTTTTAACCAAGAAGCCTAATTAAAGTAGGCTCACGACAGGAAGGAACCAACAATGAACGAGAAGTATTTCGACGAGAAGGCAGCCGCCTACGAAGCCGAGGCCAAGGAGCTTGAGGCCGCGGCCATCATGAAAGCCAAGTACGCAATCTCCGCCATCGAGGAAGGCGACTTCAAGGCCGCGGTTCGCATGCTGTACGAGGCGGCGGACG
>OLNF01003768.1_pt1 | contig 10810 bp, 7 predicted proteins | sample 1673061 | NCBI WGS metagenome assembly OLNF01 (sample SAMEA3136751, study PRJEB25190) | human gut metagenome | reverse complement strand
AATATGACTGCATCGGGTTACGAATATGACTGCATCGGGTTACGAATATGACTGCGTAGGCTAACGGAGACGTATCTGTAAGCTTATCGAGACGTCTGCATCAGCTAACAGAGACGTCTGAACTCGCTAACTGAACTACTTGAGTTGCTTGATTGAACCACTTGAGTTAGCTGACTGAACCACTTGAGTATTCTTCTTCATGTGCTTGCATGCAACCATAAAACTTTTTCAGCAACTTTTCCCGGAAGTATGGAAGAAGGCAGAGTTGAAGGCAAACATGAGACCAACACAGAAACGGCCTTCAGCCCGTACTTAAATCACATGCGAAAGTTTAGTTTAGATAAATTGCATCAAATTCTAAAAAAAATGGCATGTAGAAAGAATAGTATTGATAATGAGCAAGATAATATCATTTGTTTCGCTACTTTTGTCGTATATTTGCCACCGAAAAGAACCAATAAACGTGTTGATTCTAAAAACAATATTTAAACCTATAAAAAATTTTTAAGAGCTTATGAAAAAGTTATTTACTCTAGTGTTTGCAGCATTTGTTGCAGTAAGTGTTTTCGCACAAAGTAGAATTACATTATGGGAAGGTGAGAAGACTTTGGATGCCGGTTGGCCTAATGTTGAAGTTAGTCTTAGTGGCCTTGCTACAGCTAAAGCTGGCGACAAAATTGTAGTAACAACATCTAAGGTTGATGCTTCTATTAATGCCAGTTGGGAATATGGATGTCAGGTATTCCTTAAGGTGAATAGCGGTGCTGATTATGGTTGGGAAGATATGGCAGGTACTTCTGCTGTGGGATTAAAAGAACCAGGAGAGGCAAAGTTTGAGATTACAGACAAGGCTTTAGAACAGTTTAAGAAAGCAACAAACTTCTATGTCCAAGGTATGTGTGTTGTTGTTTCTAAGGTAGAGTTCGAGAGTTCTGTAGCAACTACTTCTACTCAGATTTGGAGTGGTGAATGCGTATTTGGCAATTGGGCAGATGGTTTCAGTGTTCCTGCAGAAAAGTTTGCAAATGCTGCTGCTGGTGATGTGTTGGAATTTATTTATACTACTGATACTGAGACTACAGAAAAATGGTGGCAGTTTAAGACTATCTTTGCTGATACCAAAGAGGCTTTGTCTTCTAATAAGGATGAATTAAATGAGTATGATTGTGCAAGTGTTGCAAGTGGCAGTACCTCTTATAAGATTGTCTTGAATGCTGAGGATATTGAGAAATTGAAGGTGAAAGGTTTGTTTGTAAACGGTCATTATAATATTGTTACTGCTGCTAATTTGATACAGCCGGTTAAGAATCCTTCTACAGGAATTAATAATACGTTTGTAGCTCCAGCTGCTAAGAATGCTCCGGTTTATAACCTTGCAGGTCAGCAGGTGCGCCGCTCATGTGAAAACCGTGCTGGCAGCGGGAATAGTAGGCATCGGTGGGTGCATCTTATAAGGGTGTAGTAATCAAGAATGGTAAAAAGTATGTTCAGAAATAGTATAGAGTTATATTTTTAGTTTGTTGAAAAGAAAAGAGAGGGTATGTGAATGCCCTCTCTTTTTGATTTTATCCGTTTCGAACATTGATTAATGTTCAAGATATAGTCCGTTTAGCTTTTCCAGGAAAACACAAACTTCATCATTTATCATTTCCATGAACCCATGAGTCTTCTTGTTCGATACACCTGGATATGGAGTATAGTAATGCTCCTCAATCGGTTCTCCCTGGTTTCTGCCAAACATCAGGTAAGCTATGTGATGCTGCTTGAGTACTGTAAGCAATGTCTCTGAAAAAATACTGGAATCACCAATAGATTCTACTCCTGTTGTCAGTCCGAAGGCATTGTTGTGGTCTTGGGCAAAAGGCAGAGTCTGCTTCACAATCTCCTTGATGCTCTTCTGGTAGAGTGGGAGGTCGATGGCATTTTTGCTTTGCAGATATGTCACGTTGATCACATCAATCTTGTTGTCCGGATAGCGATCCATCAGATTCTTGCCCGGCTGGTAGGTTTCAGAATAACTATAAACTACATTCGTTACATCCTCGTCATCCAAGAGATCCTGTATCTTCTTGTAAAGACTGATATAGTCGTCTTTGCTGAGTTTACAGTACCATGTCTTACCGTCTATAGGAAGAAGATTGAGTACTACAGGTGCTTTGATACCATAACCATCTTGCAGTGTATCAAGATATTTGGCAACCTGTTTGGTATATTCCTCCAGCATATCATTATTGCCGTTATAATCAGGCATTGTCCAGTTCATGATGAGTAAGCCTCCCTTACGAAAGTGTTTCAGCACATCTTCCCTGATAGCCTTGAACGGAACGCCGTCTATGTTCTGTGATTTTCCGCTCTCAATGCCAGCCAACTCATATCCATTTGCAGCCGGTCTGTAACCGCAGAGAGTTTTCAAGTCGCATCGGTCGCTGTCACATTGCCAGCGGTTCCAGCCTATTCCGGTTAAGGTTCCATACATCTGGCCTATCAGCGTACCTTTGTTGGCATACGCCTTGATGTTGGTTTTCAGATTCTCTGTGCGGGTTGTGAGACCGCTCATGGCAATCTCGTCATACGATTTCTTTTTCTTCTCACCGCATGAAGAGAAAGCCAAGAGGGCCGCGAACATCAATATAATATATTTGATTCTCATAATTTGTTATTCGTTATATGCCTTCTTCATAGCTTCTACTACTGTAGGGAGTGTCCACTGAGGAACCGTTCTGTCTTTTTCGCTGAAGATGCTCATCCAGTAGAAGGTCGCTACGCCGTATGCCTTTGCCTGCTTCACGATGTCGGCAGCCTGGTCGGCAGCAGCCTGAATCTCGCTGGCAGAACTGGTTTTGCTGACACTCTTGCTTCCGTGTGTACCGTATTCGCCGATGATGCAAGGTATGCCCTTGCTGATGAACTTGCTGTTCAGACGGGTGAACATATCAGCGATTTCCTTGCTGCAGGAAGCATCCCACTTGCCTTTCTGGGCAAACCAATCCCATGGAGCATAGGTGTGTACTTCTACGGCGATATGGCCTTCTATCTTATCTGTAGGGATGGTGAGGTTGCTCAATACGTCGTCACCATTAGCTGCAGCATAGGTATTGATGATGAGGTTGCGGGTCTCGTTGTTGCCACCGGTAGCACGTACTGCATTCACGAAACTCTGGGCATATCCGTTCAAACCCTTATAGCTGCTAGCATTCTTTGGCGCATTCCAGGTGTTGTCGGCATCAAGCATCTCGTTGTAGCCTTCGAAGAGCAGGTGCTGGTCGTAGTTCTTGAAACGGGTGGCAATCTGAGTCCAGAGACTCTCGAATTTTTCCTTGTTCTCGTTGTAGTTGGCTTCATCGGCTTTGATCCAGTGCTTCACATCCTTATCGTCTGCACCTGTATCATGGTGAACATTCAGGATGCAGTACATACCGTTATCAATCACGTAATCTACGATTTCCTGTATTCTGTTCATCCAAGCTTCATCCACGGTTCCGTCTGCCTTCATGTGCTGGAACCAGGTAACGGGGATGCGGACGGAATTAAAACCGTTCTTCTTCAGGAAATCTACCATCGGTTTGGTCGTTGGCTCCTGTCCCCATGCTTTCTCGAAATCAGTAACAGAATTGCTGTTCATGTTCATCCACATGGCTACCACATCTGTGCAGTTGCCGAAATTGGTACCGATGCCCATGTTCTTCACAGCATCTACTGCGCTTTCCTCTACGTAGTTGGCATTCAGGTTCACCTGGTCGCGGGTAATCACGTTCTTGCTGTTCATAGCTGCCTTCCACCAGTCGTTGGATGGCATGTTGCTTCCATACCAAGGCATGAAGAAACTCCATTTTGCACCGGCGTTCCATGCTTCGTCAATACCTGCGGTAGCTGTATTGTTGGCATCAGTTCCGCACTCAGCCAGAGCGATAAGTTTACCAGGATAGCGTGCCTGAATCTCCTTGAACTCCTGAGACTGCTTGGTTGCATTATAACCGTAGAGGTCGCGACCGATGATGTCTACGTACTTGTCGCCGGGATACCAGTCGGCATCATTGTCATAGGTATTGGCATCGCCATTGTAATTCTGTGTGGTCCAAGCCCATATCAGGTTGTGTATTCCCTTGTTCTGGAAGTAATCAAACATGGTCTGCCAAAGCTTCTTGTAAGTTTCAGCACCATCATATCCCCACCAGAACCAGGACTTACCCCAGCTGGCACCTGATTTCAGACAGGCATTACCGGCAGCCTCATGGAATGGTCGCCATACGGCAACAACGCCTGCATCCTGCATCTTCTGTAGAACTTCCACCACCTTGTCCATCTCCTGATAGAACCATTTGTTCTCCCAAGAGCCAGCAGTAAATACGTTGGCTGCTTTGAAGGATGTTTCGGATGGGGTGCAGGTCACACCGCTTCCATCTGTTCCCAGAGTGGTGCTTTCTGTCTTAGGCACGTTGAAGTGCCACATCAGCGATACCAGTCCGCCCTGGTCTGCCCAGTTGGTGACAGGAGTGATGTCGTTGTAGTTGATCCATCCGTTGGAACCCTGCTTAGGTACATAGATATGGATGAAATCATAGCAGTTCATGGCAGGATACTTGCCTGTTGCTTTATAAATTTTATCTGCTTCCTGGGTGTTCCAGTTGACGTTGGCGATGACCGAAGAGATGGTCTTGCTACCATAATTCAGCTGCAGATATTTGTAGAGACGTTTGGTCTTTTCAGTAGCTGAAGGGTCGGCGAGATTTACATCGTCCACTTCGCTTTCGTGATAGATAGAGAAGGAGATATTGTTGATGTCGTTGATGTCGTAGGTTTCCCAAGCTCCGAAGTCCTCTAGACCTTTCACATAAATTTCCAGTTGGTTGTTGGCATTGTGCTTCATGCTGCTGATGGTATTGCTTTCGCCAGTCAGATTCCATTCAGCTTGCTTTCCTTCCGAATTGTTGATAGTAATCTTGTCACCATCAGTTTGTGCCAAGGCAGTGAATGAAATCATTACTGCCAGGAGTGAGAGTAATATCTTTTTCATTGTCTTGCTACTTTGATGGATTTGTTGTTTATTTTGATGATGTATACACCTTGGGTTAAATCATCAAGAGAAATGATGGTTTTGTCGCCTGCGATGACCGGAGAGAGATTTACTGCCTTTCCGTCGAGAGCAAAGGCACTCACCTGGTTGCGGGTGCCGTCTACGATGATGCGGTCACCTTCGAAGGCAAACTTGTTGTTCGTTTCTACTTGTTTGATACCGGTGGTTGTTCCATAGGTGAAGGTAGAAACCTTCCACAGTTCGTAACAGGCAGTAGTGGCAGTTGAAGTCACGGTCATCTTGTCATTTCCGAAGGTCACTTCCGGTAGAGTGCTCAGTGCAAACTCTATCCTGCTTCCATCGTTGAATGAAACAAACAGCGACTTGCCATCGGCAGCTTTGGCTGAGATGCAGCTGAGAGCTACCAGTAAGGATAATGCTATTTTCTTCATATCGGATTAATGTTTTGGTTAAAATCAAAAATGTGGCGCAGTTAATATAACTACGCCACAAATTTACAAATTATATTTCACATAAATGCGTTTTTTATGTTAAATATTTCTATCTTATGGAAGGATAGCAATCTTGGTTACATTCTTCAGGTCGCCCTGGAGGATGAATGCAGTATCACCCCAACCGTCAGAGATGCTGTTCACGGCTTCCATCATGGCTGCATCGAATACTTTTACAATGCAATCCTTATTACCATCCCAGTCTGATACAGTATCAATAGCGCCCCAGTTGGCGTTGTTGATCTGAACCTGACCGGTAGCTCCTGCTTCTTTATAGAAGAGCATCTTGGAACCTACCTTGACACCCAACTTGATGAGGTCTGCCTTCATGATACGGAAACGACCGGTGTCATCCCAAGTGAAGTTGTATGGATACTTGATGGCGCTGTTGTCTATGTTGGTTGTGATAGTAGCGATATCCTTTTCTGCAGGAACCACCTTGAACTCAGGACCTTCAATCTTGTTGCCGTCTGGGTCTTCCATCACGATCTTGTAGGTACCAACTTCTGCATTGGCAGGAACCTGGCATACAATCTCTGTATTGGTACGAGAGGTATAGCGATTTACCTTGTAAGAACCGATATAGAGGTTCTGGATGTTCTGGAAGTTTTTACCAGTGATAGTGATGGTTGAACCTGCTGTAGCTTCTCCAGGAGTGATAGAAGCGATAGCTGGATCGGTAGCTGCCTTGATGCTCAATGCATCCTTCATCTCTATGGTTGTACCATTCTTCAGGTTGAGCTTGAAGCCTGTACCGGCGCATGCTGCAGGAACTGTTACTGCGATGGCATTGGCATTCTGAGCTGCAAATTTCTCAACGGTCTGCTCTACATCGCCAGGGAAGGTGATGCTTGCTACGAGGTCGAGATCTGTACCCTTGATGATGGTCTTATCGCCAGCTGTGATAGCTGCTGGTGTGCAAGAAGCTACGGTTGGCTTCACCAAAGTATAGGCTACTGTTACAGTCTTGCCGTTGGCGAGACTCAATGTGATATCGCCTTCCTGTGCATCCTCAGGAACAGTAGAAGTTACCTTGGTTGTCTCTACCTTGTTGAGCTGAGATGCTGCAGCATTAGGGAATGCAATGCCTGTAATCAGATCCATATCCTTACCGGTAATGGTGAGTTCTGCACCATTCTTCACTGGGTTAGGTGTTGCAACGAGCTGGGTAGGAACTACGGTGATGATGTTGCCTACAGGAACCTCGATGCCGCTCTTGGTTACTACATAGAAGGTACCATCGGTAGCCTTGGCAGGAACAGCAACAGTAATCTCTGCTACGCTCTGTGACTTGAAGTCGGCTGCATTTACAGTAGCGCCCTCAAACTTCACGCTGACAATCTGGTCGAATGAAGTACCCTTGATGCTGAGGATTTCGCCTGCCTTGATGTTGCGGTCCTTGATAGGAGTAGCCTCAGGAGTATTGATGGTCAACTCTTCCTTGGTCTCCAGGGAAGTACCGTCCTTGGTGGCATCTGTCAATGTGATGACGCCTGTACGAGCCTCTGCCGGAATCTTCACCTGGATGGTATAGCGGTCGTGACCTACGAACTCTGCCTCCTTGATGGTATCGCTGCCGGCGAAGATAACGCCGTGCATCAGGTTGAGGTAATCACCCTTGATGGTTACTACATCGCCTACATTACCTACCATAGTACCTTCGCTACCTACGAAGAACTTGGTGATTTCGATGTCCTCACGATAGGTGATAGGAGATACGGATGTAATCTCACCGCCCTTCTTGGTCTTCAGGACAATCTGACCCGGCTCGCATTTCTCAGCAGGAACCTGGATGGAAATCTTACTCTGCTTACCGCTCTGGAGAATCTCGTATGCGGTGATAGGGTCAGCACCTGGAAGGTTGACAGACTCAATCTGGTCCAGATTGGTACCATAGAGATATAAGGTACCGCCACGGAGCACAGGGCATGGACCGAATGACTGGAGGGAGATTTCGTTGCCGTACTGATCGGTAGAGAGATCATCTCCGTCGCTGCACGCTGTCAGTGATAGCCCTACGAGGGCTACCACCAACATGGCGAATATTTTGCTTATCTTTTTCATATCAATTCAGATTATAAGTTTATTTGTTTGGAACCACACGGATGTTGTCAATCTTGATGATTGGGTTACAGTCTACACCGGTAGGGTGCAAATTCAACACGCGATTCGGGAATGCGCGCAGCATAACCGGAGTCACGCTTGCATCATTGGATGCACCCTTGATAACAAAGATGTTGAAGGCACTGAAGTCGTTCACACCTGTATAGCTCAATCCCTTGTTGCCATCGTAGTCATAAACGAAGTCTGCCAATGGAATGGTTACGGTTACCCACTTACCTTCGGTGTTATATGTCTTGTCGTCTGTATTCTGCCATGGCATGTAGAGGGCACGTGCCAACTTACCCTGCTCGTGGAAGAAGGTGTTGTTGGCTCCTGCCAATACGTTGCCATAGATATCCTGTACACCTGCACCACCATTGGAAACCTGGCTTACGCTACCAAAGTAAATCTGCATAGGTGCAGCCGACCAACCGTTGTCCTTAGGGATGCACATCTCAAACTTCAGGCTCATGTTCTTCCAGTCGCTGAAGTCTGCAAGATCCTGCATACGTGGACGGCTGGAGTAGGTCTCTGGGTCCTGCCAGCTTCCTGGCCAGTACTCGAACGAGAAGTTACCGTCGTTCCAGCCACCGTCTGCGTCCATGGCTGTCTCACCGAGTACCATGTAGTTGCCAGAGAGTGATGTACCATCGGCTGTGATGGTGCGATTGTGCCAACCATTGTTGCCCAATACATCTCCGCCTTCCTTCCAAGGAGTATCGAAGTCGAAGAGCATACCGCGGTTGTCCATATAGCGGAAGCCAGCCTTGGTAGTACCGTTGATGGTTGTGATGGTGATAGGCTCGTGCTTAGGCATATCCTCAGGCATGTTGAAGCGGATGCTGTTCTGGCTGATCTTCAGGTCCTCGTAAGGAATGGTGTAGTTATCACCCACCTTGATAGTCAGATGACTGTTGTCGTAATCCAGGAAGTAGTCGCCCTTGATGGTTACTTCTTCGCCTGGAGCTGCCCACTCGTTGCTCATGCTGTTGATGGTTGGAGCTGGTACGATGGTCTTGAAATCGTATGCCACGGTGTCCTGCTTGCTGGTGATGAAGTAGATTTTATCACTTACCTCGTTAGGGATAGCCTTTGGCACGGTTACGATGATGGTGTTGTCCGTCATGTAACTGGTGTTCAGGACTGCAGACTGGTCGTTGAAGTTGATTTTGGTCACACTTCTCAGGTTTCTACCCACAATACAGATAGTATTGTTGAGAGATGCACCAGTAAGCAGTGAGTCCTTGCTGGCAGCATCCACAGGGCGAACATAATCGATGGTAGGAGTTCCGCCTGCAACTTCATACTTGTCTGGCTCGTCCTCGCAAGAAGTGAATCCTGCGCTGGCTGCAACAAGTGCCATGGCGAATAAAGCCCCATTTATATTCTTGATATTCATAATGAAATTCTCTTTATTGATTAATAACTATATGTATTACGTACATCCACATGGATTGGAGAAGCGTTGCTACCCAGATTAGGGTTCAAGGCTACATCCTCTGTTGGGAATGGCAATGTAAAGCTGCTGGCTGTTACATTAGGTGCTGGGGTATCCTCATCATACTTCATTTCTGAGTTGTCCCATGTACCACTGCTGTAGTATGCCTTGTAAACTGCATCGCATTTCCACATCTGGTTGCGGTGCTGTGCCTTCAATTCCTTGATGCAGCTGTCTACATCATAGTATGCACGGCGCACGTAGTCGTACCAGCGGTCACCCTCACCTGCAAACTCCAGGCGGCGCTCCTTCCAGATGTCATCGAATGTAAGAGAGGTCTTTCTTACGAATCCCTGCCACTCGTATGCACGGCCACGAACCTTGTTGAAGCAATCCAGGGCAAGTGCATCGGTATTGTTACCCATCTGTACCTGTGCCTCTGCATAAATCAGATAAATGTCTGACAAACGGAGGAGTGGAGTAGGGAGAGCGTTTGACATACGGCCTGGTGTGATACCAAACTCAGCCTTGTGGTCTGCGTTGTCACCATAGAGGTTCTTTACGTTGCTGCCACCGTTAGGACCCTGGCACTGACCAGTTGCTGCTGCATTGTAATCCTTGTTATACCAGAAATCCATGTAAGAGAATCCCTTCTTGATACCGTCCTTCTGTGCACTGGCAGGAAGATCGTGGTCTCTCCAGAAGTAAGAATATACATCGCCCGGCATCATGATGGTAGCCTTGCGACGGTGGTCAGGATCTACACGGCTTGCTGGATCATCCTTAGGAGATACACCGAAGGCTTCCATCAAATCAACCGATGGACCGCGCCAACCGCCCCAGCAGTCACCATTCTCGTCGAAACCTTCTGGAGCCAGGTCGCTCTGGAGGGTATTCTGAGAAGTCCACTGAGAACCTACTGTCCAGCGCCATGCTATCAAAATCTCGTCGCAGAACTGGTTTGAGCCACGGAAGATATCTTCGTAGTGCTCCATCAAGCCTCTGCCTGAGTTCTCGATGACATCCTTTGAATATTCGGCAGCTTTCTTCAAATCTTCCTGGTTCAGGGTGCCTGAAACACCAGCCTTGGTCAGATAAACCTTACTGAGCAAACCTTCTGCACTATAGTAGTCGATACGGCCTGTAGTGCTCTTTTCCTTAGGAAGAAGTTCCATCGCCTTTTCCAGGGTCATGATGATATACTCATATACATCAGCCTTTTCTACCTTGCTCAACTGGTTGTAGTCTCCTTTACCAAGCGTCTCTGAGTTGCTGTGGATGATAGGCACATCACCGAAGGTACGTACCAGGTAGAAGTATGCCATCGCCTTCCAAGCAAGGCACTCGCCCATGCACTGGTTCTTTACCTTTTCTGAGGTGTTGATGGCGTTCTTCAATGATTCGTAAACGGTACTGCAGTGACCAATCTCTGCCCAGAGTGAGTAAGACATGTTTACCAGGTCATCATCGGTACCATTGGTACTGAAGTTCATGTAAGGGCTTGAGCCCCAATACATATTACCCGACATAACCTCACCAACCTTGATGAAACCACGCTGGAAATCATACCAAGGTGAGTTGTAGAGATAGTTTACGCCAGAGATGCAGGAAGCATCGCCGTTGTAATAGTTCTCTGTGTTGTAATTGTCCTCTACCGGCTTGTCAAGGAAGTCACCGCAAGAGGTCATTCCCATACCGAGAAGCATTACAAATGCTGTATATTTAATGTTCTTAAATTTCATA
>OLNF01003765.1_pt1 | contig 10814 bp, 11 predicted proteins | sample 1673061 | NCBI WGS metagenome assembly OLNF01 (sample SAMEA3136751, study PRJEB25190) | human gut metagenome | reverse complement strand
GAGCCGCTATGTTGCCATCGCGAGCGCTGCCGCGTTTGCCACGCCCGAGCTGATGGCCATCCCCGAGGATACGCTGCAGTTCTTCTACGCCGCCCAGCCGGAGCTGGAGACGTACCGCCGCGTGCTCGAGCAGCTGCGCCGCCGCCGTGACCGTGGTGACCTTGGAGCAGGAATAAATGTTCACCAGCTCCCGGCCGGTCATGGGGGTTTGGGTTTCGAGGTCGGCGTAGCCCGAAGCGTATTCAAACACTTTTTGCCCGCCCAGATAGATGCAAATGGCGTTGCCCGGCACCTTGGTGCGGGTCAGGTGGTCCATAAACTGCCGTACACGTTCAAAATTCATGCGTGATCCGTCCTTTTTTCTCTGTTTGTTTTTGAAAAATCGATCTCCTGCGGACGATTTCCGCGCACCCCGCGGCGGCGGAAATCCACGCCTATTATAGCACAGCTGGGCGCGCGGCACAAGCGCAAAATGCATTTATTTTCCATTTTTGCAACCGTCGATGCCCGCTTCGGCCAGGGGCGCGCACAGCGCCCACTTGCCCGGCTGCACGCCGGTTTGCTGCGCAAAGGTCCGGCAAAAATAGGCGCAGTCGGTGTAGCCGAGCGCGTCGCTCACCTCTCGCACGGTGAACTCGCCGGTGCGCAGCAGCTGCTGGGCGAGTGGAAATGCAGCGGCGGCGGCGAGGTGCTGGGGGACTATGTCACCTTCCAGCCGGACGGGCGCGCCGCGACCAGCTGGCTGCCGCTGGAGAGCATGAAGACGCTTTCGCCCCAGGAGCGGGCGGAATACGGCGAGCCTGTATGGGAAAGCTATCAGGTTTACAAATCCACCGCGCGCGAGCGCGCGAACTTCTGGAACGAGTGCGCGCATATCCTGGTCTTCCGCGATGACACCGGGTATATCAGCGGCTTCTACGGGCTGATGCTCGATACGGACGAGGAGGGGCGCGAGGCGTTCTCCGTCCTGTTCGGCGAGGGCGGAGGCGGCTACGCGCGCTATGACGGCGACGGCGGCGAGGGCGTGAACGGCTGAAAACGCCGATGCGGGAATAAAACAGCTTTTGATCAACGGAGTTGCCCGGATGGCCCTTCATCCGGACAACTCTTTGTTTTTTCCTTTGTTTGCAGCATTGAAAACAAGCGCAAAAAATGTTACAATTCAACCGAGCAAACTGGGAGGTGGACTGTTATGGGTCTGCAATTTGACGCGAAAACCGGCCTGCCGCTGCAATTGTACTGCGGCGCGTGGGAAAAGCCCGCGGGGCACCTGCAGGGCATCGCCATGGATGACGAGGGCCGCTATATGTATTATTCCTTTACCGACCGGCTGATCAAGGCTGATATGCGCACGGGCGAAATTGTCGGCTCCGTCACCGGCCTGCTGGCGGGCGGCATTTATGGCGGCGGCGCGCATATGGGGTGCCTGGCCTACCATGACGGCAAGGTATACGGCTCTCTGGAATACAAGGCCGCCGAAAAATTTTATGTGGCGGTGTTTGACTGCGCGGCCATCACCCGCATGGATATGGACTATAAAACCCCCGGCGTGATGACCACCATGTATATGGACGAGGTGGTGCGCGATTATGTGTGCGAGCTGTCCGCGGGCGAGCATAACAACGCGCCGGATTCCATGGGGCACCGCTTCGGCTGCTCGGGCATCGACGGCATTACCTTCGGCCCCGTGCCCGGCGAGGCGGACAAGGGCGTGCGCATGCTGCTGTCCTATGGCATTTACGGCAATACCGCGCGGCAGGATAACGACTACCAGGTGGTGCTGGCCTTTGATCCCAAGGACTTCGCCGCCGAGCCCTTTGACCAGAACCATCCGCACACCGTCGGCCCGCGGCTGGATCGCAAATTCTTTGTCTACACCGGCAACACCACCTATGGCGTGCAGAACCTGGAATACGACCGCGACACCGGCGATTACTGGATGATCGTGTACGAGGGCAAAAAGCCGCAGTTTCCCAACGGCCCGGTCTATCTGGTGGACGGCGCGGTCGCGCCCGTGTGGCAGACGCTGCGGCTGGGGGACGATCCCGAATATGCCGGCATGCGCGGCGAGGTGCTTGCCCTCAGGCACGCGGGCGTGCTGCATGAGGCAAGCGGCGTGTGGTACCTGCCCAACCGCCCCGATAAGGCCGATACGGGCTATATCTCCCTGGGGGAGGATACCTTCTACGCCGCCACCAATGCCAAGCTCGAGGATAAGCAGACGGGCACCGTGCGTCTGCTGCATCTCAATCGTCAGGATTACAGCTTTGCCCCTGTCAATGGTATTGAAAATTAAAGGGCGGCATGATATAATCCGATGTGTAAATCGGTGAAGCATATATCCCGGATTGCCGGGATGGAAAGACGAGGAACCCGAATGCGTCATCGCAGCGCAAAGCTGTTGGCTTTGCTATTATGCATACTGCTTGCCTGTTCGGTGCTGGGCGGCTGCGCCCAGGCTGAGCCGCAAAAATACAGCACGTCATTTTTTGATGTGTTCGATACCGTAACCACCATCATCGGCTATGCCGACAGCCAGGAGACCTTCGATCGCGTGGTCGGCGAGGCGCGGCAGCAGTTTGTGCGCTATCATCAGGTGTTTGATGGGTACAACGCCTATGACGGCGTGCATAACCTCTACTATGTAAACCAGAACGCCGCAAGCGGCCCTGTGCCTGCCGAGCCGGAGCTGATGACATTGCTTGCCTGGATCCGCGATTTGCAGCCCTCGCTGGAGGGCCGCGTCAACGTGGCCATGGGCGCGGTGCTGCGCCTGTGGCATGACGCGCGCGAGGCGGGCGTGGCCCTGCCCGATGAGGCGGCGCTGCGCGAGGCCGCGGGCCATGTGGATATGAGCCAGGTAATCCTGGATGAGCAGGCGGGCACGGTGTACTTTGCCGATCCTGAATTGTCGCTGGATCTGGGCGCGGTGGCCAAGGGCTACACCGCCGAGCGTGTGGCGCAGTGGATGCTGGACAGCGACATGCCCTCCTTCATCATCAGCGCGGGCGGCAACGTGCGCTGCGGGCAAAAGCCGCTGGACGGCCGCGCCCGCTGGGGCGTCAGCATTCAGGATCCCGGCCCCATCGACGGCCTGCCCGGCACGGGCTATATGGACGTGCTGTACCTGACCAACCTGTCCGTCGTTACCAGCGGCGATTATCAGCGCTATTACACGGTGGACGGCGTGCGGTATCATCATCTGATCGATCCCGATACGCTGTATCCCGGCCAGCACATGCGTGCCGTCACCATCGTCACCCAGGATTCCGGCCTGGCCGACGCGCTGAGCACCGCGGTGTTCCTGATGCCCTACGAGCAGGGACGCGCCTTTGTGGAAGCGCTGGACGGCGTGGAAGCCTATTGGGTGCTGCTGGACGGCAGCGTGCAGTGCACCGATGGCCTGCGCGCCATGCTGGCCTCGCAGGGCGCATCCTCCAGGGATTAAGGGGGGCGCGGATGAATTTATACCTATTAGAAGACCTGCCGCCGCTTTCGCAGGATACCGCCGTGTGCCTGGGCACCTTCGATGGGGTGCATCTGGGGCATCAGGTGCTGGCACGGCAAACCGTGCAGGCCGCCCGGCAGGAGGGGCTGATCCCCTGCGCGTATACCTTTGACGTCCCGCCCGCCAGCGTGCTGGGCGCGGGCAAGGAGGATATCCTGACGGATATCCATCAAAAGGCCGCGCTGCTGGGCGCATGCGGCATCGACACGGTGGTGTACAGCCGCTTTAACCGCCATGTGGCGCAGGAAAGCGCCGAAGAATTCTTTGACCTGCTGCGCACGCGCCTGCGCGCACGGCATATCGTCATCGGCTTTCATTATCATTTCGGCCAGTTCGCCCGGGGCGACGCGGCCTTAATGCAATCCCTCTGCGATGCTGCGGGCGTTCGCCTGACGGTGGTGCCGCCCGTGCGCACGGCGGAGGGAGAATTGGTGTCCAGCACGGCCATTCGCGCGCGCCTGCGCGCGGGGGATCGCCTGGGCGCCCAATCAATGCTCAATCGCACCCTCACCGAGGGGGAAGAACGATTGCTTGGAGGAAGAGAAGCATGAACAAGAAACTGCCTGCCTGGATTGTGCTGACGGTGATCTGCCTGGTGGCCGCGCTGGCCCTGGCCTTCACCTACAACGGCACCAAGGATCGCATCGCCCAGCAGGAAGAAGCCAAGACCGTGGCCGTGCGCCAGGCGCTGCTGCCTGCCGCCGCCAGCTTTGAGGCGGTGGACGGCTCCGAGGTGTACCGCGGCGTGGACGCCAACGGCGCCGCCGTGGGCTATGTGACGGTCAATACCGTCAAGGGCTTTGGCGGCGATGTGGAAATCAGCGTGGCTGTCGATCCTGAAGGCGTCATTCAGGGCATCAGCGTCGGCGGCGCAAACTTCAAGGAAACCGCGGGTCTGGGCGCCAAGTCCAAGGAGCCTGCCTTTACCGAGCAGTTTGCCGGCAAAACCGCGCCCGTGGCGCTGAAGAAGAACGGCGGCGAAATCGACGCGATTACCGCCGCTACCATCACGTCCAGCGCCGTTGTGCGCGGCGTGAACGACGCTGTGACCATGCTGGCCGAAAAGGCGGGCTTCACCATTCAGCAGGCCGCCTCTGCCGTGGAGGAAAAGGGCGACGGCCGCTATGCCACCGAGAAGCAGGGCTTCGCAGGCCCCGTGTATGTGGAGCTGGCGCTGGACGGCGAGGGCAAGATCACTGAGATCGCCATCGGCGATGATCGCTTCAGCGAGAGCAACAACTATGGCGCGAAGGCTCGCGAGGAGGCCTTCTACGGCCAGTACATCGGCAAGACCGGTCAGCTGACCCTGGGTCAGGATATCGACGCGATCTCCGGCGCGACCATCACCAGCACCGCCGTCAACGATGCGGTGAACCTGATCCTGCTGTATGTCAACGATCCCGCCGCGTATGCTGCCCAGCAGAGCGCCGAGCCCGTCAACGTGGGCATTCCCGAGGGCGCGCAGGCGTATACTGCTCAGGCCAAAGGCCTGACCGGCACCTTCCCTGTGTCCATCTCCGTGGATGAGCAGGGTATGATCAGCGGCATTGCGCTGGAGGATTCCGATTCCGCCAACGACGCGGCCTTTGTGCAGCGCGTGCAGAACGATACCGCTTTCCTCAGCCAGTTTATCGGCCAGGCCGCGCCCTTTGACGAGGCGGCCATCGATACCGTGACCGGCGCGACGGTCAGCAGCAAGGCTGTGATCGCCGCCGTGAACCAGGCCTACAACGCGGCCATGGGCATTGCCGAGCCGACCGCCGCGCCCACGGCGGAGCCGACCGAGGTTCCCGTTCAGCCAACTGTGGCCGAGCCTGCCGAGGGCACCGTGGTGTCCGCGCAGGGCAAGGGTCTGACGGGCGAGTTCCCCGTGAATGTGACCGTGGATGAAAACAACGCCATCGTGAAGGTGGAGCTGGGCGACAGCAGCACCGAGACGGATGCGGGCTTCCTGGCCAAGGTCAAGGAAGACGCGAATTATCTGAATCAGTTCGTCGGCAAGACCGCGCCCGTGGACGAAGCGTCCATCGACGTGGTGGCTGGCGCGACCGTGAGCAGCAAGGCGCTTGTCGCCGCGGTCAACGCTGCCTGCGAGAATCTGCCCGAGGCTGGGATCACCGTCATTGGCGGTGCGGATGGCGCGACGGAGATTATCGTGAGCGAAAACCTGCCCGCCGCCGAGGAAGCGGCCGGCACGGTGCTGACTGCGCAGGGCAAGGGTCTGACGGGCGAGTTCCCTGTGAATGTGACCGTGGACGAAAGCAACGCCATCGTGAAGGTGGAGCTGGGCGACAGCAGCACCGACATGGATGCGAGCTTCTTGAACATGGTTAAAACCGATGCGAATTACCTGAATCAGTTTGTCGGCAAGACCGCGCCTGTGGACGAAGCGTCCATCGACGTGGTAGCCGGTGCGACCGTGAGCAGCAAGGCGGTTGTCGCCGCTGTGAATGCCGCCTTCGCCAGCCAGGGGGAGTAAGCCATGTACGAGGTACTTGAGAATATTCTGACGCAGGTTACCCAGTACAGCATCATGATTCTGGAGGTTGTGGGCGTGGTCGTCATCATGGCCACGGCTGTGCGCTGCATGATCGCGGGGATCAAGCGCAACCACATCGTGCCGCTGATGCTGGGCAAGGGCATCGCCCTGGCGCTGGAATTTATGCTGGCCAGCGAGGTGCTGCGCACCGTGGTAAGCCCGGACACCAAGGATCTCATCGCCGTGGGCGTTACCGTGCTGCTGCGCGGCGCGATGACCGTGCTGATCCACTGGGAAAGCAAAAACGAGGAGTCCCATGAGGCCAGGCACGCCAATTCCGAGCAGGAGGCTGCATGCGCAAAAAAGAAATCCTGATTGTGACGGGAATCCTCCTGCTGGCGGTGGTAAGCCTGGCGGCTTATCGCCTGCTGGGCAGGGGGAAGACCGCGACAGGCAAGATAAACGTCTATGTAAACGGCGCGCTCTACGCCAGCGAACCCCTGCGCCCCGGACAGACCCTGACCGTGACGCAGCAGGACGGCAGCACCAATGTGATCCGCATGACGGAGGGAGGCTTCTATATGGAATCCTCCACCTGCCATAACCAGCTGTGCGTGCAGCAGGGTGAGGTCACGCGGGATAACTGGAGCAGGCGCGCGCTGGGCGCGCACATCCTGTGCCTGCCCAACCGCGTGGACGCGGAGCTGGAGGTGGAGGCGGCAGCCTCCCCGGTGGAGGCGCCGGACGCATAGACATCCCGGTTTACCCAACAAGCAAGGCAGAAAGAACCATTAAATAAAAGGTGGGATCGCAGTTGAAAGCAACATTCCGCGGGGGCGTACACCCGGCGCACGGCAGCAAGGCCCAGACCCAGGGCCTGGCCACGCGCAGCTTTGTTTCCGATACGGTGCGCATCATCATGAACATGAACATCGGCGCGCCGTCCCAGCCCTGCGTAGCCAAGGGCGACCATGTGAAAATCGGCCAGGTCATCGGCGAGCCGGTGGGCTTCCTGGGCCTGCCGGTGCATGCCAGCGTGTCGGGCGAGGTGGTATCGGTGGAGCCGATTCCCTACCTGTCCGAGCAGCCGGCCATGTGCGTAACTATTCATAACGATTTTGCGGACGAGTGGGTGGAGCTCCATCCCCTGGGCAGCGTGGAAACCGTGGATCCCGCGCTGATCATCCCCGCCATCAAGAACGCAGGCATCTGCGGCCTGGGCGGCGCGTCCTTCCCCACGCACGTAAAGCTATCCATTAAGCCCGAGCAGAAGTGCGATTGCATCATCGCCAACGGCGCCGAGTGCGAAACGCACCTGACCTGCGACCATCGCCTGATGCTGGAAAACCCCGTCCGCGTGGTGGACGGCCTGCGCGCCGCCATGCGCGCCATCAATGTGAAGGAAGGCATCATCGCCATCGAGGATAACAAGCCCGATGCGATCGAGGCCATGCGCAAGGCCTGCCAGGGCCGCGAGGGCGTGCGCGTGCAGGTGCTGAAAACCAAGTACCCCCAGGGCGGCGAAAAGCAGCTGATTGAGGCCGTGACCGGCCGTCAGGTGCCCAGCGGCGGCCTGCCCATCCAGGCGGGCGTGATCGTGATGAACGTGGCCACCTGCGCGGCGGTTGCCGACGCTGTGATCGACGGCAAGCCCCTGGTGGAGCGCATTGTCACCGTCACCGGCGCTGTGCGCCAGCCTGCCAACCTGCGCCTGCGCATCGGCACCATCACCGAGGATATCATCGGCGAGTGCGGCGGCTTCAGCGGAGACGTGGGCAAGGTGATCTTCGGCGGCGCGATGACGGGCATGTGCGCGCCCAACACCTCCATCCCCATCGCCAAGGCCACCGGCGGCATTCTGGTGCTGGATAAGCAGGACGCTGCCAGCGTGGAGGAAGGCCCCTGCCTGCGCTGCGGCAAGTGCGTGGAGGTGTGCCCCATCGGGCTGCACCCGCTCAAGATCAAGATCGCCGCGGACGCCGATCGCATCGACGAGTGCAAGCGGCTGCATGTGATGGACTGCACGCTGTGCGGCAGCTGCTCCTTCATCTGCCCCGCGCACCGCTGGCTGACCGCCTCGTTCAAGGTGGCTAAACAGAAGCTCGCCGCTCAGGCGAAAAAAGGAGGCAGCGGAAAATGAGCCTGATTCTCTCTCCCGCCCCGCACGTGCGCACCAAAAATACCACGCAGCGGCTGATGCTTAACGTTGTGATTTCGCTTCTGCCCTGCGCTGCGGCGGGTATCTATTACTTTGGCCTGCGCGCGGCGATTGTGCTGGCCGTGTCGGTGGTTTCCGCCGTGCTGGCGGAGCTGGTGTGGCAGAAGCTTGCCCATCAGACTGTGCGCATCAACGACTTTTCCGCCGTGGTCACGGGCCTGCTGCTGGGCCTGTGCATCACCCCCTCCGCCCCCTGGTGGATGGTGATGATCGGCGCGTTCTTTGCCATCATCGTGGTCAAGCAGCTCTTCGGCGGCATTGGCGATAATTTCCTCAACCCTGCCCTCACGGCCCGTGCCGTGCTGCTGGCCTCCTGGCCCGCGCTGATGACCACCCACTGCACGCCCTTTGACGCTGTGACCAGCGCCACGCCCCTGATGACGGGCGAGGCCAGCACCATGCAGCTGCTGCTGGGCGATGTGCCTGGCGCCATTGGCGAAACCTGCAAGGTGGCGATTCTGCTGGGCTTTGTGTACCTGCTGGTTACGCAGACCATCCGCTGGGAAATTCCCGTGTTCACCGTGGCCGCGGCCGCGCTGCTCAGCTGGGCGCTGGGCCTGGATCCCCTGACCACCGTGCTGTCCGGCGGCCTGCTCTTTGGCGCGGTGTATATGGCCACTGACTATGTGACCAGCCCGCTCAACCGCTGGGCGCAGATCGTCTATGCCATCGGCATCGGTGTGATCGTGGTCATTATCCGCAAGTTCGGCGCGTATCCCGAAGGCGTTACCTACGCCATCCTGCTGATGAACATTGCCGCGCCGCTGCTGGATCGCGTGATGCCCCAGAAGATTTACGGCTGCCGCAAGGCCCGGAAGGAGGCCAAATAAACCATGAGCAATGAAAAACGCGGCCTGGGCCGCATCTTTATGAACGGCGTGCTGACGGAAAACCCCACCTTCCGTCTGGTGCTGGGCACCTGCCCTACGCTGGCCGTTACCACCAGCGCCATCAACGGCCTGGGCATGGGCGCGGCGGCCACCTTTGTGCTGCTGGGCAGCAACATGGCCATCTCCGCCCTGCGCAAGGTGATCCCCGATAAGGTGCGCATCCCCGCCTTTATCGTCATCATCTGCACCTTCGTTACCATCATTCAGCTGCTGATGCAGGCCTTCCTGCCCTCCCTGTATGAGAGCCTGGGCATCTTCATTCCCCTGATCGTGGTAAACTGCATCATCCTGGCGCGCGCCGAGGCCTTTGCCAGCAAGAATCCCGTGCTGGATTCCGCGGTGGACGGCCTGGGCATGGGCGCGGGCTTCACGCTGGCGCTGACGCTGATCGGCTCCATCCGTGAGCTTGTCGGCAACGGCTCCATCTTCGGCATCAGTCTGCTGGGCGCGTCCTATCAGCCCATGCTGCTGATCATCCTGCCTGCCGGCGGCTTCCTGGTGTTTGGGTCGCTGCTTGGCATCATCAATGCCATCGGCAACAAGCGTAAGAAGGGGGCGAAGGCATGAATATCTGGCTGTTCCTGATCAGCTGTGTGCTGACCAACAACTTTATCTTCAGCAAGTTCCTGGGCTGCTGCCCCTTCCTGGGCGTATCCAGCAAGGTGGAAACGGCCGCCAGCATGGGCATCGCCGTCACGTTCGTAATGACCCTGGCCTCGCTGTTTGCCTATATGGTAAACGCCTGGATCCTGGTGCCCCTGCACCTGGAATATATGCAGACCATCGCCTTCATCCTGGTAATTGCCTCGCTTGTGCAGTTTGTGGAAATGTTCCTCAAAAAGTCCATGCCGGCGATTTACTCGGCGCTGGGGATCTATCTGCCCCTGATCACCACCAACTGCGCGGTGCTGGGCGTGGCTACCCTGAACGTGACCAACCAGTACAATATGCTCTACAGCGTGCTTAACGGCACCTTCTCGGCGCTGGGCTTCCTGCTGGCGATCGTGCTGATGGCCGGCGTGCGTGAGCGCCTGGAGAGCAGCAAGATTCCCGCCTGCATGAAGGGCTTCCCCATCAGCCTGGTATCCGCCGGTTTGATGGCCATCGCCTTCATGGGCTTTAGCGGCTTGGTGTAAGGAGGAAAAACGACTATGGCAATTCTTTACGCCGGATTGGTGCTGGGCGGTATCGGATTGGTCTTTGGCCTGATCCTGACCTTTGCCAGCAAGGCTTTCCATGTGGATGTGGATGAGCGCGTGCAGCAGGTGCGTGCCTGCTGCGCGGGCGCGAACTGCGGCGCGTGCGGCTATGCGGGCTGCGACGGCTTTGCTGAAGCCGTGGTGAAGGGCGAAGCGCCGGTGAACGGCTGCAAGCCTGCGGGCGCGGAGGGCGCCAAGAAGATTGCCGCCATCATGGGCGTGGACGCTGGCGCGTCGGAAGAGCGCCAGGTGGCGCGCGTGCGCTGCCAGGGCATCAAGGGCGTGGCCAAGGAGCGCTATACCTACGACGGCTATCGCAGCTGCGCCGTGGCGGCGGGCATCGCGGGCGGCCCCAAGGACTGCCGGTTTGCCTGCATCGGCCTGGGCGATTGCATGGATCACTGCGCCTTTGGTGCGATCACCATGCAGGATGGCGTGGCGCACATCGATGAAGAAAAGTGCACTGCCTGCGGCGCGTGCGTGGAAGCCTGCCCGCGCAGCGTGATTGAGCTGCTGCCCG
>OLNF01003762.1_pt1 | contig 10826 bp, 7 predicted proteins | sample 1673061 | NCBI WGS metagenome assembly OLNF01 (sample SAMEA3136751, study PRJEB25190) | human gut metagenome | reverse complement strand
CTGTTGGATGGATGGTAATAAGTTCTGTGGAAATTCAGGAAATTCTCATAGGTAAGATCCGGAATATTCTTCGGATCACCGCCTGATTCACATCCATAAGTAGTATCTGGAAAAAGATGGTTCATGATCTCACGTTCCAGGACTTCATCCGGTGAAGAAAAAGCACCTTTCATCTCATTATATACAACGCCATTATATGTCAGTGGTCCCTCCGGCTGTTCCAGATGATAGTTCCAGCCTTCCTGACGGAAAATCTCTTCTCTTTTATAAATATTCGGATAGAATACCGCATCCAGATAAACATGCATCAGATTCTGAAAATCCTGATCATTGCAGCTTGCTACAGGATAGCATGTTTTGTCCGGATAAGTCATTGCATTCAGAAATGTGTTCAGAGATCCTTTTACCAGTTCTACAAAAGGATCCTTAAGCGGAAATTCTTTAGATCCGCAGAGCACACTGTGCTCCAGGATGTGTGCAACACCAGTACTGTCCTTAGGCGGTGTACGGAATGCGATATTAAATACTTTATTCTCATCATCATTCTCAATGAGCATGACCCTTGCACCTGTTTTTTTGTGACGCAGAAGCCATCCCTTAGAATGAATGTCTGTCAGTTCCTCTTCTTTCACAACTTCATAAGCTGTCAGATTATCTTTGTTCATGTCTGCCTCCAGTTATTTTGTTTCAGTTAGATCAGTCAGATTCCGCCTTCTCCCGGAAAGTGGGCTTCATAGGCTTCCTTCGCTGCTCTTGTGATAATATCAAGTTCTTCCTGCATATTGATATTACCAGGAAGTACAACCGCTGTCTCGTATACATCTTTCTGAAGCTTGTTCTTTATATTCTGCTCCCCTAACGGTACAATTCCGCATAATGTTGATCCGTAAGTTTTATCTTTCTCACAGATTTCCATATAAGTCTTGACCATATGGCAGCACTCTCTGTAAAGAAGTTCTCTGTGAAGTTCACTCTTCTCCTGGATCTCCTTGAATTTCATTTTTTCCAGGTTCTTAACGATTTCCCTGCGGGCACCTTTTGCCCCGAAAAATCTGCCACTGGCATCCTTGTTATATTCCATTGCCATCCAGAGTGCCAGATATCCGTCTGCACGCGTATTCGGACCTGCCTCTGACGGACCGCCATAGCGGATCTCCCACAGCTCCTTTCGGATCGCATTTGCCTCTTCGTCCTCTCCTGCCGCAATAGACTGGTCAAGGAACATTTTTCTCTTCATAGGTTCATATTCTCTGTAATAGAGAGCAATTGTTGGTGTATCTGTCATATTTTTATCCTCTCAGATTAGGGACAAAATATCTTTTGACCCTAATATCTTATTAGTCATTCAGCACAATTTATCCTCTCCGTTATCTACCGTAACCCGGCAGACACTTTCAAGCTCATTCCACCTGACAGATCAGACTTACTGTTCTTCATAAGTAAGCTCTGTCTCCGCAAGTGCCAGTGCCTCTTCGATAACCTGATCCATATCCATATAACGGTACATACCAAGTCTTCCGCCGAAAATCACATTCTTCTCCTCTAATGCACGACGCTCGTACTTGTCAAACAACTCGCTGTTCTTCGGATCATTTACCGGATAATACGGCTCTTTGCCCTTCTCCCATGCTGCAGGATACTCTCTGGTGATCACAGTTTTCGGCTGTGTACCAAATTCAAAATGCTTATGTTCGATAATTCTTGTGTACGGAACTTCATAGTCTGTATAATTGACAACTGCATTACCCTGATAGTTACCCATATCCAGGACTTCTGTCTCGAATCTTAAAGATCTGTATTCCAGCTCTCCATAGCAATAATCATAAAATTCATCGATCATACCTGTAAAGAGTATCTTGTCTGCCTGTGCAGTCAGCTCCTCTCTGTTTGCAAAGAAATCTGTATTCAGGCATACCTGTACACCTTCAAGAAGCTTTTTCACTATACGTGTGTAGCCACCTTTCGGAATTCCCTGATAAGGATCCTTAAAGTAGTTATTATCATAAGTATAACGCAAAGGCAGTCTTTTTATAATAAATGCCGGCAGATCTTTGCATTCTCTGCCCCACTGTTTCCTTGTATAGCCTTCTACAAGCTTCTCATATACGTCCTGACCTACCAGTGCAAGTGCCTGCTCCTCCAGATTCTTCGGATGTGTGATATGCATTCTTGCAATCTGTCCCTGAATCTTTGCCTTTGCTTCTGCAGGAGTGCGCACTCCCCAGAGCTGATGGAATGTATTCATATTGAACGGCAGATTATATAACTCATCTTTGTAAACTGCAATTGGTGAGTTCACGAAATGATTAAACTCTGCAAACTGATTAATATAATCCCATACCTGTTTTCTGGAAGTGTGGAAAATATGTGCACCATATCTGTGCACCTGTATTCCCTCTACTTCTTCTGTGTAAATATTTCCGCCAATGTGTTCTCTCTTATCGATCACAAGGCATGTTTTTCCCCGTCTTGTAGCCTCATGTGCAAATACTGCTCCAAAAAGGCCAGCTCCAACTATCAAATAATCATATTTCTTCATGTCCGACACCTTCTTCTTTTTATTTTTTGGAAATAACCAAACTCATTCCCCTCCGGGTCTTCCCTGTTTAAACGGATAAAGTTATCCGTTTTCGCTACTTATCAATAAAAAAGCAGTAACGCTTTTTTTGCGCTACTGCCATTATAACAAATTCATCCGAAAATGGATAGTCTTTCTATTTAATTCTTATTTTCTGCCTGCAACCTGATCAAATACATCTGTAATTTCTTTGGATGGTGCTTTTGTCGCAAGGCTGAAGATCACGATCATCACAAGACTCACTACAAATCCTACTGCCAGCGAATAAAGACCGGTATAAGTACCAAGTGTCTGTCCTGCAACAAGCGGGATGTAATCCCAGATAATAACTGTCAGACCACCGGAAACAATACCTGCAACTGCACCTGCCAGATTTGTTCTTCTCCAGAACAATGACATAACAACAGTCGGACCAAATGCAGCACCAAGACCTGCCCATGCATTAGATACCAGTCCCATGATACTGCTGTTCGGGTTCCAGGCAATAATAAATGCTACAACGGAAACTGCAATAACTGTAAATCTGGCAACTGTCAGAATCTCTTTAGAATCCGCATCTTTTTTAATAAACTGATGATATAAATCTTCAGATGCGGCAGAAGCTGTTACCAGAAGCTGTGAATCTGCAGTGGACATAATCGCTGCAAGAATTCCACAAAGGAAAATACCTCCAATAAACGGCAGTGCCAGATCTGACGAGAACAACTTATTGATCATCTCGATAAATACACTTTCTGATGAGGATGCACCATTTTCTCCCAGTACAGTCGGAAGCAGATATGCACGTCCGATAATACCAATAAAACATGCTGCTGTCAGAGAAAGGATATCCCATACGATTGCGATCACACTGGATTTCTTCAATTCCTGTTCATTCTTTACAGCCATAAAACGTGTCAGAATATGAGGCATACCACAGTATCCAAGTCCCCATGCAAGCTGAGAAAAAATCTCAATGAATGTATATGGACGTTCTCCATTTTCAAAAGGATTCAGGAAAGCTGCTGCTCCGCCCGGTGCACCACTCTGTGTCAGAAGATCTGTCAGATTACCGCTTAATGTAAAATAAGCAACCAGCGGAACAACCAGAAGACCGACTAACATCAATGTTCCCTGTACAAAGTCTGTTACGCATACTGCCATAAATCCGCCCATAAACGTATAGCATAAAATAACCGCAGCTCCTATTGCCAGTGCTACATGGTAATCAATTCCAAATACTGTGTTAAAAAGCTTACCGCCTGCTGCCAGTGCAGAAGCTGTATATACCAGGAAAAATATCACGATCACAATAGATGAAAGTAATAACAGAATTCTCTTCTTGTCCTGAAATCTGTTCTCAAAATATGCAGGAATCGTAAGAGAATTGTTAGCTGCGATCGTATATTTACGAAGTCTGTGTGAAATACAGACCCAGTTTAATACAGTTCCGATAAAAAGACCGACCGCGATCCAGATCTGTCCGGTTCCTAGTGAGTAAATCGCCCCCGGAAGTCCCATCAACAACCATCCACTCATATCCGATGCCTGTGCAGAAAGGGCAGCTACCCATGCATTCAATCCACGTCCACCCAGAAAATAATCCTCTGAACTGTTTGTTTTCTTCATATAGACCACACCGATGACTATCATAAACAACAGATAGACTACGAATGCGGACAATATGATCATTGTTGTACTACTCAAATTTACTCCTCCTTCTTATCCTTAAAATATTCACTTCGGATTTCTAAAGTTTTTTCATATAACAAAAACAACAGAAAAAAATAACCGCGTACTTTTACTATACCCGGTTACTTTACCACATTACCTTATCATCACGCAAGTGTATTTCTCATTTTTTGACAATTTTTTTCTGAATTATATTCCTACACCAAAACATACAATTCTGTCAATCAGAAATTTATTTGTTCCTGATTTTTTAAATTCTTCCCGGCACGTCTGTGTTTTCCGGAAATTCTGTATCTGACTTTGTCTTTTTTCAGATAAACATTCTTAATATAAGAAATCAAAACCTCTTCTCCACGGTCATCCAGAATACGCAGAAGTCCCTCCAGGTCTCTTTTGGTCTGAGGGTGGATAAACCAGAGTTTCTCTTTACCTTTCATGTAATACTCCAGAGGCTGATGCTGATCATACTTGTCACCAAGGTAGTTTCTGGAAGCACTGATCCTGTCCATCACCATCTCTGCGATATACTTACGCGGCATAGGCACGCCGTTGATAATATGTTCATCCCCCGGCACATAGTCCACCCAGTACTCAAAATGGTGCTTATTTCTGCCTTTATGATGCAGCCAGGACCTAGACAGTCCCGTTTCTTCACGTTCAGCATTATTAGGGCTTCTGTCCCCCTGATAGTACCTGCATCCTACAAAAAATTCCACAGGTGCATATTTTGACAGATCATGAAGCAGTCCCTGTTTATATAACCCTGCCCGGAAGCAATAATGCATAACAAGCAGCTTATGTTTTGTTATAGTTTTAAAGTGCAGCCACGGATGCATCTTTTTTTTCCTCCTCTACCGCCAGCAGCACCACAATAGTACGCGGTGCAATCTCCAGTTTCTTACTGTATTTTTCTTCACTTTCACTCAGAAAACCATTCTCTTTTACTGCACTGGTATCGATTACTTTTTTCCAGTGCTTATGTCCCAGATTCGGCAAAGCAAATTCCCGGGTCTCCCAGTGAAAATTATACGCAATATAAATAGAGTCATCCTCACTGCCATCCGCTTTATTCGCATAAGCACCATAATACATGATTCCCAGCAATCTGGAAGTATTATCCGAATTTAAATACCATGCCCGTTCTCCGTGAAGAGAAACATCCGGAAGCCCCTTAGTTTTATAATCTACACCACGCATCTCATCCGGTACATGGAGGATCGGATGCTCCCTGCGAAAAGCAATAGCCTGCTTTACAAACTGAAGCATTTTCTCATTTTTTTTCAGACCTTTCCAGTCAATCCATCCAACCTGATTATCCTGGCAGTATGCATTATTATTGCCATTCTGAGAATTACAGATTTCATCTCCGCCATAAATCATCGGTACACCCTGGCTGAGCAGTATCATAAGAAATGCGTTACGCAGCTGACGCTCTCTCATCTGACGGATCTGCATTTTTCTGCTTGGTCCCTCTACTCCACAGTTCCAGGAATAGTTATAACTGCTGCCATCCTGATTGTTCTCCTGATTTGCCTCATTATGCCTGTAATTATAAGTCACCATATCATTCAGAGTAAATCCATCCTGACATGCCATATAATTGATCACCGCATAAGCCCCCGGATTTCTTCTTGTCCTGTAGGCAGCAGCACCTACCATCTCCTCATCACTCTTTAAAAAACAACGCATATCCTGCAGAAATCCCGGATTATACTGTGCAATGCACTTTCCTGCAGGATCCTTTTTTCTGATAATCCGGTTCTCGTCAAAGTCATGAAACATCAGTTTTGTATCACTCAGAATCCCGTCATGCATCAGCAGTTCCGTTGGAACTCCCTCTCCCAGCACATGGAATCCATCCACATGATAATAAAGTTTCCAGAACTGTAATGCCCGCAGTGTCACTACAGGATTGCACTCTCTTGGAAAGTACATTTCCATAATACAGGCGATTCCTGCCTGATGAAGCTTTTTGATCAATGTCTTAAATTCTTTTTCCGGATCATCTGTCGCACAGTAAGATCTCTTCGGTGCAAAATAATAACCCGGCATATAGCCCCAGAAATTCACACGGCCTTCCGCGCGTTTCTCAGAAACCATTCCCACAGCAACAGGATCACTGACTGTACCGCTCTCCATAAATTCATAAGCCGGCATCAGTTCAATCGTATTAATCCCCAATTTCTTCCAATACGGAATCATTTCTTCCAATGCCTGGAATGTCCCTTTCGCACCTTTGATACTCCGATTTACCTTTGTATAGCCTCTTACATGAAGTTTGTAGAGAATCATCTCATGATATGGAATCAGCGGATTTCTGTCATTTTCCCAGTCAAAGGCTTCATTTTTCAGAAATCCACATCTTATTTTGTGAGGATCATTGTCTGCTGCCGCACCAAAACGTTCTCTTCCCAGAATTCTGTATGCACAGGGATCTGTATATATCCTTCCATCTACTATGAAATTGTACTCATAATCCTCTGATTTAAAATCCGGAATGGAAAATGCATACATATTTCCTGTCCTATCCTCTTCTGTAAAAGGAATCTCCACAAAAGGTTTTCTTGCTCTCTTTTTGTAGAGAACCAGAGATGCACTGCTGCCCTCCGGGACTTCCAGTGCAAAATTACATCCATTCAAAAGCTTATTTGCACCAGGCACCAGAGCCAGCCCCTTTTCCGTTTTTATCTTTCTGCGCTCAGCCATCTCTTTGTCTCCTCCATATTTCATACTTGTCGCCCATCATATATTCATACACCGGACACTTCCAGCATCCATCTGTGAAAGCTCCGTATACACTGTTAATCCAATGCAATCTGAAGTTCTACCGGGCAGTGATCTGATCCCATGATATCAGAATGAATCTCCGCTCCTTCGAGTTTATCCTTCAGCTGCGGAGAAGTAATAAAATAGTCAATTCTCCATCCTGCATTCTTCTCTCTTGCCTTAAATCTGTAAGACCACCAGGAATATCTGCCTTCTGCATCAGGATAGAAATAACGGAATGTATCGATAAAGCCACTCTCCAGCACCTTATCAAAGCAGGCCCGTTCCTCATCCGTAAAACCGGCATTTTTTCGATTAGTCTTAGGATTTTTCAGATCAATTTCCTTATGTGCCACATTGAAATCCCCACAGCAGATCACAGGTTTACTCTCCTGCAATTTCAGCAGATATGCAAGGAAATCTTCTTCCCAGTGCATACGGTATTCCAGTCTGCGCAGCTCACTCTGGGAATTCGGGGTATAAACTGTCACCAGATAAAAATTCTCAAACTCCAGCGTAATCACACGTCCCTCTTTATCATGTTCCTCAATTCCCAGTCCGTATGCCACAGACAATGGCTCTTTCTTTGTAAAAACAGCAGTTCCTGAATAGCCACGTCTGTTGGCATAATTCCAGTACTGATGATATCCCGGAAGTTCCAGCTTTACCTGACCCTGCTGGCATTTTGTCTCCTGCAGGCAGAAAATATCTGCATCCATCGCTGCAAAACTCTCTTCAAATCCTTTGCCGATACAGGCGCGGATTCCATTTACATTCCATGAGATTAATTTCATATAAACTGATCTCCTCTGTATTCATTATTCTTTCATTATCTTTCACAATAACACTCTTTGTTTATTATAACACGTTTCTCCCCTGTAAAAAACATCTTTTTATCCCACCAGCAGCGAAGCCAAAGAGTTACTCAGCATTCTTGCATTATCCCCTTATTTCTGCTACAATATAACGATAGTCAAGCGGATATTTCCCATCCGCAGATAATACCCAAGAAAGAATGAGGAATATAAAATGAGTGACGAATTTACATTTGGCGGATGCAATCCAAGCGACTGCGCTTCCTGCGGCGGTGGATGCAATTCTAACAGTGGATGCGGTTCCGCTGAAGACCACAAAACTATTACACTTACCATGGAAGATGATACAGAGGTAGAATGTGCAGTACTTACTGTATTTCCTGTAGATGCCAAGGAATATATTGCTCTTCTGCCGCTGGATGAAAACGGACAGAATGAGAGCGGTGAAGTTTATCTTTATACTTTCGCACGTACAGAGAGCGGAGATCCGATGCTTTCCAATATTGAAACTGATGAAGAGTACGCAAAAGCCGCTGTTGCTTTTGATACAGTTCTTCAGAACGCCAAGGATCATCTGGAAAAAATCGACTGATTCTCTCACCAGGAGACATATAAAGACATATAACCAGATATTTACGATGTCTGCTGTATAAAAAAATAAGAATCATCACTATTTTTTATAAAATGTGACGATTCTTATTTTTATATCTCAATTCCGTCAGAAACATTCTTTTCCGGTTGCATTCCGAGCGGATATTTACACTCCGTATTCGTTAATTATTCATAACCTAATATCTGCTTCGCAGTTTGATTAAATGTCATAAACACTGCGCACTTTCAAGCCATCCGGTATTCCACTAAGGATCTTTACTCTGCGTTCGCCTGCATTCATATCAAAATAGTTATCCTCAAGAATCAAATCATCATTTTTATTCGTGATTTCCACACTTTTTGCATAAGCCTGCGCACTGACAATAATCTCGTCTCCTTCTGTTCTCACAGTCAGTTTCGGATCCTGATAACGGAAGTACTTCGGATAGGAAAAGATTACAGTTCCCTGAGATATGATCTGCTCATTTTCCCATGCCTCATAACTTACATACTCATTGAAACAGTCAATTTCAGGAAGTTCAACTTTATCCATCCATACGCTGGAAAGTGCCGGAACTTCTACCCACTGTTCTTCCTGACACAGTACTTCTGCCTTTGCATTACGCACTGCATATTTTACCAGAACCTTTCGCGGTTTCAGAGTCTCATTTGTCACATTCAGATGAATGGATTTCTCGAACTCAAAATGCTGGCGGTTCATATCCGCACCGACTGTCATCCAGCTCTGTTCCTCACAAGAAAGCATTACCGGTGCAAAGAATCTTTTTGCGTAATAATGGAGTGCTTTCCAGCGACCGTAATAGTCAATAGATGACCAGGAAATAACCGGCCAGCAGTCATTTAACTGCCAGTAAATAGCACCCATACAGCGGCCGCGGTTTCTGCGGTAATGTTCTACACCATAACGGATCCCATCTGCCTGAAGAAGCTGAGACGCATAAACAAAATCGCTGAAATTCTCAGGATAACGATATGCTGCCTGCATATACTTGGCTATTTTTCCATTACCTCCGTAATTTCTCTGATGTTTCTCCATCACATAAGAAAACGGATTCAGTTCCCTCGGATCATCTGTCACTGTCTCCAGTGTTTTCACAGACGGGAACGACTGAAAACCAAATTCAGAAGCATAACGGAAGAAATATTTCCGGTATTCTGCGAATGGCTTATTACCATGCCATACTTCCCAGTAATGTACATCTCCTCGGTTTGGATCATTCGGATCATCAAAAGAGCCGCCTGATGACGGGCTTGCAGGCCAGTAAAACGTATCCGGATCATACTCTCTGAGCACTTCCGGAATTATACGCTCATACATCAGCAGATAATCCCGCACTTCTGTGGGCTTTGTCACCCAGGTTCCCTCTTTTACAAACATTTCCATCTCATTATTACCACACCACAATGCAAGAGATGCATGATGGCGGAGACGTTTGATATTATCGATAAATTCCTGACGGATATTTGCCTCAAACTCCGGTGTCAGTTCATACACAGAACATGCAAACATAAAGTCCTGCCATACCATCAGTCCCAATTCATCACAGAGATCAAAGAACCAGTCCTCCGGATAATAACCGCCGCCCCAGACACGAACAGTATTAAAATTAGCTCTCTTACATTGAAGAAGTAATTCTCTGGTACGTTCTCTGGATGTTCTCTGCAGCAGATTATCCTCCGGAATATAATCAGCACCCATAGCAAATACCTGATGGCCATTTATCTCATGAGCAAAACTCTCGCCCCATTTATCTTTCTCAATATGCATAGTCAGCGTACGGAGACCTATTTTTCTGCACCAGGTATCTACAATCTTACCTCCTGATATCAGATCTACCTTAATTTCATACAATGGCTGTTCTCCCAGTCCGTTTGGCCACCAAAGCTGCGGATGATCAACCTCTATTTCATCCGGGCAGTCCTTCCATGTATTTTTGGTTCCGTCTGGTGATGTCACTGTAACTACATATTCCAGACTTTCTGTATCATTTTCTGTCTCATTCTCTTCATCATCGACAGTTTCCACATCTACTTCCGGAATTAACAGAACCCTGCCATTCTCATGTACCTGACGGATATAGACACTGTCCAGTCTGGCTGATTCAACTCCCATAAGTGTTACAGGACGGAAAATGCCACCATCCGGCAAGCATGCACCCCAGTCCCAACCGCTCATATAATGAGCTTTACGAAGATGCATAAATCCCTCAATTGTGTCATCATTTCCTCTGTTCTTATATTTTTGGAATGCCTCTGCCATAAATTTAAGCGGAGATCTGATAATGACACGAAGTACATTCTCACCATTCTCTAACAGCTCTCTTACAGGAAACTCCCAGACTCTGTGCATGTTGTCAGCTTTTCCCAGGCAGCATCCATTCAGA
>OLNF01003760.1_pt1 | contig 10830 bp, 10 predicted proteins | sample 1673061 | NCBI WGS metagenome assembly OLNF01 (sample SAMEA3136751, study PRJEB25190) | human gut metagenome | reverse complement strand
TGGGGGGCTATTACAGGGCTTGCTTTAAACTTCCTTTTGACTCCTCAGTATTTAAGCATAGGTGCTTCCATATCATGGGTTATGTCAGAGGTGATGGTTATGCTTTCGGCTTTATATTTTATTCGTAGAAGAACTCAGATTCTTTTTCCTGTATCTATACTGTTTAAGAATGTATCTTATGGAGTCGTGCTAACTCCGATACTTTGGGGCATTTATAGAATTCTTGATTTGAATTATCTTGTAAATATGACAGTGGGGATCGTTATAGTAATTGTATCATTTGTTTTTATACAGAAATTGATTTTGAGAAATCCTATAGTAGATGAATTTTTCAATTTAAAGTATATGAGTGCTTTTAGGAGTTTCTTTAATTGATGTTTTTGAATGGCAATTTTGTAATATAAATTCAAATATTCTGTATATGAATCATTGCGTGATTATGACAGTTCGTAATGATTTATTAATGATAAATAAGTTTGTTGAGCATATTCCTAGTGATTGAGGAATTTATATTCATATTGATATGAAATCAAATATTGACGTTTCTCAAATACATAGGGAAAAATGTATATAAGATGAAAAAATTTACTGGGGGGAAGAGAACATTTGGAAGTCTTTATTTATTGAAGCAAACGATGTTAAATGATAAGAAATATGATTATTATCATTTAGTTACAGGATCTGATTTTTTTTTTGTTTCTCCAAACAGGTTTGATGAGATATTGGGAAGGTCTGGCAATAGTTATATCGAGATATTTAAAGCAGTAAATGAAGTATTGACAAGCGAAATAGCAAAGGACTTATATCAGAGATTGAGAAGTTATATGTGGAGAAGAAATATTCTTTCAAATGGTTCTTATGAATTTCTGTTTGAGAGATAAACTATGCAACGATAGTCTTCGGTATATAGATTGGAGTGTTCAAAATCCACCTAAGACATTGGCAGAAGATGATTTTCTATTATCAAGAAAGGAGATTTTCTTATTCTGCTGTAAATTAAATTTTGTAAAATCATCAGTTTTGATTCGTTGTTTTGAATATTCTTGGTAGATTATTACATTGAGGATATCTTGATGCTGATAACACTTGGAATTGTAAAGTCTTAAAATAAAATTCTAATTATTAATCAATATGTCACATTTTGTCACTGTTTGGCAATTATTAGTTTGTTTGGCTGTTGTCTTGGCCTTATATTTTCATCGTATTATTCTATTAATATTGTCTGCGCCAATGATAAGGTGGACACAGTATGTGATAAGGAAACGCCAGACAGGAAACCTACAACAGGGGGATATTGTGTTTCGTATTGCCAACAAATTTTCGTATATGTTTGATCGCCTGTTTCTCTATTGGATAGGTAATATACATTCACACCGCATAAGAATGTTTTTCTATAAGTACGTTTATTTGATGGACATAGCCGGTGAAGTAACTATGTATTACAATATTGAAATTCGTAATCCGTCGGGAATCAAGATAGGCAAGGGAACTATTATTGGTGAGAATGCGATTCTTGACGGAAGGGCTGGGCTTGAAATAGGCAACAATGTGAATTTCTCAAGCAATGTGCGCATTTGGACACTTCAACACGATTATCGTGACCCGGATTTTGCTTGTAATCCTGAACACTACGGACCTGTGAAAATTTGCGACCGTGCGTGGATTGGGCCGCATACTATCATTCTCCATGACGTAACGGTTGGAGAGGGGGCTGTGATTGCAGCAGGCGCTGTTGTGACGAAAGATGTACTCCCTTACACCCTTGTAGGGGGGGGGCCGGCAAAACAGATAGGAATCCGCCCGAGAGGGCTTCGCTACGAGTTTCATGGTGGTCATCCAAAGTTCCTGTAAGTCGCCGTAATCTACTTTCGTAATTATGGTAATGGAAAGTGAACTTATTTACTATATTCGGATAACCCTAAATGTGATGTAAAGTTAGGCTTTTTTCGTGTTTTTCTATTTTCCTTTAAATTAAGATTTTCTTCAAAAGAAAGGTAAATTTAAAGAAATCTCAAGTGGAACTTCGTTGCTTGGACACCATTTGCATTGATTTGTAGCGTGAAGTTGAGAACGGACCTATTTATAAAAGAGATGAATGAAGAAGGCAGTGAATATGAAGGGAGCATTTGGGTGTGGTGAAATGATGCTCAATATATACCTATATTTTTTATCGGCATAGGAATAATTGCAAATACGTATGAGGTCATACGTCAAGTAAAATATGCAAAAATCATATGCGTATGTTCGCTGGTTACGGTATTAGTTATGTATTGGGCAAATAGCCAATGCCCCATCGAAAATATCATGTCATGTGCTCTGCTAAAAAGTCTTTTGAGCGTTGTGCTTTTATTTGGTATAACCAATATGTTTATACTGATACTTCCTAAATTTTTATTGAAATCATTATCATGGATAGGATAATTCAGTTTGGAAATTTATTTGATTCAGAAATTATTTATATACCACAATAGCGAACCGTTATTCCCATTCTTTGAAGGTAGGATAAGTAATTTTCTTTGTATTTTTTTTCTGTGGTTATTGTGGTGATTTTATGTCTCATTTTAAGATGCTATATAGGTTCTTTCATAAAGACTCAGGCATAAAAGAAATAAAGGATGAGTTTTTTTTGAAAAAAAACATACAAAGAATAAATTATAAAAAATAATTTAATTATGAAAACAATAGGCTATGTGACAGCGGCCGATCCGTTTCATGACCGTAAAGCATGGAGCGGAACAATTTATAAAGTACGTGAAGCAATAGAGAACGCAGGGTTCAATGTGTTTTGGATACCCGTACGATTGAGTTTCTTGCATAACTTATACGTGAAAATAAGTGCTTTTCGTTACGGTCGCCTTGTGTCGCGGAATATGGACAATGTGGCGGTCAGACTCCGTGCGGAGGGGATAAAATTTCCAGATGAAACAATCATCGACTATTATTTCTTTCTTGGTGATGCGCAACTGACGAAGCATCTAAACTTGTCGAAACCTGTCATCTATTATGCAGATGCAACGTTTGACTTGATGTGCGATTACTATTTCGACATGCCATCAAAAAGTTTGAGGCGTCAGGCTGATGCTAATGAAAAGATTGGCTTGAACAACAGCAGCATCGTTATAGCATCATCACAATGGGCTGTAGATAGCGCAACCAGTCACTATAACCAATCATCTGCGAAATGCAAAGTTCTTGAATTTGGTGCGAATTTGGATGATGAGGACATTGTGAAATCAGACAAATATGAGAAAGGAGATGTGCTGAATGTGTTGTTTTCCGGTGTAAACTGGGAGCGCAAAGGCGCAGCCATTGCCATTGACACGGTGAAGAAACTCATAAATACTGGCATAAACGCAAAACTGTTGTTGGTAGGTATTAAGCTCGATGACATTCCTGCCAATTATAGGAATTTGCCTTGGGTTGAATATTTTGGGTTTATGAACAAGAACATGCCAGAGCAGTATCAGCGTTATGTCGATGCTATAAAAAGATCTCACCTACTGTTGTTGCCCACATCGGCGGAATGTTCTGCTATTGTATTCTCAGAGGCAGCCGCTTATGGTTTGCCAGTGTTCACTTATGATACAGGTGGTATCGGCAATTATGTAATCGACGGATACAATGGCTACAGATTAAGACTTGGAGCATCGGCAAATGATTTCTCGGTGAAGATAAAGGAAACACTTTTCGATGGCAAATTAACGAAGCTAAGTGGAAATGCTTTACAGTTATATGCGGACAACCTCAGTTGGAGTGCATGGAGTAGGCGTTTCCGAGGAATTATAGAAGAATACGAAAATAATAAGTAATGAAGATTTCAGTAATAACTGTATCATATAACGCTGTCGATGTAATAGAACGCACGATACAGTCCGTTGCAAGGCAACGGTATGACGACTATGAATACATTATCGTTGATGGGAATAGCAACGATGGAACCGTTGATGTAATAAAACGCAATACCGATAATATAACGAAATGGATGAGTGAACCCGACTGTGGTATATATAATGCCATGAACAAAGCCGTGAGAATGGCTTGTGGAGAATATTGTATATTTATGAATGCCGGCGATATGTTTGCTACTCCTCTGGCTATGAAAGCAGCTTCTTTATTTCTTGATGATGATTTCGATGTTGTTACAGGTAGGGAAATATCGACAAAGAGTGGAAAGGTTATAGGTTATGTTGTGCCACCGACTGAAGCCACATTAAGCCATTTTTATAAGACAAGTATCAGTCACCAGTCTTCATTTATAAAGAGGTCGTTGTTGTTGGAATGTCCGTACGATGAGGACTTGCGGCTAGTGAGCGACTGGAAATTTTGGTTAAAGACAATCGTGTTGGGTGGAAAAAGTTATCGTTCTATTGATGTGGACATATCTATATTCAATCATGACGGGGCGACTTTTAATTCATACGGATTAGGCAAAAAGGAACGTTTGCAAGTACTCGAAGAATTGCTGCCTGTGGCGGTAAGGATGGGTTATGACAGGACTGTCGCAACGAATATGGTTGCAAAATTATGGCTCCGCATTCAAAGCAAGATGAAGAAAATTATAAAGACTGCCGAGATAATGAAAAAGATGAAAACGGCAGGAGGATATTTCAATGTGATGGGAATAGATGGCATAGTTCCTGTTATTGGTCAATTATTATGTCTATTCGGTATTAGATGTGGTAAAATAATGACACAGAACTCGATAGCAAGATATATGAGTCGGAAATACCATGGATATATTGATAAAGCCTCTGAAATAGAGAAGGGAGGTTTGGGTTTTTATCCTATTTGGGTTTGTTGGTGGCAAGGAGAGCAGATGATGCCTTTAGTTCCCAAATTATGTTTGAAGCAGTTGAAAAAAAATGTGAATAACAGTCAGCGAATAGTTGTTCTTTCCGAGAAAAATTATAGAGACTATGTCGATTTACCTTCGTATGTTATTGAAAAACTAAATAAGGGTAAGATATCGATAACAAATTTTTCAGATGTACTTCGATATGCTTTATTGACAAAATATGGGGGACTTTGGATAGATTCAACTTGTTATACAACAGCTAACCTTCCAGACTTAAATAACATTCCGTATTATACTAGCAAACAGAGAAAGCACGATGACGCTACTTATATATCTCGTTATCGATGGGCTAGTTATTTGATGGGAGGCATGTCTAATCAGATTTTTGTGAATGAACGCAACCTCTTTTTTGAATATTTGGAGAAGGAAAATCGCTTTGTAGACTATCTATTATTGGATTATTTTTTGAATCTAATTTATTCCCAAAGTGGGACCTGCAGAGAGATGATGGATAAATGCCCATATTATAATGAAAATATATTGGAAATGGCAAGTAAATTGAATGATGCATATAATGATACATTGTGGAATACCATTTTGTCTATGGATACTATCCATAAATTGAGTTGGAAGTTGAGATATGATATGTATGATAAGAATACTGGTGGAATGACGGTGTTTGGTAAGATTGTAGATTTAGCCTGAAATTATAAATATACGATGTTGGGAGTAGCATTATTGGTATTGTCTTTGTTACTATATTTTTCAAAGAAAGGTAGGTTAATGTCCTATTTCCTGTATGTAGGTTTTCTTCTAGACGGATATGGTATTTTGATTGATCCTTTATTGGGAGGTACAAAAAATGGAGATTTGGCATTAGTCTACACTGTTTTGATATCAATATTAATGGTATTGAAAGGTAGATATCACCTGCCTTTCAATGCCACGACTTGTTGGTTTGGTATATTTCTTGCTTTTTTAATGTGCAGTGCAGTCTTTTCTTATTTTCATTATGATATTCCTTTATTCTACATAATTCAAGGAGGCAGACTCTATTTGTTGATATTGAGTTTGCCGATATTAATTAATATAAGTACGGTTAATGCGAAAAAACTTATTCGTATATTTGCAATAATGACTATAGTCATAGGAATAGTGGATTTGATACAGATAATATTTCAAATCCCTATTCTTCCTACTTATGATTTAATGTTTGATTCCTCTACAGGTCTTTATCGTTTTTTTAATTATCCCAAGTTTACAGAATTTTTCCTGCTGATTTGTATTATTTGTCCACGTTATTATGGGAAATACACCAAATATGTGATGGTAATGCTTGTTGTATGCCTTTTAGGGACTCTAGGACGTTCTTTGATGTTGATAACGTTGATATCAGTTGTTCTAACTCTGTACTTCTTAGGAAAAACTACTAAAATAGTCAGGTATATTTTAATTATTTCATTTTTCACATTGCCATTTTTATCAATAGTTATAGATCGTTTTTCTGGAGATTCAAACACAATGGGGGATATTCAGTCGGTAGTAAGTGGAAATATAGAAATGGTTGACTATACATCAGAAAAAGAAGGAACATTCACATATCGTATAAGTTGGGTGCTCGAAAGATGGATCTATTTGGTAAATCGTCCTTTTGGAGAACAGTTCTTTGGATTGGGATTGATATCAGACAGTTCGGAACTATCGAAGAAAATGTATGATTTTGTTGTAAATATTATCTTTTATGAATCGAATATGGTTCAACAATTGAGAAGTCCAGATATTGCTTATGGTACAATGTTGGCGTATCTTGGATTTGGTGGGTCAGTTATTTATCTGATATTTTATTGGAAGATGATGATAGCTTTCTTTAGGAAAAGAACTGAGAATCCTTACTTCTTAGTCATTACAGTATTGATGATTACGGGGTTGGCTTTATCTTTATTCGGAGATTCTTTAAGTAATCCTTCTGCTTTTGCATTACATTATATCTTATTAGGTTTACTATTTAAAAATATCAACATACAAGATGAAAGCATTATTTATAACAGGAACCATTAATGATAATGGTGGAGGATGTGTTATTGCTAATCGCAATAAACAATTGCTATATCAATTGTTGGGCAAAACAAATGTAGAAATATTTAAAGTTCAGAGGAGACAGGAATCCTTAAAGTCTGTTATAGAACGATGTGCTTTCGCTTATGTAGTAGGGATGAATGGTGAAAATGTCAATTCTATTTTACGAAAAGCCGAGAATATGGATTTGGTATGGATTGATGGTTCATGTTATGGTACTATAGCTAAAGAATTAAAACAAAAAAATTATAAGGGGCATATAGTGACATTTTTTCATAATGTAGAAAAATTTTTTTGTAAGCGCTCTTTTGTGAAGCGTCTTTTATATCCTGTTTATAATGGACCATTGATACGGTCGGAAACGAATGCTATTATGTATTCCGATGATATTGTGACATTAACAGAAAGGGATGCTGCTTATGTTAAAAGAGTCAATAATAGGTCGAAGGTTACAATTTTACCATCATCTATGGAAGACAAAATGGAAAATGTGAATGGATATGTGGCACAGACTTTACTTGTAAAGGTAAAATGTCCTCAATTACTTTTCGTTGGCAGTTATTTTTATGCCAATGTAAATGGATTGTCATGGTTTATAGAAAGAATACTTCCTCAAGTGAATGCAAAATTAATTGTGGTGGGTGCGAATATGGATAAGTTGTCATTCAAGAACAATGAAAAATTGGAAATACATGGATTTGTTGACGATTTAGGTGAATATTATCGTAATTGTGATGTTGTGATTGCTCCAATCTTTGAGGGAAGTGGAATGAAGACCAAGACAACTGAGGCATTAATGTGGGGTAAATACATTATAGGTACTAATGAGTCTTTTTGTGGTTTTGCCATTGATGACTCTATTGGCTTGATATGTCATACCGAAGATGATTTTGTGAAGGGTATAAACCGAATCTCAAATGAAGGAGTTTGTAGATTTAATGTTGCATCACGGAATTTATATTGCAAAAAATATTCAATAATTAGTTCTATGGAAATAATGAAGGGGATATTGTATGATGGTTAAAATGCTTTTAGGGTTGGTGAAAAATATATACTGTTGTTTGTCTATTATGGTTTTGCCCAATATCTTCCCAGTTCCTATTTACCTCTAATAGGAAGACTGTTTAATTTAATTAGAATATTGTGCGTGAAAGGGATTTTCAAAAAGTGTGGCAAAATTTCCACAATAGATAGGTGCGCATATTTGGGGAATGGATTTGATGTTGAAATTGGCGATTATAGTGGTATCGGTGCAAATTGTTTTTTACCTAATAATATTAAAATAGGTAAGTATGTTATGATGGCTCCTGAAGTGTTTATAGCAAAGAATAATCATCGATTTGACAAAACTGCTACTCCTATGTGTTTTCAAGGTGCTTCTGAAAATGGAATTACAATAATAGAGGATGATTGTTGGATTGGAAGAAGGGTGATCATGACTCCAGGTAGACATATAAAAAAAGGTTCCATTATAGCAACAGGTTCTGTTCTGACTAAAGATTTTGACGAGTATTCTATAATTGGTGGAAATCCTGCTAAGTTAATTAAGAAGAGAATATATAAAATGGAGGAAAAATGATAAATGTTTTAATGTGTGGCTCTGTTCTGTCTGTGAAGGGAGGGATGGTGTCAGTAGTCAAAAACTATCTTAATTATAAAGACTGGGAAGATGTGGATATAAGATATATTCCTACTCATATTAATGCAAATAAATATGTTTTGGTATTATATTTTATGTGGGCATATATTAAGATATTATGTTTGGCTTTAATAGGTAAGGTTGATATAGTGCATTTACATACGGCAGAACGTGGTAGTTTTTTCAGAAAAGCATTCTTAGTTCAAACATTTAATATTTTAGGTATTAAAACAGTGATGCATCATCATGCAGCAGAGTTTGAACTGTTTTATACAAGCCTTTCTGAAAGAAGAAAGAAATATGTTAGACATATCCTTGAATTGACTGATTTAAACATAGTATTGGGTGAAGAATTTGCCCAGTTATTGAGAAATAAAGCTTCCAAAGCTAAAGTAAAAGTTTTATACAATGCAGTTGGTACCTATTCTTATAATCCATATAATAAGGATGCGAGGAACATTCTTTTTCTTGGGGTGCTCTGTGAACGTAAAGGGGTATATAATTTGCTACAAGCTATAAAGCTACTAGATCCTCAAATAGATAAAACTATAAAGTTATATTTATGCGGAGATGGAGAAATGGAGAAAGTAAAGCAAATGATAAAAGAATTGGGTATTAGCCATCGCATCGCACATTTAGGCTGGATTGTGGGGGAACAGAAAAAACTTTTTATGGCCAATGCAATGGTTAATGTCCTACCTTCTTATAATGAAGGATTACCCATGACCATTCTTGAAACAATGGCTTATGGAATTCCTAATATTAGTACAAGCATAGCTTCTATTCCAGAAGTATTACATAATAATGACAACGGTTTTTTGGTAAAACCTGGTGATATTGATGCTTTAGCCGAAGTTCTGAAAAAAATTATAGAGAATAGTTCTTTGAGAGAAGAGTTTAGTCAAAAATCCTATCAACTAATAACTAAATCATTTTCTCTTGATAAAAATATAGAAATTTTAAAGAGCTATTATAAATCTCTCATTTAAATAAAACTGTTTTTTTATGAAAAAAGTAATGTTAGTTTTCGGCACACGTCCGGAAGCTATAAAAATGGCACCCTTAGTCAAGGAGTTTCAGTTACATGCTAATGAATTTGAAACCATTGTATGTGTAACAGGACAACATCGTGAAATGTTGGATCAGGTTCTTCAAATATTTGAAATTCAGCCGAATTATGATTTGAATATAATGAAGCAAGGACAAGACTTATATGATGTGACGGCTCGTGTTTTGATAGGTATGCGTGACATTCTTAAAATAGTTCAACCTGATGTGGTTTTGGTGCATGGAGATACAACAACTTCTACAGCCGCAGCTTTAGCTGCTTTCTATCAACAGATTCCAGTAGGGCATGTGGAGGCAGGTCTGCGTACACATAATATTTACAGTCCATGGCCGGAAGAAATGAATCGTTTGATTACCGGACGTATTGCCAGCTATAATTTCTCTCCGACTTCATTGAGTAAACAGAATTTATTGGATGAAGGTGTTTCAGAAGACAAAATAGCAATTACAGGTAATACCGTGATTGATGCACTTCATATAGTAGTGGATAAAATAAAGAATGATGGAGAACTGGATGCCTCTTTGGAAGATGTTTTAAAAAGAAGCGGTTATGATGTAGGGCGTCTAGTCAATGGCAAAAAGTTGGTTCTTATAACAGGACATCGGCGCGAGAATTTTGGTGATGGTTTTATTTCAATGTGTCAGGCAATAAAAGCATTAACGATAAAATACCCGGATGTGGACTTTGTTTATCCCATGCATCTGAATCCCAATGTCCGTAAACCGATTCATGAGGTTTTTGGCAAGAATCTGACAGGGTTGGGAAATATGTTCTTTATAGAACCATTGGAGTATCTTTCATTCGTCTATTTGATGGAAAAGTCCACAATTGTTCTTACTGATAGTGGTGGTATTCAGGAAGAAGCTCCGGGTCTTGGAAAGCCTGTTTTAGTGATGCGTAATACAACGGAGCGTCCGGAAGCATTGGAGGCAGGAACTGTGAAACTGGTGGGTACTGATTATGACAGAATAGTAACCGAAGTTTCATCATTGTTATCTAATAATGTTTATTACAGCCAAATGAGCAAGGCGGTTACGGCGATGGTAAAGCCTGTGAACGTATTGTAGATTTCTTAAAGGATAAATGAAATGAGAGCGATAAAAGTGGGTAATGTCAATGTATTTCCGTTTCGGGATATGCAGGAACTGATGGATTATACAGCCAATGACAAGAAACTGTTATTGTCTCTGAATGCAGAAATTATAATGAAAGCATGCGACTGCCGCAAAGAAAGAATATAGTCGCCCCTAT
>OLNF01003754.1_pt1 | contig 10842 bp, 12 predicted proteins | sample 1673061 | NCBI WGS metagenome assembly OLNF01 (sample SAMEA3136751, study PRJEB25190) | human gut metagenome | reverse complement strand
CGTCGAGCTCAACTGCGAGACCGACTTCGTGGGCATGAACGAGAAGTTCAAGGGCTACGCTGAGAAGATTGCCCGTGCCGCTATGGCTGCCAACGTCGAGGACATTGAGGCTCTGAAGGCTGTCGACGCCGAGGGCGAGACCGTCGAAGACGTGCTCACCGATGCCATCCACACGCTTGGCGAGAACATGAACCTCGCTCGCGCTGCCGTCGTCGAGGCTGGCGGCGTCGCTTCCTACATTCATGGTGGCGGCAAGATCGGCGTCCTCGTGACGTTCGATGTCGAGGGCATCGACCCCGCTTCCGACGAGTTCCAGCACTGCGGCCGCGACGTCGCTATGCAGGTTGCTGCCGCTTCCCCGGTTTCCGCAACCCGCGAGTCTGTCCCTGCCGAGGTCGTCGCGCACGAGATGGAGATCTACAAGGCTCAGGCTGCCGAGTCCGGCAAGCCCGAGAACATCCAGGAGAAGATCGCCACTGGCCGTCTCGAGAAGTTCTACAAGGAGAGCTGCCTCACCGAGCAGGCTTTCGTCAAGAACCCGGACCAGAGCGTCACCGACTACGTCAACGAGGTCGCCAAGAAGCTCGGCGGTACCATCAAGGTGACCGGCTTCAAGCGCTTCATGCTCGGCGAATAGACGACACGCCTTTTTCCGGCGTATCGGTGGGTTTTCGCCCCTGCGCTGCAACCAAACGCTTTACTTGTGAAGGCTCGCTCTGTGCGGGCCTTCGCTTTTTATAATGGATGGACTGGAATGTTGATATTGCACGGCTCGGCCTCCGGGGCCGCCTTTCCGTGCATCGTGATAGAAGGTGTCCTTTCATGGAAGAGGAAATCATCGTTTCGGGCAACGGGGTGCTCGAGGGGGAAGTTCGCGTATCCGGAGCGAAGAACTCGGCGTTGAAACTTATCGCCGCAGCAATTCTCGGACGAGGCAAGACGGTGCTCCACAACGTGCCGCGCATTTCCGATATCGAGATCATGTCCGAAGTCCTTGCCCATCTCGGTGCCGATGTCGAACGCGGCGCCGACCATTCGCTGTCCGTCGACACGTCCACCGTCGATAAATACGAGGCTCCTTACAAACTCGTCTCGAAGATGCGCGCGAGCATTTCCGTCCTCGGGCCGCTCATCGGGCGCTTCGGTGAAGCCCGTGTCGCTATGCCGGGCGGCTGCCAAATCGGCGCGCGCAAGATTGACATGCACCTCGTCGGGCTCGAGGCGTTAGGCGTCCACTTCGACAACGCCCACGGTGTCCTTCATGCGACAACGCCGAACGGCCTGCACGGCGCCCACGTGATGCTCGAGTTCCCGAGCGTCGGCGCAACGGAGAACACGCTCATGGCGGCCGTGGTGGCGAACGGGACGACGTTCATCGAGAACGCGGCGCGCGAGCCCGAGATTGTCGACTTGGCGAACATGCTCTCGAGCATGGGCGCCCATATCGAAGGTGCAGGCAGCTCCACCATCGAGGTGTACGGTGTCTCCCTCGATGATTTGGGGCCGTGCGAGCATACCGTGGTGGGCGACCGCATCGAGGCGGGAACGTTCCTTGTCGGAGGCGCGCTTACCGGCGGTCCGGTCACGGTCAGGGGGATTGACCCATCGTTTCTGCGCATGGCGCTCATGAAGCTCGAGGCCATGGGGTGTGAAATCATCACCGGCAAAGATTTCATTACCGTCTCGCGCACCGAACCCCTTCGCGCGGTCGACATCCAAACGCTTCCGCATCCTGGGTTCCCGACCGATCTGCAGGCGCAGTTTATGTTGCTGGCATCGCTCGCCGAGGGGCCTTCGGTCATCACGGAGAATGTCTTCGAGAACCGTTTCATGTTCGCCGCCGAGCTCTCGCGCATGGGCGCCGACATCACCATCGAGGATCATCATGCGCTCGTCCGCGGGGTCGAGCTTCTGCAGGGTGCGCCTGTAAAAGCGACTGACCTTCGCGCGGGAGCCGCTCTTGTGCTCGCCGGCATCGTCGCCGAGGGCGAGACGCGCGTCAGCCATATCTACCACATCGACCGAGGGTATGAGGACTACGTCGGCAAGCTGCGCGGGCTTGGCGCAGACGTGTCCCGGCTCGACGTCGACGAGAGCCTCTAGGCGCCCATCGCGATGTTCGGCAAGAAGAAGGGCTTTAGCGCCTCGCAATCGAAACATACCTCCCGCAAAATGACGTCCCACACCATCGGCACGCATGTGGCGAAGGGCGGCACTCCGCGCCATTCGCGCGGGATGAACGCCTCGTCGGTCGGGTTCTCAAGCGATCGCAAGAAGCGTCGTGCCGCGCGCGGCATCGTCGATCATGTGACCCCCCAGACAGCATCGGGTGAGAACTATCGCGCCTATTCCCGCCGCGTGAGCAAGCGCGGCTATATCCAGAGCGCCCAGCGCAAAAGCGGGATGCGACGCGCCGCTGTAGGTGTCATCTCGGTGATCGTCATCATCGCGGTTGCGGTTGGCGTCGGTGTCACTGTCTTTTTCAACGCATCGAACTCGAAGCTGTCGCTTGAGCATTCGAATGCGAGCAGCGCGCTTACCGCCGCCAAGGAAGGGTCGCCCTACTACGTTCTCGCCGCGGCGAACCTCGGCTCCCCTAAGGGAGGCTCCAATGTGTCGAGCGAGACCTACATCCTTGCGCGCGTGGATGAGTCCACGCGGACGCTCACGCTCGTCTCCATTCCCGGCAACCTTGCCGTAAGCCTCTCGGACGGCAAAACCCATCCGCTCTACGACGCCTACGGGATAGGCGGTGACGAGGCGCTCGTGAAGGCTATCTCGTCCTTTGCGGGAGTGGGCATATCCCATCTCGTGAAGACGAACGAGGAGGGCATCCGCTCGCTCGTCGATTTGGTGGGCGGCATCGGCATGACGCTTCCCGAATCCGTCGACGACCCGTATGCGGGCAGCATCTACCTTGAGGCGGGGGAGCAGGTCCTCGATGCCGAAAGCTCGCTCGTCGCACTTCGCGCAAGCAATTATGCGAAGTCGTCCGAGATGCAAGCCTCGGTGCGCACATCCTTCGCCTATGCGATGGCGCTGCGTCTGCTCGAGGCGGGCGGGCTCGACTTCGCCACCGAGCTCGACGGAATTGCGGGCAACGTGCGGACCGATCTGTCGTCTTCGCAGGTGATCGATTTGGCGAACGCGTTTCGCCCCTTAGGCGAGGCGACGGTGTACGCGGCATATGTGCCGGGTAGCGAAAGCGAACAGGACGGAACGGCGCTGTTCAAGGCTTCCGATTCTCAATGGAAGACGGTTATGGAAAGCGTTGATGCCGGAGCCGATCCGAACGCCGTTGAAGAGGCGGAGACGGTGAGCGATCCCACTGGCATCAAGGTTGAGATCCGCAACGGCGGCGGCATCACCGGCGTCGGGGCGAAGATGGGCGAGATTCTCGGCAACGCGGGATTCACCATCGGGACCATCGGCAACGTCACCGATGCCGGTATCTACAACGAGACGCTCGTGATTTACCGCGACGAGGCGTACAAGGCGGCGGCGAACACCATCGTGAAGACGATCGACGGTGGACGCGTCGTCAACGGCGGCGACTACTATACTTTCGACGCGAACGTTCTTGTGGTGATCGGTAAGGATTGGCAGCCGATTCAGTAGTGGCAAGTTGCGCTGACCTTGCGCCTCGCGTGCGCGCGACGTTGGGGCGGCGGCTTGTGGTACTATAGCGAATCAAGAGAAACATCCAGTACTCGAGAAGGAGCAACGATGGTTGAGAAGACCGATGTGGCCGCGGTTTTGGAGCTTATCCGACCGAGCCTTCAGGCGGACGGCGGCGACGTGAAACTGATCGACGTCAGCGAAGACGGCATCGTCACGGTTGAGCTTCAGGGCGCTTGCAAGGGCTGCCCGATGTCCGAGATGACGCTTGCCAACGGCGTCGAGCGCATCTTGAAGGAACGCGTGCCGGGCGTTGAGCGCGTCGTGCCGTACCACGAGGGATACTAGTCGACTACTTGTGAGACGCGAGAAGGGCGGGAATATCCCGTCCTTCTCTTTATTTCGGGCAAGCTGTTCAGGGCAGAGGTCGCGCGTCCCGTCGCGCGGTTGCCGGGACGGCGATGCCGGTGAAGGAGGAGAAGGTGTCTCATTGCTGGGAGATGCGGGGCTGCGACGACGAGATGCAGGAGCGCTGCCCTCACAACACGCCGGGCGAGCCGTGCCCTGCCGACTGCCATTATGCTGCATGCCATCGTCCGACGCACGAGGTCTGCGACGATTTCGAGCTGCTGCTCAATCCCGATTTGGGCTACGACGCAGCGGTGAAGGAAGTGTGCCATTTCTGCACGTTCTTCCTGACGCACGGCCCGAGCATCGAGGAGTGCCCGCGCCAGGAGCACAAGCTCGGCGCGCGCAATCGATTCATCCTGTAGGACGCCTTGCGCCCAAACACTGCTACAATGAAGCAAACACGACCGACTGCGATGAGGAGGCGAGAGCTGTGGTTCGAACGCTGAGCTGTCCCACGTGCGGACAAAGCGACCTGGACGTATGCCGCTACGACTCCATGATGGTCCTTCGCAGCGATGTCGCGATGTTCACGGTCACATGCCCCCGATGCGGCGCGTCCGTCTCGTCGGTCCAGGCGATTCCTTTGGCCCTGCGCGAGGAAGTTCGCTTCGCCGCCATCGAAGTGGGCGCTGGAATGGGAAGGGACTAGCTCCTTGCTCAACGAAATTTATCAAAGCCTCGACCCGATCGCGTTCTCGGTCGGGCCTTTTTCTGTGCGCTGGTACGGTATCGCATACGTGCTCGGATTTATCTGTGCCGCTCTCGTGCTCATGAGCACGGCGAAGCGCTGGCGGGTGCGCGTCGACTCGGATGCGCTCATCACCATCATGCTGTGCGTCATCGTGGGCGTCATCGTGGGCGGGCGTTTAGGGTACGTCCTGTTTTACGGAGACGGCTACTACCTGCAGCACCCTGCCGATATCTTCGCACTCTCGAAGGGAGGCATGAGCTTTCACGGCGGGCTCATCGGCGCGCTGCTCTCGGGAATCGTCGCCGCGCATTTTACGCACATTCCGTACCTCACGCTGGCTGACCTCGGTTGCATCGGGGCTCCTATCGGGTTGTTCTTCGGTCGCTGCGCCAACTTTGTGAACGGCGAACTGTGGGGCGCGCCGACCGATGTCGCATGGGGCGTCGTGTTCGGGGGGCAGGCGGGAATGATGCCCCGCCATCCTTCCCAGCTTTATGAGGCGGTGCTTGAGGGCATCGTCATCTTCCTTGTGTTGTTCGCGCTTTCGCGCAAGCGTCCACCGCGCGCCCAGGGGACCTTTCTCGGCGTGTTCCTCATCATGTATGGGTGCTTCCGTTTCGCCATCGAGTTCGTGCGCGAGCCTGACGTGCAGCTTGGATATCTGTGGGGCGGTTGGCTCACGATGGGGCAGGTGCTCTCGACTCCGCTCATCGCGGTCGGCATTGGTGTGCTACTTTATGCGCTTATTGCGAAGAAGTCTCAACAAGGACTTCCAGAATTGAAACAAAGCGAGTAACATATGCAGCAGAGCAAGGCTATGACACGAGAGGAGCCTTGTTTGCAGTAGCCACGCGCTTCCCGGATGGGGACGCGCGGGGCGCAGACGAGAAAGGGATACGTTATGGACGTCACGTTCTATAAATGCAACCACTGCGGCAACGTTGCCGTGAAGCTCTTCGACAAGAAGGTCCCGCTTTCCTGCTGCGGCGAGAAGATGACTGAGCTGGTCGCGAATTCCACTGATGCGGCGGTTGAGAAGCACGTTCCCGTCGTGAGCATTTCGGGCAATGCCGTTCACGTCGAGGTCGGCAGCGTGGCCCACCCGATGACTGACGAGCACCTCATCGCGTTCGTCTGCCTGGTCACCGAGAAGGGCTATCAGATCGCAGAGCTGACGAGCGCCGACAAGCCGGAAGCCGACTTTTCTGTTGCCGAGGGCGACCGCGCGATCAAGGTTTACGAGTACTGCAACCTGCACGGTCTGTGGGTCGCTGAGGTCTAGGCTCACTGTCGGGAGCGTCTTGGGCGCGCCTCGCCCTTTGCGCCGCCGTATTTTTCTCTCGACGTTGCAGCTGTGTGGTCGAGACGGGCGTTTGACTTCTGTACGGGCGGTGAATCGATGCGATTCGCCGCCCGTTTTATATTGCAATGCCAATGCGCTGTGGTATCATAAACAAGCTTGTCTCGCCTTGGTCGGAAACCAAGGCATGGTAAAGGAGAACCAACATGAAGCAAGGAATCCATCCGGATTACGTCGAGTGCACCGTCAAGTGCACCTGCGGCAACACGTTCACGACCCGCTCCACCAAGTCCGAGCTGCGCGTTGACATCTGCAACGCCTGCCACCCGTTCTTCACGGGCCAGCAGAAGTTCATCGACACCGGCGGACGCGTCCAGCGCTTTGCCGACAAGTTCGGCTCCGCGAAGGACATGGTTGCTGAGCGCGAGGCTGCCAAGAAGGCCAAGCGCGCTGCCGCCGTCGCCGAGGCAGAGGCTGCCAAGAAGGCCGAGCGCGAGAAGAAGGCTGCCGAGAAGGCCAAGCGTGCTGAAGAGTACGCCAAGAAGGCTGAAGAGGAAGCTGCCCGCGCTGCCGAGGCTGCTGCTACCGCCGAGGCTGAGGGCTCTGCCGAAGAGGTTGCTGCCGACGCCGAGGCTGAGGCCGCTCTCGAGGTCGAGGCTCCCGCAGCCGAATAGCTTTTCCCCTGGGAAAAAGCAAGCCCGAACAGCTGAGCTGTTCGGGCTTTTTCTTTTGCCGAAAGATAAGGTCTCGGCAGGCCATCGCCGCGCGGGAGAGCCGGAAGCAAGCCGCAAGTGCCGAACCGCAAAAGGGCAGGCCGCGGTGACGGAACCCGCCGCTGGCTACAGGGCATGGCCAGGAGCGTTAGTCGACGCCGATCATGAGGTCGGTGGACTTCACGATGGCGACCGCTTTGTTGCCAACTTCCAGCCCGAGCTCCCCGATCATGTCGTTGAAGACCGAGCCGGTGATGATGTTGCCGTCTGCGAGCGTGAGGGACACGCGCCCGTCTGTCTTTCCTGGGCGAACCGTGGTCACGGTGCCGACGAGCTGATTTCGGGCTGACAGGTTGTTGAGGGGCTCATCTCCGCGCGCGAACATGACATGGCTTGCCTTTATGACGGCATATGCCGGCATGCCCTTCTTAAGGCCGAGATCGTGAATGGCCTCCATGGTGATAATAGAGGTGAGGGCCGTCTCGCCGACCTTGATTGAGACGACTCCGCTCACGGCACCAATCTCGACGTCGGTAATCGTGCCCTTCAAGACGTTTCGTGCTGAAATGCGCATAGTTCCCCGTTCGCTGTTTGTATCGGTATTCCCCGCATAGGGGCTTTCTCCCGTCAAGTATAGGCAAAGCCCCCAGAGCGCACAACCGTGCTCGTCAAGCTATCTAATCGACGTTCCAGGCAATGAAAGCCCAGGTAATGGTTCTCGGCTCACGAAGACGCAGCGCTCCTTGCGGAATCCCTCTCTCTCCAGGCTTGCCGGCGTCCTCGTTCTCGACGATTTGCGTCTCGAGCCAGGGCTTGAGCTTCGAGAGCGCAATCTGCGTGCGCGTCTCTGGTAGGAGAGCACACGCTTTGCGCACCATGTCGTCGTACTTGCGCAGCGCGTCGTCGAAGGTCTCGAACGTGTCGTGCCGGGAGCTCTTGATATAGGTCAGTTCGGGCTCGAATCCCATGCTCGAGAGGATGTTCACGGCGTAGAGGTGGTCGCGGCCGACGCGCGAGGCGAGGCCGAGTGCCTCGATCACGTGGTCGTCGGTTCGCGGGGAGGCGCCTGTCGGCAACGTGATGCACACGCGGCGACGGGCGACCATGGTGAGCTTTAAGAGCGCGGCGCGCATATCGTCCACGGCAATCGAGCGCGATGCGGTGCACACGTCGTGAGATTTCGGGGCGATGCCGTGTTCCTCCCAGTCGTCTTCCCAGCTCATTTGCTCGCAATGCACGCTTTTGATTCCACGTGCCTCAAGTTCCCCGTGAAGGATGGAAAGCATCCCTTCCGAGAAGTCGGCCGCCGTGACGACATGCCCTGCTTCCCCGAGCGGCAGGGCGAGAGCGCCCGTCCCGCAGCCCATGTCGAACACGCTTTCCTCGGGAGCGACTCCTGCGCGCTCAAGAAACGAGTTCACGTAGGGATTGGGGTAGTCTTTGGACGTGAAGGTCTTCGCCCGCTCGTCCCAGTAGACCGCGCTGTCGCGGTGTCTCCGCGCTTTTTGCAGCTGCATCCATTCGGCGTTCCAGTCGGTGGTGGTGAGCAGGGGAGTGAAGCTCTCTGTCATGGGAAGCTGCCTTTCTCGGGGAGTTTTTCGCATTGGGGCGAATCGGGGGCGACCCGATGCGCGCGTTTGCCTATCATGTTAGCGGACAATGGCCGATGGTGGGCGAAGACGGTCTTAAAAACTGCGGCTTGCCGCCATCGGGAAACGAAGAACCGCGAACGATACCAAGGAAGAGGGGGAGCTCTCTATGCATGTTGAGCTTTTGTACCATACGCCCGACCCCGAGCGTGCAATCGCCACTGCGGCGCGGTTGTGCTATGCGCCGGCGGGAGCGGCCGAGCTTATGGAAACGATGCCCGAGGAGCGCATTCGCAGCGTGCTTACGACCATCATGGAGAGCGGGCATTTTTCCACGCTCGAGCACGCGAGCTACACCTTCGCCGTCGACGGGGTCTCCCGCGCGCTCACCCATCAGCTCGTGCGTCACCGCATCGCGAGCTTCAACCAGCAAAGCCAGCGCTACGTGAAGTTCAAGGACGGCGTTGATGTGGTCACGCCCGACACCATCGCCTCCGACCCCGAGCGGAAGGCTCTCTTCGACGATGCCATCGCCGCCGCTGTCAGCGCGTACGAGAAGCTGCTCGACGCGGGCGTGCCCGCTGAGGACGCCCGCTATCTCTTGCCGAACGCTGCGGAGAGCAAGATCGTCATCACCATGAACGTTCGCGAGCTGCTGCATTTCTTCAAGCTGCGTTGTTGCAACCGCGCCCAGTGGGAAATTCGCGACATGGCGCACCGCATGCTTGAGCTCGCCCGTCCCACCGCGCCGTTTGTCTTCGCCGACGCCGGTGCCCCTTGTGTTTCGGGCACATGCCCTGAAGGCAAGATGAGCTGCAAAAACCCATATCCTCGTGTGAAAAGGAGCTAGCGGAAAGTGACTCGCGAGAAAAGCGATCTCTCCCGCGCGTTCGCAGAGGACGGCGCGCGTAAGACCCACGTCGGCGGGCAGGCATTGCTTGAAGGCATCATGATGCGCGGAAAGTACAACTGGTCGGTCGCTGTGCGCGAGCCCTCCGGCGCCGTGTACACCGAAGAGCACGACCTGGCGAGTGGGAAGGAGAAGAACGGCTGGCTGTACTGGCCACTCGTGCGCGGATGCCGTGCCCTGGTCGAGTCGCTCGTCTTGGGCTTCAAGGCGTTAGAGATTGCGACTCTTCACGCCTATGCGGAAGAGGACGAGGGGGAAGAGAAGGCGGAAGAAAAACCTGTGTCTGGAACTGCGTGCGAGGCCGCCTGCGAGCAGGGGCCGGAGCATGAGGCCGCCTGCGAGCAGCCCACGCGCCAGGAATCCGAGCTTGAGTTCTCCTGGAGGGACGACTTCGGACGTCCCGATACCGTGATCGACGCACTCGGCGCGCAAAGCTCGCTTGAGGTGGTGGGAGAAGCCGAGGACGACGCTTCTGAGCCTGTCGCAAATAGCAAGGATGCTCACAATATCCCAAGCGCGAAGGAGCCCGAGTCCGAGTTCGGCAAGAAGGAGATGGCCATCTCGATGGTTTGCGGGCTTGCGCTCGGCATTGTGCTCTTCATCGTGGCGCCCGCCTTCATCACGAACCTCATTGTGGGCGAGTACGACGGCAACACGCTTCTGTGGAACATCGTCGACGGCGTGCTGCGCGTTGCCGTGTTCGTCTTCTATATCTGGCTCATCGGGCGCATGTCGGAGATCAAGCGCATGTTCGGCTACCACGGCGCAGAGCACAAGACCATCCACTGCTACGAGCACGGCTTGCCGCTCACGCCCGAGAACGCGCGCAGCTTCCCGCGCCTGCACGTGCGCTGCGGAACCGCATTCCTCATCATGGTCATGATTATCGCCATCTTCGTGTACACGGTGGTGCCCCTAAACGCGCTCATCGCCGCATGGGGCGTGCCCGATGGTGCGCCGAAGCTTGCGCTTGTCATCTTGTCGCGTATCGTGCTCATGCCGGTGATCGCGGGCGTGTCCTATGAGATCACGGTCAGGTGGGCGGGCTCGCATCCGGATAACCCGCTTGTGAAGGTGGTGCTTTGGCCCGGCATGCAGATGCAGTACCTCACCACGAACGAGCCCGATGATGGCATGCTTGAGTGCGCCATCGCCGCTATGAAGCTCGTGCTCGACCGCGAGGAGGCGGAAGCGGGGAAGGCAGCGCAGGCGGAACAGACGACGCAGGCGACGCAGGCAGCACAGACGGCATAGGACCCAGGGCGCCGTCGCCTTCCGCGCCGCCCTCGCGATAGGAACACCCCCAGGCTAGCCTCTCAGGTTCTCGAGATGAAAACCCCGTTTCGTGAACCTTTTTTGGTCCAGCGCTTCCAAATCGTGTATGCTAAAGCGCGTTATGCGCAACGTTTGGACGCTGCGCGCGATAGGGTAGGAGAATCCCCGCACACGTAAAACTGACGAATCGGGGTAATCGTGTGAACGATTTCCGGCGCGCGGCAGGCGCTCTGGGGGCAAGGAGGACCATGTGAAACTGGTCGTAACGGAGAAAAACGACGCGGCAACCAAGATCGCGAGCCTTTTGGGTGCGAGCAAGCCGAAAGCCGACAAGG
>OLNF01003753.1_pt1 | contig 10850 bp, 3 predicted proteins | sample 1673061 | NCBI WGS metagenome assembly OLNF01 (sample SAMEA3136751, study PRJEB25190) | human gut metagenome | reverse complement strand
GCTGATCGTGTTATTACATTAGACCTTCATGCTGCACAAATTCAAGGTTTCTTTGTCGACAATTATGCCGATTGCAACTGCATAAGGGATTTTGTAACCGAGAAAGAATATGTAACCGTTGTCAAATTTCGCAAGCGACTCGCCCGTTTCAATATACTTTGTATCGTCATAATCGACACGCTTGCCACGCACGAGAAGTCTGTGAGTATTAACGCCGTATGGGGTACAGGTGAGGAGCGTTACAAGGTCTTCACCGTCAACAATTCGCAAGGAATTGATTTCCGAGGGGAGAACAACTTCGATTTGATCAACCTCATATTTCAGCGTTCTGTCGAGGATATGAACATAGAATTCATCGCCGACCTTCATATCGGTGAGGTAATCGAAAAATGTTTCGCCCGGATAACCCGAATGGGCAGAAATTACGGAATGTGTGCTTGCACCGCCGACAGGCAGGGAAGTATTTTGAAGATGTCCTGCACCTTTAGAAAGAACCTCTTCGCTTGTGCCGTGATAAATCGGCAGATAAACATTGATTTTCGGCACATCAATATAGCCGATAAGACCGTTATTATCAACATTGAGAGTTTTCTCATAATTTGCGCCGATTTTCTGAAAAGCCTTTTCGTCGAACGGGTCGGTAATTATCATATTATTTGAAAGGCTTTTATTGTACTTAGCAGCCTCTTCAAACATTTTTTGAGTTTTCTCACTCGGCATCTGAGCAACCCTGTCGGTGTACTCCTTAACCATGCTTCGACTGACATAGTTATTAATTGCGGAGCTGACAAGCGGATAGCTCATTATGCCGATTCCTGCAACAAATATTAAAACTATTAGTAAAATTGACAGCTTTCGTTTCATAGAATTTTCCTTTTCTGCGTGTTTTTGTTCCGTTGTTATTATACTATATTTTACTATTTATCGCAACTGCACGGTGAGCCACCGTTGCCGGTTCGTGTAGATAGTTTGTGCAATACCAAAACATATTCCGCCCGAGCGAAAGGTTTAGTTAAATGTAAAATTGAAAATTAATGTCGGGAAGACAGTTTGTAATGTAAAAAACATATTATGCCCGACTGTAAAAATGTAATGGTTCTCCCCTACAGACAATACACAATTTTCATCACATCAAAACATATTATATAAACATAAATATTCATCCGCCTCTACGGCTCTTCTGTAAATAGAACAGGGATGCGTTGCCGCATCCCCTGAAAATTACATATATCACAGATTTTAAGATAAAGATATTCGATTAATTATTTAGCTGCTTTCTTTCTCTTAAGAACAAAGAGGAGAAAGCCTGCACAAGCGATAAGTGCTGAACCGCCAACATAGAACATCATTGTACCCATACCACCTGTTGAAGGAACTGTTACAGGATAATCAGGAACTTCTACCTGATTTACTGTGCTTGAATTACCGTCAACTGTAACTGTGATAACACCTGTTGTGCTAATAACAACTGTGTACTCAGAAGAGTTGAGGTTGTAACCTGCAGGAGCTACTGTCTCCTTAACCTTGTATGTACCTGCAGCGAGCTTTGCAAATGTAACATTACCGCTACCGTCTGTTGTCTTAGTGTCAATCAATGTGCCCTCTTTTGTCTTGAGTTCAAATGTTGCATTGCCAAGACCCGTCTTGTTATCTGTTGTGCCATCATACTTGAATACAGGAAGGTCGAATGTGTAAACATATACTGTTCCACCGGACTTTTCAGTCTGACCGTATGTGTTTGTGTATGTAAGTCTGTCGCTGTTGCTGTTGGCTGTTGTAGTGTTGCCTGAAACAGCTGTGTCCTTAAGAACTGCTGTAAGTGTTACAGTAACATCTGAACTTGCATAGAAGTCGTTTGTGCCTTCCTTAGCAGCTTTAAGATAAGACTCTGAAAGAGAAATCTTAATATCTGACTGTGATGAAGCATCTACTGTGTAATCTGAAGTTGAAAGTTTAGTGTTGTCAACCTTAACTTCTGTTACAGCAGGAGTGTCAAAGCTACCTGAAAGGTTATCGTGGATTGTGTATTCAGTAAGCGGAACTTCCTTAGAACCTGTCACTGAAGCTGTGAGCTTAAATGTTACTGTGTCGCCTGCAGAAGCAGTTGTGCTCTTAGTATCGATGTCGCCACCAACGATTTCCTTAGAAACTTCAACTGCACCTGTGTTAATCTTGAGTTCGATTGGAGCTTCTGCTGAACCCTGAGTTGTCTTTGTGCCCTCAGGAAGAGCAAAGAGAGCGCCGCCCTTTTTCTTTACGCTTGTTTCAGCAGGCTGGCCTGTAACCTTAACATAGTAAACACCTGCTTCATTTGTACCGAAGTTGTAAACATCTTCGTCAGAAGCGAATGTGTGGTCACCCTTGCTGTCTGCAAATGTTGCATTTTCGCAAGCCTCGAGAAGAGCCTTTGAATCGTTACCTGATGCATTTTTCCAAGTCTTGAGAGCTGTTGCAACAGCTGTGCCACCCTGGATTTCTGTATATTCGCCTGTTGTTGTGTTAATTTTTGCTACCTTATAAACATTTACTGTAAAGCCGTTCTTGCCCTTGATAAATGCGTTATAAGCATCGCTTGTAGCAGCGCTTGCTGAGAATGGAATCATGAGAGCGATCATCATTACTGCGAGAACTGCTGCAAAGATTTTCTTTGTAGTTTTCATTTTTCTTTCTCCTTTGTGTTTGATTTAATATATGTAATTATATTCTAACCGAATGGTTAAACGGGTTGGGGTGGCTGCATGGCGGACACCGGCTAACAACGGTGTCCGTAGCAGTCAAAGAGGTTTTCTATGAAAGAAACATATGATTAAAAAATCACCTGTTCTAACAAGTTAAATCATATTGGGTTACTTTCTGCGTCTTGCTCTGCGTTTTTTACGACCTTTTCCGTAATAGATTGCGTAACCCGTGAACATTGTCACCGCAAGACCTGCAACCGACAAACCGAGAACAAAATAACCGTTCATTCCGTCACCGCTTGCCGAAGGCATTGTAATTGCGCCGTCAACATAATCATATGTAACATCGTACTTACCCTCAACAGGTAGTGTGAAGTAGGTGAGTGTGTAGTTCGGGGTGTAACCCTCTGACGGTTTGTACTCAAACAGACAGTATGTCTGATATGTTGAAGTACCTGATATATAATTATCGGAATTTTCGCTCCATACAACATTACCGTTTGTTTTTGTAAACTCACCGTTACCGTCCTTGAAGATTGTCAGATTGTCAAACACAGCCTGACCGTTGCTGTTTGTCTTTTTAGAAGCCATATGAGTTTTCATTGTGGCATTTTTAATGATTGTATTGATATCATCTGCAGTAAAGATACCCTCCTCGGATACCTTCATCACCGCAAATTCCGTATCACTTACATTACCGCCTGTCTGATTCTTCTTGTTTACTGTTGCACTTCCGTGTGTGGTTTCATTTTCAAACACGGCTTTTTCAACAGGAGAAGAATTGTTGAAGTAAGTTGCAAGCTGAGCATCGGTTTTGCCTTCAATATCTGAGTTCTTAACCTTAATATACTTAGGCGGCGTTACTTCACCGCCTTCAAGAAATTCAATCTCGGCAAGCCAGGTGTTTGTATCCATTTTATAATCGGATGCATTTTCACCCTCGGCAAGAGCCTCGGTAATCTTAAATCTGTAAACACCCACATTGATTAAGCTGAGGTCTTTGAAGTCAACCTTACCGCTTGCGTCAGGTGTTGCCGATTTCTTGGAAACTAATGCTGTGCTGTTTGTCTTGATAGTATTGCCGTCAGTATCCTGTTTTGCTGTATCCATTGATTCAAGACCTGTCAATGTATAGACGAACTTGCTGCCGCTGTAAGCCTGACCGTCAAGAGTTTTATTTACCGAAATGGCAATGTTTGTAGGATTAACCTTATTGACAAAGTCAAGCACATTTCCTGCTTCCGCAAGAGTACCGACGAATGTACCGTTGAAGTTCTGATCGCCTACTTTATAGGGAATATAACCTGTAACGGTTTTCTCTGTAATCTTATAAGTTGCACCTACAGGAATATTGAGAAGCTTAATGCTTTCGCCTTTTTTGATTGTGAACGAACCGTCCAAGGGTGTACGGTAAGCTGTGCTTGAATAATCACTTGCGCCCTTCTCTTTGAGCTGATACTCAAGAGGATAGGTCTTGTAGTCATAGGTTGAACCGTTGCCGTCAAAGTCGAGAGCAATCGCAAATGTAAACTGCTGATCTGTATCGTAATCGGTTTTACCGTCTTCACCAACAACATCCTTTGAAATTTCAAGAGGTGCTGTCACTATACTGTTGGTATAGTTGAGCTGGAGCTGTGCATAAGCACTGTCATCCTTGTCATCTACAAGCTTGAATTCCGAGTTCGTAGTTGAACCGCTCTTGATTATTGAACCGACTCTGTTGTTAACGAGCTCCCAGTTTGTTGTGTATGTAAGCTTACTGCTGTTTGTTGACTCGTCAACCGTCATATCGTTGCCGGTCTTGAATGAGTTGTCAAAGTCAGCTATATAATTATCTTTAAGTGTGAAACCGCTGTTTGAAAGAGTTTCACTGCTTGTGCTTTCGTCTGATTTTGTAAGCTTGTAGCTTTTACCGGAGGTATCTTTGCCGTTCTCTTTGATTGTATAATCAAAAGCTTCATTAGCTTTGAGATCATCTGAAATTTCAGAAACAACATTGCCTGTATCAAGTGCCTTTGTAACCTTGAGGTCATTGTTGGCAGGTGTCATTGTGAAGTTTACTGAGAAGTTAGACTCAGCCTCACCACGCTCCATATAGAATACTACCATATGGTATGTCTTGTTAGGATCAAGCTGAACACCATTGTTGATTGTCTTTGAAACGGTGCCAAGGTTTGTAGGGTGTGACGAAACGTCTGCAGAATACGGAGTGCCGTCACCGTTCCACATTTTACCGTAAAGGTCTGAAAGAGTAAGCTCTTTTGTAAGCTTGCCGTCATTTATATTCTGCCACTTACAGAAGATAGCATTTGTATTGTTGCCAAGTTTTGACTTTTTGAATTTGTAAAAACCGTCTGATACTTCATAAGGTTTTACATAACGTTTACCATTATTAGGTGTACCAACACTTTCATCCTGCCAAACATACAAACAGAAGTCTGTATAATTACCTGTCTTAACCCAAAACTCATCACTCGGAACTGTAAGTTTTGTCGACGATGATGAAGGTGAGTAGTCGGCAAATACATTGTCGGCTGTTGCTTTCATTGTATTAAAGTTAATTGAACCGCTTGCCTCTTTATGGTCACCGCCGAGGTCGAGAGCAAGCTCTGCATCAGCGCCTGTTGAATCTTCACCGATATAAACCCAAAGGTCATCGTCACCGGTGAAGTTAAAGGTTACATCTTTGCCGTTTGTAAGTGTACCACCCTTCGGAACTCTGAAGTCTATATCAAGTCTGATACCGAAACCATAGTCAAGGTTATCGTTAGTACCCTTGCCCGATGATGTAGCCGAAGTATTGTTGAATGGGAAAATACCATAACCGTTGGTGCCGCCGAAGCTACCCAGGTCATCGAGAATTCCATACTTCTTATCCGCACCGTAGTTAATTTTTGTAGGTGTGAGGCCGTTCCATGTGAAGTAGATGTTATCGGCTGCACTCTTTGAAGTAAATTCATAAGTAGTAACGCCTGCACTGTCAGTAGTTGTACGGAACGGGAAAGATGACTTATAAACATTGGCAACTCTTGCACCATTATATGTAGCGGTTGAAAGTGCCTCAGCATCAAAGTACGGGGCTTTAACACCATTTATAACCTGAAGATTGCCCTTGCTGTCAAGCCTGTTGTACATAAGACCCTGTAAGGACTGGTTATAATTACCGCCACCCCATTTCATACCGTTGGAGTTGTTTACTGCATAGTAATAGTTATCATCATAATTGTTGATGTTTGTAAGTCCTTTTGCGTGAGTCTTAAATGTATTGTAGTGGGCTTCACCCTTATACATATTACCGAAGTAGAGAGGATACTTCCAGTCCGATTTATGTGGTAAAGCAATCTTGCTTATGTAGTTGTTGAAGTTATCAAACTGATACCAATAGTCATACGTATTGTCGTTACCCTGACACTGAAGATACCCGTTCGCCTGCTCCATATCCGACCAGTAGTCAAAGTATGTTGCGTCAACGCCTACGATGTTAGGATTATCTTTGAATGAATTTTCAACGACAGCACCATAGTTTACATTGTCTATTTCCGAGAATTTTGTCCAGCCTTCGCCTCTGGCTGTCTTAACATATGTAGCCGTGTTATCGTTGTAGCCCGAACCATCATATCCCGAATCTGTCGGATATGATGTTGCAGAAGATGCACCGTTGAGGTTATGTTCGTTCGGATGGAATCTTAAAAGCGCACCCGCCGGAATTTCACCTTTGAACACCACAGAACCGCTTACCTTGGTGTCTTTGGTGTCTTTTGTAAGCTCAACTGTTCCTTCATAGGCATCGTTGTAGTCAAAAGTTGCATAAACCTTTGTAAGCGACTTCCAGTCATCGTTTGAAACATAAACTTTTTTATATGTTGCCTTTGACTGTTTGTCGGGAGCTTCAACAGAAAGGTATTTACTTTCTTTGAACGAGCAGTCAGTTGTAAGATAAAATTCTGTGTCACCCGAAGCACCCGAAATGTCGAGGGTCTTGATGAACGGGTTAGTCCACTGACTTTTTGAGGCGTCATAAAGAGCATTATCGGTACTGTATGAATCGTTAATACTGAGGTCGCTTGTTTGTTTTTCTCCATTGCTGTTGAAGATTACATATTTATAGGATGACTTAACATCCACATAGTAGTAATCGCTGTCCGAAGATGTGAGCTTGTTCATTGCAACACCGGGCCACTTTTCGTTGCAGTTAGTATCGGTTACCCAAGAATATGCATAAGCTTCGTTATAGGTGTTACTGTTATGAAGATAGATACGACGGGAATCGCTTGCAACAGTCTTTTCGGGAAGAGTAAATTTAGCCCCGGAAGAAAGCTCAATTCTTGTTGCACCGGATGGTGCAGTGGTTTCAAAAACTCCCGAAGAATTTTTGCTTACAGTACCCATACTGAGAACCGTGCCGTCATCCTTAGCAAAACGATATGTAACAGAAGAAAAATCTTTCCATTCCTTATTCTTGGTCAGGTTAATATAAATCTTCTGTCCCGAAGATGTTGCCGCAAATACATTAAGCGACATACCCGACACGGCACATACCGAAAGCATGATGGTAAGTGCAAGCACAAGGGAAAAGCTTTTCTTTACGGTTCTGCAAAGCTTTTTACCTAATTTCATAATTTTTTCTTCTCCTTCATTGCCGATTACTTTGTTTTGGCAGTCAAAGTACAATTAAACAGGACTGCATAGGACAGTCCAACATATCTGCCAACTAATTATGAAACGCAATTTTTTGAATTTGTTCTTCTTTTTTACTTGTATACAATTATATAATATTTTATTGCACTTTTGTAGAGGCAATATAACTAAACTTCGGGTAATGTTTTTGGCTATTTTGCATATCCGCAAATACGATTTAATATTTTTGACCATAATGTGACTTTATTACTTATTTATCACCATTTTTTGTGTTTAAGATAAATTATACCCATTGTACAACCTTAACAGGCAGTTAAAAAGTCAATTTCAGCGCTAAATTTGTTGACTTTTAATTCTTTTTTCAAAAATATCAAAAAATTTTATGCAAGTTTACTCCAAGCTGTGCGTGTAGAAATATGTATTATTTTGCGATTGTTGTTTTTAAACATAAAATGCCCCAAAACCAGCATTTTGCAGAAATTTTCAGATATATTTTTATAATCAATATCTATATCTCATCAAATTAATCACCGAATACCTTGAAAATTCGGCACAAATAAAGGGCAGAGTATTGCTCTCTGCCCTTCAAAATGTAATTCACTTAAACTGCAATTATACAAACCACTTTATGCAAACATATTAAAGATCTCTGCCGCAGCACTTCTTGTACTTTTTACCGCTGCCGCACGGACAGGGATCGTTTCTGCCGATTTTCTTGCCCTTACGGATAGTCTTGTTGACAGAATCCGTACCGTCTGCAGAAGTTTCTGTAGGCTGAGCAACCTGCTCACGGTGAAGCGCCTGCTTTACGGCGTCCGACTGTTCAACAGCTTCTTCATCATCGGATGCAGACTTTGCCGCTGCGGCAGCCCTCTGAGCTGCTCTCTTTGCCGCTGCAATTGCATCCTGTCTTTTCTGAATCTCATAAACACGCTTTGGCATAATGAGCATCATCTTGACAGTATCTTCACGAATGCTTTCAATCATCTCATCAAACATATCGAAGCCTTCAACTCTGTACTCAACAACAGGATCGTGCTGACCGTATGAACGAAGTCTGATACCGCTCTTGAGCTGATCCATATTGTCGATGTGATCCATCCAATGTGTATCAACATTCTTGAGGAGGTAAACACGCTCCATCTCACGGATTGTTTCCTCGGGAAGAAGCTCTTCGTTTTCCTTGTAGATTTCGAGAGCATCATCAACGAGCATCTTCTGAATCTCTTCGGGTTCCATATCTTCAAGATCCTCAAGACTGAAATCGTACTTAGAATCATCTCTGATAAGCCAACCTGCATAGTAATCCTTAAGGCTCTGGAAGTTCCAATGTTCTGCAGGACCTTCGGGGAGATACTGCTTGATTGAAGTTGCGATTGTATCCTCAACCATTTTGAGGATTGTTTCGTGGAGATCCTCACCGTTAAGAACCTGATCACGCTGACCGTAGATGATTTCACGCTGTTTGTTCATAACATCGTCGTACTGGAGGACATCCTTACGAATGCCGAAGTTACGAAGCTCAACCTTTTCCTGTGAGCCTTCGATAATACTTGTGAGCATTTTGTTCTCAATAGGCATATCTTCGGCAACATTCATACGCTCCATCATCATTTTCATTCTGTCACCGCCGAACAGACGCATAAGGTCATCCTCGGTTGAGAGGAAGAAACGGCTGACACCCGGATCGCCCTGACGGCCTGCACGACCACGGAGCTGGTTATCAATACGGCGTGACTCGTGTCTTTCCGTACCCATAATGTAAAGACCGCCGGCCTCTCTTACCTTTTCAGCCTCGCCCTTAATTTCTTCCTTATACTTGTCATTCAGTTCTCTGAATGTATTTCTTGCATTGATGATTTCTTCATCATCGGTTTCCGCATAACCTGTAGCTTCTTCAATAAGCTCCTCTGTAAAGCCCTGCTTACGCATTGCGGCTTTTGCCATATACTCTGCGTTACCGCCGAGGATGATATCGGTACCACGGCCTGCCATATTGGTTGCGATTGTTACCGCACCGAGTTTACCTGCCTGAGCAACAATTTCAGCCTCTTTTTCATGCTGTTTTGCATTGAGGACATTGTGCTTGATGCCTCTCTTTTTGAGCATTTTTGAAAGAAGCTCCGACTTCTCAATTGAAATTGTACCGACAAGGACAGGCTGTCCCTTTTCGTGAGCTTCAACAATTGCATCAATAACAGCGTGGAACTTGCCGTTTTCTGTCTTATAAACCGAATCGGGGAGGTCTTTTCTTAAAACAGGCTTGTTTGTAGGAATTTCAACAACATCAAGCTTGTAGATTTCCTGGAATTCTTCCGACTCTGTCTGAGCAGTACCTGTCATACCAGAAAGCTTTTTGTAAAGACGGAAGTAGTTCTGGAATGTGATTGTAGCAAGAGTCTTGCTTTCGCTCTGAACCTTTACGCCCTCTTTAGCCTCAATAGCCTGGTGAAGACCTTCGTTAAAACGACGTCCGTACATAAGACGACCTGTAAACTCGTCAACGATGATAACTTCGCCGTCCTTGACAACATAGTCAACATCAAGCTTCATAACGCCGTTGGCCTTGATAGCCTGATTTACATGGTGCTGAATTGTAAGGTTATCGGGATCGGTAAGGTTTTCAATACCGAAAAATTCTTCGGCTTTCTTAACACCGCTCTGTGTGAGGGTTGCTGTTTTCTGCTTTTCATCAACAACATAATCAATGTCGTTTTCCTTGTAATATTCCTCCATATCCTCTTTTGCATCAAGTTCTGCAAAACGCTGAACTTTAAGAGTTTTTGCAAAAGCGTCAGCCTTTGCATAAAGGTCTGTTGACTTGTCGCCCTTACCCGAAATAATAAGAGGAGTTCTCGCCTCATCAATGAGGATTGAGTCAACCTCATCGACAATTGCAAATGCGTGTGGGCGCTGAACCTTGTTTTCCTTGTAAACTACCATATTGTCACGGAGGTAGTCAAAACCGAGTTCGTTGTTTGTTCCGTATGTAATGTCTGCGGCATAAGCCTTTTTTCTGCCCTCATTATCGAGATCGTGGCAGATAAGACCGACCGAAAGGCCGAGGGATCTGTAAAGCTTGCCCATCCACTCTGAGTCACGGCGGGCAAGGTAATCGTTGACTGTTACAATGTGAACCCCTTCGCCTGTAAGAGCGTTAAGGTATGCAGGGAGTGTAGCAACCAAGGTTTTACCTTCACCGGTTTTCATCTCGGCGATTCTGCCCTGGTGAAGAACGATACCGCCGATAATCTGAACGGGGAAGTGCTTCATGCCAAGCACTCTCCAGCCTGCCTCACGACAGGTTGCAAATGCTTCGGGGAGAATATCGTCTGTTGTTTCGCCGTTGGCAAGTCTTTCTTTAAGAATTGTTGTCTGGTTCTTGAGTTCACTTTCGCTCATAGCCGCATATTTATCTTCGAGTGCAAGCACCTTGTCACAGATTGGTTGCACACGCTTAACTTCACGCTTGCTGTAGTTGCCGAACACCATCGCTGGTTCCCTCGCCGCTGTAATAGTTATTCGGCAGAGAAA
>OLNF01003752.1_pt1 | contig 10853 bp, 7 predicted proteins | sample 1673061 | NCBI WGS metagenome assembly OLNF01 (sample SAMEA3136751, study PRJEB25190) | human gut metagenome | reverse complement strand
AAACTCTCAGAAATCGATTTCGTCGAAACTCCTTCCACGGTTTCCCCTTTACCCCAAACCTCCGATTCCCGAGTTTCTCCTTCGAACTCTTCTTCCTCACTCCAAACGGACTCATCCAACTTCATAGACATGCCTTAGACACTCCTAGACACCTCTTAGGGACTCCCTCCTAGACCCTCCCCATCTCTTCTAAACACATCTCCATCAGTCACTCCTGCGATTGTACAAGAGGACACTCCTCCCCTCGCGGGTTCGACTCCTCCTCATTCCTTTCTTTCACACTTTCTTTTTCCATAATACATGGTTACAACATTGTAGCCCTCCTGCTTTAAGGTCATACCTACCTGTGGTGAATACCATCCGTCGTAAATATCCTTTACAGTTCCATCGCTGTAGCTTACTCTTACAAACAATTCTGCGGTGTAGACAACATCACCCACATACTTTGTACCGCCCTGATAGCAAGCCTCAATGCCTGTTACAGATGCTGCAGTCGGAACTTCTACACTTATGGTTTCATCAGATGCTGAGCTGCTTGGTGCTGTTGTCTCAGCTGTATTACTTGTTGTATTTCCCTCAGAAGATGCATCTGTTGATGGCTGTGTCTGAGTTTCCTGTACAGACTCTGCTGCTGCGGAGGATTCTGCTGCTGCCTCGCTTGATGCTACTGATTCTGCAACCTGAGTAAAGTAGCCGGAATCTGATGCTAACTTATATGCTGCATCTGCAAGTGCAAGTGCGCTTTCCTGCTCCTGCTTTGAGGTTGCTGCCAGATCTTCTAATCCAGAATCTGCTGCAAATTCGCTGTAGTAACCAAGAAGCTCTGCTGCATAAACGATAGCTGCATATGCACGATAGTAGCCTTCGCCTGTTCCCTCTGCCATTGCCTGCTCGTATACGTTTCTGGAGTAGTTGATATCGATCATGAAGTTCTCCAGTTCCTGAGATACAAATTCATTGTCTACCTTCTGAGCCTGAGCGAACTGAGTCTTAATGGTGATGCCGGACTTTGAAACATATCCAACCTCATCATTTGCAATATGTATCTTTACAAAATCACCCTGATCCTCAATGATTGCGTACTCTTCATCCTTGTATACAGTTCCAACAACATTTGCGCTGTCAGATGCACTGTCGCGAACATTTAACTGATCTGCTGTAACAACTGCATAGCGGTTCTGGATATTGTCCTCAGCAGTCTTGGCTGCTGTGCCAACTAATACGTAGGCTGCGCTTACATAACCTTCTACATCGCCGCAAGTGATACGATACCAGCTGCCTTCGCTGTTGTTTACGGAACTTTTGATGTTAACCTGGCAGTTACTGAAAAGTCTTCCGACTGTTACACTGCCTGTGGATGGCTGTTCACGCACGTTTAAGTAACCTGCTGCGCTTACCAGTCCTACATTAGAAGCATCTGAAGTGACAGCAACAGTAGCGGCCATAACGGTTTTTGGCTCTTCGGTTTTTGGCTCTTCGGTTTCTGTCTCACTCTCAGCCTCAGATGTTGCCTGAGCCTTAGGAACAAGATAATCTAAGATTGCCTCATCCGGAGTTTCCTCTCCTGCGTAGTAGTTATTCAATGTAACAGCCATGCCTGCGATTGCGCTCTCACCCTCAAGCTCACCTGCGGATGCCGGAACAAAAAATGTACCAGACAGCATAGACGCTGCTAATATTGACGTAACAAATCTGTTTCCTTTGATCTTCATATATACCAAGCCTTTCTTTATAAAACCTCTTTACATTCTTATCTGCGAGCGAGTAAGCTTGCACTCCCTCGCTAGTTTCGCAGTAACAATTCACGAGTGAACTATTACTAAATATTACAAAATTATTACACTTCGAGGGGCATTATAACAAAATTATTACGAGATGTCAAGTGAAATCGGGATAACGATTAAGAAAGAGAGCGCGTTTTTCGCCAAAAAAGCCACCTGCAATCGGGAAAATGACACTTTACTGTGCCTTTCCCGATATTAGGCGGCTCTTAATTATTTACTCTCTTCCTCTGAAGAAGCTTCACTTACCGCTTCCTCTGACTCATCAGACTCACTTGATTTTTCTTCTTTTGTTGATTCTTTCTCACCAGTTTCACTTTCTGATGTTTCCTCACCACTAGTTTCACTTTCTGATGTTTCTTCCTCGCTTGGTGCTACGTAAACCGGAGTTGTAAAGCGGATTGTGTCAATCACATCCTCATCTACCTTAAACTTGGAAGAATCGTCCTGAATCTCGGCATATTTCTCTGAGAACAATGCTGTCTTTCTGCTTTCGATCTCTGAATCGATGGCACTCTGACGTGCTTCCTCATCGTTATCATCAAGACAGCGGATGATGTAGATGCTGCCGTCATCGCTTCTATATACAGTGCATTCGTCTGTTGCCAGTGCCCATGCAGCTGCATTATATACAGCAGTTCCATCCTCACTAATGGAAATCTCAGAATTTGTTGCAGTAAAGTGACTGTCATTTTGATAATCACTGATAAAGTCTGCTGCATCATTTCCTTCCTCAAATTCCTTAAGGATCTTGTCTGCTGCATCGTTCATCGCATCCTGACGTTCCTGCTCTTCTTCTGAAAGTGTTTCTGCCTCAGTTGAATCTTCAGTGGATGCCTCAGAGGAAAGTTTTGAAACATTCTCGCTTGATGCTTCCTCAGTTGATACTGCCTCAGTTGATGCTTTTTCACTGCTTGCTTCTTCTGTGGAAGTCGTTACATCCTTGGATGCACTTTCTGATTCTGCTTCTGTATTCTCTATAGAAGATGCCTCTTCGCTGCTGTCTTCATCACTTGACACTTCTGTAGTTGCCCCATCGGCTGCTGTCGTCTCTGTCAGTTCACTTGGCGTCAGCTTTACATATGCGATCTTTTTGCGAAGGAACTCATCATCACCAACTGTCGTATCAACATCAGCAACAAGATCCATATAAACAAGATTTGCAATTGCATTCTCTGTATATGTCTTTTCAATCAGCTCATCTGTTGCGCCGACTGCTTCCAGATAATCCTCTGATTCTGTCTGAAGCTTTTCAATTGCCTCATCTACCTTTGCTTTTTGATCATCACTTAACTCAATGCCATTTTTCTTTGCATACTCATTTAATACAAGTGTCTGGCGAAGCTGTGACAGAGACATCTGCTTGATATAATCACCGACTGTCATGCCTGAACCATCGCCCATATCGTTGCCGCAGATGTTTGATCCAAAATAGGATTCATAGGTATACTCCATGGAACGTATCATATAAGTAACCTCATCCAGCATGATATTTGTATCGCCAAATGAAACAGCAACTGTATCCTCTGGTGCCTTTTTCTCTAACTGTTCGCATCCGCCTAATGTACTAACGGCAGTAGCTGCTACGAGGGCTGCTGCTGCATACTTCATAATTCGGTTCATAAATTTACCTCACTCTATTTCTATATTCTCTATCAACGCTCCGAAGTGCATCTTCTTTATCGGGCGCCTCGTGAACTTTGCTTTTCATTTTAGCATGATTTTATGAAACAATCAACGTTTTTATATCGCTTAACAGTTTTTTCAATGTTTTCAATGTCAGCGTTTTTTCTTTGACTGCGCCATCTCCTGCCCTCAATAAGAAATAAGGATTGTCTTTGTCAAGCAGACGAAGTGCACCTCGGTAAGACTGTATAAGATCCGGCACACGCATCGTGTCAAATTTTGCTCTTGGATGCATGAACAGGCGAATCTCTGTTGACGAGGACTTGATTTCTTTAATATAGAGAGAATGCGCATCCGCACGAAGGATTGACACCTCAAGCAAGTTGGTGACTGGCTTTGGAACACTTCCAAAACGGTCGATAAGCTCGTCGATCATATCCATTGACTCTTCCTCTGTCTCGACTGCTGCAATACGCTTGTAGATTTCCATCCTGTCTTCTTCGTTTCGTATATAGCTGTCTGGAATGTAAGCGCTGATTGGAATGTCCACCGTTGTTTCAAAGGTTTCCTCCATCTCAAGCTCACCCTTTTCTTTTTTGACAGCCATATTTAACATCTTGCAGTACAGATCATAGCCTACTGCTTCCATATGACCGTGCTGCTCACTGCCAAGCAGATTTCCAGCGCCTCGAATTTCCAGATCACGCATGGCTATCTTAATACCAGAGCCAAGATCTGTATACTCACGAATTGCCTGAAGACGCTTTTCAGCCTCTTCTTTTAAAATCTTGTTTCGCTGATACATGATAAAAGCATAGGCAGTGCGGTTTGAACGGCCTACACGTCCTCTTAATTGATACAGCTGTGCAAGTCCGTAGCGGTCGGAATCGTGGATGATAATAGTATTTACGTTTGGAATGTTTAAGCCTGTCTCTATAATAGTTGTGGAAACAAGCACGTCTATATCACCGTTAACAAAGTCCATCATGATCTGCTCTAGCTGTCGCTCTGACATTTGACCATGCGCAAAGGCAACATTTGCATCTGGCACAAGCTTTGCTATCTGTGCCGTAATCTGATCAATATCCTTGACACGATTATACACATAATAAACCTGTCCGTCTCTGGCAAGCTCTCTGTTTATTGCTTCGCGAACCATCTCCCAATTCATTTCCATTACATATGTCTGAATCGGTCTTCTCTCATACGGTGCTTCCTCCAACACACTCATATCGCGCACGCCTATCATACTCATATGAAGTGTTCTCGGAATCGGTGTTGCCGTTAGTGTCAGCACGTCAACGTCTTTTTTAAGCTGCTTAATCTTTTCCTTGTGCGTGACACCAAAGCGCTGTTCCTCATCAATAATCAAAAGGCCTAGATCTTTAAATACAACATCCTTTGACAGCACACGATGCGTTCCTATTACAATATCGGCAAGACCCTTTTTTAAGCGCTCAAGTGATGCCTTGATCTGCGCTGACGTGCGAAAGCGTGATAAAAGTTCAATTCGAATTGGATAGTCCTTCATTCGCTCAACAAATGTATTGTAATGCTGTTGAGCAAGAATAGTTGTCGGCACAAGAAATACGACCTGCTTACTGTCCTGCACAGCCTTAAAGGCAGCTCTGATGGCAATCTCTGTTTTTCCGTAGCCTACATCACCGCACACTAAGCGGTCCATGATTTTCGTGCTTTCCATATCAACTTTTGTCGCATCAATTGCTGCAAGCTGGTCTGCCGTCTCATCAAATGGTACAAGCTCTTCAAATTCTTTCTGCCATACAGTGTCTGTTCCATACTGATAACCGTGACCACTCTGGCGCACTGCATACAGCTCCACAAGCTCCTTTGCAATGTTGTTGACTGCTTTTTGAACACGGCTTTTTGTTTTTGTCCACTCCTGGCCGTTCAATTTGTTAAGCTTTGGCTGCTTAGACTCTGAATCAGCATACTTTTGTATCATATGAAGCTGTGTGACAGGAAAATACAGCTTTCCGCCATCACCATATTCTATCTTAATATAATCTTTTGTTACCTTATCCACAATCTGTCGCTCTGTTCCGCGATAAATTCCCAGTCCATAATTTTCATGCACCACATAATCACCAGGCTTTAGCTGCGCAAAATCACTTATTCGTTGACCCTGATAGTGGCTCTTTTTTTCTTTTTTCTTTTTCTTAACACCAAAGATATCGCTCTCTGTGATAACAGCAAATTTTAGCATCGGATATAAAAAGCCACGGTGAAGGTTTCCGTAAGTAACCATGATCTCACCTGGATTTATCTTTTTATCCTCGTCCTCGCTGTAATATGCCAAAAGATCATACTCTATAAGCTGATTGACAATGCGGTTTGCGCGAGTTCTTGACGGACACAAAAGAACAATTCGGTACTTTTCTTTCTTCCAGTGTGTCAGATCCTTAATTAAAAGTTCAAAACCTTCACGGTATGTGTTCATGTTCTGAACATTTACTGCGTAGCTGTTTACCACTGTAAAGTCAGCCAGGCGGCTGTCAAGTGAAGACAGTGCTGCAACCTGACCGCGCTCAAAAGCAGCAAGCACATGTTTTGCCGGTGTTAAAAGCGCTGTCTGACCTGGCAAAAGAAAGCCCTGTTCCAGACGATTTTTCATGCTTTCCTCAAACTCAGCCTGCACACCATCACCGCGCTCTTTAAGACGCATCGGCTCATCAAGGAAAACTAACGTGTTCTTCTCATCAAAATATTCAGAAAGTTGAACAGTGCGCGGATAAAAATAGCTTATATAGCTGTCTGGTGCCTCTAATACAACATCTTCGCCAAGTGCCTCTAATATGCGGTTTGTCTCCTCACGAAGACGCTTCGCCTTGTCTGGCTCCTTTGCTTTTTTAAAGACAGCTAACTGACTCTCAAGCTCATTTTGAATCATTCCCGCAGCACGCCGTCTTGCCGTATCATCTGCGATCACCTCTGCCGCTGGAAAAACAGATACGCACTCGATCTGATCCATTGAGCGCTGGCTCTGCGGTTCAAAGCAGCGAATCGTATCTATTTCATCTCCCCAAAGCTCGATTCTAACCGGAACCTCCATTGTCAATGGATATACATCAGCAATACCTCCGTGAACAGTAAACTGTCCTGGCTCCTCCACACGTCCTACACGCTCATATCCCATCACAGTCAGGTCATGCTTTAGCTTTTCAAGATCAAGCTCATCACCTTCTTTTAGCTTTATCACATGACTCATCAGCTGTTCAAACGGCACTGCCGCGCTCATGAGCGCATCCATTGTCGTGATGATAACCTTCGCCTCGTTTTGATAAAGTGCTGCAAATGCCTTCATGCGCTCTGCAATGATGGCATTTCCCTGCAGATCTGCGCTAAAAAAGATCAGGTCACGCGGTGGAATCACATAGACCTGACTGCAAAATAATTTATAATCTTCTTCAATTTCCCTTGCCCGCTGTTCATTGTACGTCACAACAAGCTGCACTTTTTTCTCTCCAAGAAAGGTGCTCATAAAATGCACCTTCTCGGAGTCAATACAGCCTGTCATGCCCACTGGATCTGTTCCCTTCAAAAAATCTCTTGAAAAGTCTTCATATTCCAGCAGGTCCGTCAGCGGATTTGCAAAAATACCCACAATTGACCCTCCTTATCATTATTTTGTTTTCTTCTGGTTATAATGATTCATGGTTGCCTCTAGTCCGTTGTTCATTAAGGAGCATACTGCATCTGCTGCTTCTTTGTAGCCGTCTTCCATTGCCTTTTTTTCTTCGCCCTGGAAATGGCTGAGTACAAAGTCTGCTAAATCCATCTTTGGCGGCTTTGCTCCGATTCCGACACGCACTCTTGGAAAATCCTGTGAATTGCAATGCAGAATGATATTTTTCATACCATTATGACCGCCTGCACTTCCTTTACCACGCACGCGAAGCTGTCCTGGCTCTAGGTTAATATCATCATATACTACAATTAAATCAGAGATATCTGTTTTGTAGTAATTCATGACCTCCTGAATACACTCTCCGCTTAAATTCATGAAGGTCTGAGGCTTTACTAGAACAACCTTTTGTCCCTCAATCGCGCCTGTTCCAATTAAGCCCTTAAATTTTTTTGTTGTTACATCAATATTGTATTTGTCAGCAAGGTAATCAATAACCTCAAAGCCAACGTTATGTCTTGTTCCTCTATACTGTGCGGTTGGGTTGCCCAGACCTGCTATGATATACATGTTTTTTCCTCCTTCTGCCACTGGGGACAGGGACGGTGGCATTAAAAAAGCAATTGCCGCGGCGTCCCTGTCCCCGATGGCGCTCATGTTAGTTCAATTTATTATACGGTCACTCATTCCAAGCGAATCGGCAAGTGCCTGCAGATCAAAATCTTCTGGCACTGTGATACCATTTACAGGAAGCGGTCTGCGTCTGTCAAAGACATCATATACGTCAAACAGATCACTTGTGAGTACCTTCTCTGGATAAACCATCTGCTTAAACATCATCTGACCATCCATGTTGCGGCGGCCCTGACGCATGTAATTTGAGCCATACTGCAGCCAGTACTGAGTACTGTCTACGTTGCAAAAATATCTAAAGCCTACATCCCAGAGCTTTTTGAATTTTTCATTTTCAAATGTATACTGTGATGGTCTCCAGTCTCCTACATCTGCTCCTAACGGATATAAAATAATATCTGTATCTCCGATTATAGATTCTACTTCGCGCTCCCACATATCTGTGTCCCATACAAGATGTTCATAGCTTGTACTTGTCATATTCAGATGACCCCAGCTGTGGCTGGCAAGCTCCCAGCCCAGATCGCGAATTGCCTGTGCAACTTCTCGTGCTGTCTGCTTGTCCTGCTCAATATTTTCATTTGGTGACGTATGATCTTCGCGCTTTTCTTTATCGTTTGCAGGTGTAGAAACGTAATAGTCACAATTTTCATTGTACCAGAAATCACTTGTGCGATAGCCTAAAATACCATCATATCCCGTAAATGCCAGAATACCCTTTGAACCCTGATAAGAAAAGTCAGGATGTGTTTCAATAAAATCCTCTAAAACAGTCAAAACGTCATAAGAACCATATGATACGCTTCCATCACGCTCAACATACTCATTTACAACCTTACCGTTTTCATCAAGACAGAGCTTTGTCGCAAATCCAGTTCCTGTCATATACTCATAATAGCATACATCGTCTTCGGAAAGTACAAATGGCTTTTTTCCTCTCGGAAGATAGATTGGCTGCTGCACCATCTGCACGGTGCCGTCTGGCTGCGTTTCCATCTTTGCAATCTTATGAAGGCTTATCAAAACATAACCCTTGTCATACATAGACTGCATTATATCTTTAAATTCTTCGATAGTTGTCATTACCTGATCATAATCACTGCTCTTATAGCTTGCAAATGCAAGCTCGCTGTCAACAATAAGACTATGGAAAAAGATATGTGTAATCTTATCATAGTCTGTCCACTGTACAGCCTGTGATTTCAAACTCTCATAGCTTTTAATGCAGCTAACATATGTTTCATTATCTGCATAGCCAGGTATTGACTGAATCTGTGCAATTGCACCGTCATAATCGTACTGCATTGCCTTTAAATTAGCAGCCTGTACGACTGGATCACTGCTTTGTACAAGAGCACCATCCGCAGCCGCCTCTGTTGCCTTCCATGTTTCGTATTCCACAGGTGCTTTCGTCGATGATGCCTGATCTGGCTGCACATGTGGAAGCGTCACTGGGCGCAGGCATACCCATGCCACTACACCAAGGCCTGCACATGCAATTACAAGCAGCACCAAAAGTATGACAATAGGCGCACCTGATTTGCCTCTTTTTATCTTCTTTTTCTGATAGTCTTCCCAGCTGCGTCTTTTCTTTGCCATTTGTTCCTCCTTTTTCTTTGTTTACGGCACTGGAACGGTCATTCCCTGAAGTACATATTTTGTATCAGTCTCAAATACATACGCATTCACAATGTATGAACCGTGCTCGTTTTTATGCTCACTTACTGGAACATAGCATGTCGCTGTGTTTCCAGATACGGTCATGTTATGCCATACCAGATCATCCTGTCCATTTGCTGCTGTCCACACTGCAGTTGAAACCTTTTTATAGCCTGCAGGTGCATTAAATTGAATCGTAACACGGAAACCATTTGATGATAATTCTGTTACATATGGAATCGCCATCGACAGCACACCTGTACCGCTGCCATTATTATTTCCTGAGCTGCCTCCAGGATTTGCACCTGATGGAACAGTTACATTGACCCCCTTTAATGGTGCTAATTTTCCTGCTTTATCATATAGGTAAATATGAGTCGTGTATGCTCCGCTCTCTCCCTTATGGGCACTTGATGGCACGTAAAATGTAGCTGTATCACCGTTTACGCTTGCCTGATGCCACACTAGATCATCCTGTCCATTTGCGTTTGTCCATGTTGGCATCAATACTTTGCTTACTCCTGACGGTGCATTTATTTTTGCCGTAACTCTGTAGCCCGATGCACTAAGTTCCGTAATAGAAACATCACCAATTGAAAGGCTTGATGACGCAGATGTCGATGCTGGAACTGTTACATTTTCACCCTTTAGCGCAAACTGTCCCTGTCTATCATATACATAAATATGCGTAATATATGCACCGCTTTCTCCTTTATGGGCACTGACTGGAACATAGAATGATGCAGTATTACCACTAACACTTGCCTGATGCCACACAATGTCATCCTGTCCGTTTGCCTCTGTCCATGTCGGCATCATAACACGGCTCACACCTGCATCTGCCGAAAATGTTACATTTACACGATAGCCTGACGAAGACTGTTCTGTTATGCTTGTTGATACAATTCTCACTGGCGCCGCATTTGTCACCACCGGCGCTGCTCCTACTAGCAGTGATGCCGCCAATAGTCCCGCTGCTGTCTTTCTCCTTTTCATACTTTAAAACCTCGCCTTTCCAAAAATAATTACGTTACATTTTCCCTCAGCCACATTATACCGAATGAAGACGACAATTGCAAGAGAAAGAAAGACTGCCCGAGGGCAGTCTTTCTTTTATAAGTATTCATATATCTTTGTCGAATTGTTATGAAATCAAAGTTTATGCTTCCTGCAAAGCCTCCTCGTATTTCTCGAGAATAATCTTCTGCACATAATCTCTTGTCTCTGAGTTAATGGGATGTGCGATATCTCGGTATTCTCCTGTCGCCGATTTACGGCTTGGCATCGCAACAAATACTCCCTTTTCTCCTTCGATCACCTTGATATCGTGAACCACAAATTCATTGTCCAGCGTAATAGAGACGATTGCTCTCATCTTACCATCCAGTGCAACTTTGCGCACTCTCACATCTGTAATTTCCATCCCAGTATTGCCTTTCCGTCCTCTGCACGCCTTTGTGCAGCTAATTTTTATTCTTCTTTTATAAATATATAATCCTCATGTTTTT
>OLNF01003745.1_pt1 | contig 10863 bp, 9 predicted proteins | sample 1673061 | NCBI WGS metagenome assembly OLNF01 (sample SAMEA3136751, study PRJEB25190) | human gut metagenome | reverse complement strand
GGCGCAGGCTCTTGATGGCAAAGGCCACGCCGGAGATCAGGCCGCCGCCGCCCACGGGCACGATGACGGCATCCAGATCGGGCAGCTGGTCAAGGATCTCCAGACCAATGGTGCCCTGACCTGCGATGACCTGTTCGTCATCGTAGGGGTGGATGAAGGTCATGCCGGTCTCGGCCTGCAGCTCCACGGCCTTGTCGTGGGCATCATCATAGGTGCCGGGCACCAGACAGACCTCCGCGCCCAGGCTCTTGGTGTTTTCCACCTTCATAATGGGGGCACCGTCCGGCATACAGACGATGCTCCTGATGCCCCGGCGGGTGGCGGCCAGAGCCACGCCCTGTGCGTGGTTTCCGGCAGAGCAGGCGATCACGCCCTTTTCGCTCTCCTCCCTGGAGAGCTGGCTGATCTTATAATAGGCTCCCCGCACCTTGAAGCTGCCGGTCACCTGCAGGTTCTCGGTCTTGAGGTAGAGGCGGCAGTCCTTGGAGAGCTTGGGCGCTTCAATCAGGTCGGTCTTGCGGGCAACGTCCTTGAGCACAAAGGCGGCGTGGTAGATCTTATCCAGAGTCAGCATGACGATACTTCCTATCTTCTATCCTTGATTTTTGCATGTGAATATGCATTTCAGTATAAATTAGCAAAAGTATTTTGTCAAATGAACGTATTTCAACATTGTGTTTGCTGGGGTGACCACCAATGGTTACGCCCGGGCAGGCGGCAGCCCTGCGGCCCGATGCACACCCCACCTGTTTCCATGCCGTGAAAGCGGTTTCCCCTGACCCAAAACGCCCCTCTCCGGCCTCTGTGAGACCGGAGAGGGGCGTTCTCATTTTTAACCTTTCATCGGCACAAATCCGACCAGATCCTTCACGACCTCGCCGCCGATGATGAGCCCGGCCACCGAGGGCACAAAGGCGTTGGAGCCGGGGACCGAGCGCCGGATGGTGCACTTGCGCTGGGTGCCCGGGGGGCAGATGCAGTGGTTCTTGCAGCTGATGGAGTCGTCCTCGATGGGGGTCATGGCGGGCTCCTTGGAGTAGACCACCTTCAGGTGCTTGATCTTGCGCTTGCGGCACTCGGTGCGCATCACCTTGGCCAGCGGGCAGACCGAGGTCTTGTAGATGTCGGTCACCTCAAAGCGGGTGGGGTCCATCTTGTTGCCGGCGCCCATGGAGCAGATGATGGGCACCCCGGCTTCCTTGCACTTCATCACCAGAGCCAGCTTGCCGGTGACGGTGTCGATGGCGTCCACCACATAGTCGAACTGAGAAAAATCAAAGCTGTCCTGGGTCTCCGGGCCGAAGAAGGTCTTGTAGGTAGTGACCTTGATGTCCGGGTCAATGTCGTGGACGCGCTCCTCGGCCACATCCACCTTGAATTTGCCCACGGTCTTGCGGGTGGCAATAATCTGGCGGTTGAGGTTGGTCAGGCAGACCTTATCGTCGTCGATGAGGTCCAGTGCGCCCACACCGCTGCGGGCCAGTGCCTCCACCGTGTAGCCGCCCACACCGCCGATGCCGAACACGGCCACGCGGGAATTGTGCAGCTTTTCCATTGCCTCTGCGCCCAGCAGCAGCTGGGTGCGGGAATACTGATCTTGCATTGCGTTTTGTCTCCTTGTTACTTTTCCACTCTCGTAATGATGCCGCCGCCCAGCACCACATCCCCCTGATACAGCACCACCGACTGGCCGGGCGTGGGGGCGCGCTGGGGCTGCTCAAACTCCAGCCGGAAGCCGTTTTCCGCCGGGTAAACGGTGGCGGCCTGCTCGGTCTGGTGGTAGCGGGTGCGGGCCGTGACCCGCAGCGGTCCGGTCAGCTCCGGGATGGCGATCCAGTTCACATCCTCCGCATAGACGATGCGGTCGAACAAAGCACTCTCCGGGCCGACGGTGACCGTGTTGGCCTGCATGTCCTTGCCGCAGACGTACACCGGGGCCCCCAGTGCCAGCCCAAGGCCTTTGCGCTGGCCCAGCGTGTAACGCACCGCACCGTTGTGGGTGCCCACCACCTTGCCGCTCTCGTCCAGAAAATCACCGGCGGGGTAGTGCTTGCCGGTAAAGCCCTCCATAAAGCGGGCATAGTCGCCGTCGGGCACAAAGCAGATGTCCTGGCTGTCGTGTTTGCGGGCATTGATGAAATGATGCTGCTCGGCGATGGCACGCACCTCGGTCTTGTGCAGGGCCCCCAGCGGCAGGCGCACATGAGCCAATTGCTGCTGGGTGAGGTTGTACAGCACATAGCTCTGATCCTTGCCCTCATCCAGCCCCTTTTTGAGCAGCCAGCGGCCGGTGTCCGGGTCCTGTTCCACCCGGGCATAGTGGCCGGTGACCACATATTCCATGCCGTGGGCCTGCGCCCAGTTCAACAGATGGTTGAACTTCATGTATTTATTACAATCAATGCAGGGGTTTGGGGTGCCGCCGGCCTCATACACCCGGACAAACTTCTCGATGATCTGTTCCCGGAAGTCGGCGGTGAAGTCCAGCACCTCGTAAGGGATATCCAGGGCAAAGGCCACCTCGGCGGCGTCCTCGATGTCCTTTTCCGAGCAGCAGGTGTGGAAACCGGACTGCCCCAGCATCTCGTTGTGGGTCAGGCGCATGGTGATGCCGGTGCAGTCGTACCCGTCCCGCTGCATCAGCCAGGCAGCCACCGAGCTGTCCACGCCGCCGCTCATGGCAATGAGGGCGCGCGGGGGCCGGGGCGCAGAGTTCTGTGTGGTCATAGCTTCTCCTTTGGCGTGTTCAACACACTAAAATAGTAGTATAATAGTAACGCGGCAAAAACCAGTTGTCAAGACGCAGAAATTTGCCCTGCGGCGTCCAGCAGGCACTGCTGCTCGTTAGGCAGCTGCCCCCGGACAACGGCGTCCAGCAGGGCTTCCAGCGTCCTGCGCAGGCCGGGCCCTGCCGGGATGCCCGCCGCCATCAGGTCGCGGCCGTTCACGGCCAGCTGGCTGACCCGGCAGCACACGCCGTCGGCGTCCAGCTGTGCGGCCAATTCTGCCTGCACGGCAAAATCAGCCGCCTGTTCCGGCTCCATGGCAGCGCCCAGCGCCGCCAGCCGCTGCACGGTGTGCAGGTCGTACCGGCCCAGCAGTTTCCGGATGCGGATGGCCGTATCGGGGGCAGCGTCCTGTCCGGGAGCGGCCCCAACAGCAGCTTCCTGCTTCCGCCACCGGCGGTGGTCGCTGCTGCTGCAGGCCATTCCATCGCCCGCCCTACTGCCTGCGGCAGCAGGGTCCCACCCCAGCGGACGGTCCTCGGAGAAGCTTCCGCCGCCCCCTCCTGTTTCCCTCACCAGCACCGCCGTCTGCTCGATGCAGGTGTTGGAGCAGCGCAGGCGTTTCAGGGCCTTGCGGGTGCCGTCCTCGCCAAGGCTCATCAGCAATGCGGCCCACCGCACGGGCAGGTCCTCTGTGCCCGCCGGGCAGGCATCCACCACCGGCTTTGCGGCCTGCAATGCCGGGGCGGAAAGCTCCGGAATAATAACTTTTAGTATTTTTTCATCAAGATATGCCGCCGGGGCGGGCGCTGCCAGCAATTTAGACAGCTCTTCTTCGATCCGCTCCACCGACACGCAGTCCAGATGGGCACACATTGCCCTGGCCGCCTGCCCGGTGGGCGGGTCGATGGCAAAGCCGAACCGCGCCGCGAACCGGTACAGCCGCAGGATGCGCAGGGCATCCTCTTCAAAGCGGGTGGCGGGGTCGCCCACGGCCCGCAGGATGCCCTGCTGCAGGTCCTGCTGCCCTCCAAAGGGGTCGATGAGCCCCTCGGCATCGTTGTAGGCCATGGCATTGATGGTAAAGTCCCGCCGGGCCAGGTCCTGCCGCACATCCGGCACAAAGTGTACCTCGTCCGGGTGGCGGCCGTCGGTATAGGCCCCCTCGGTGCGGAAGGTAGTGGTCTCGTACAGCTGGCCGCCGTACTTGATGGTCACGGTGCCGTGCTGCAGCCCGGTGGGGATGCACTGCCCCTCCCCGAACAATGCCAGCACCTGCTCCGGCCGGGCACTGGTGCAAAGGTCCCAGTCCTGCGGGGTGCGCCCCAGCAGACCGTCCCGCACGCAGCCGCCCACCGCGTAGGCCGCATATCCGGCCCCGTGCAGCCGGGCCAGCAGAGCCGCCGCACCGGCGTCCAATCGGATGTTTTGCATGGGTCACGCCTCCTCGTACTGCAGGGTGATCTGCATCCCGTCTGCGCCGCACACTGCCGCCGGGAAGATGCTCTGCGCCTGGGGCAGATCTGCTTCCGGGTCGGTGATCATGGGGGAATAGTGGGTCAGCCAGAGGCGATGCGCCCCGGCGCGGGCCGCCAACGCGGCGCTCTGCCCAAAGGTGCTGTGCCCCCACTGAGCTGCCTGGGCTTCCTGTTCCGGAAGCGCATAGGTGGCGTCGCAAATCAGCAGGTCAGCGCCCTGTGCGGCCTGCTCCAGCGCGGCGCAGGGGGCCGTGTCGCCGGAGAATACCATGCTCAGCCCCCGGCGCGGCGCGCCCAGCACCTCCGCCGGGGCCACGGTGCGGCCTTTCACGAGAACGCTCTGCCCCTGCTGCAGAAGTTTCCATTGCTGCACCGGCACCCCCAGCGCCCGGGCCCGGGCCGGGTCGAACCGGCCTGCCCGGGGCAGCTCCAACCGATAACCCACGCTGGGCACCCGGTGCCGGGTGGCAAAGGGGCGCAGCACAGCACCCGCCGGCCAGCCCTCCGACAGCGCATCCAGTGCCAGCGGCCCGTCTGCTTCCTGCAGGCGCACGGCATAGGGCAGCGGCCCGGTGAGGGCACGCACGGCGCTCCAGATGCCGGCAAGCCCTTTCGGCCCCACCAGCAGCAGCGGCCGGGTGCGGCCCTGGGCCCCCAGCGTCTGCAGCAGACCCGGCAGGCCGAAGATGTGGTCGCCGTGATAATGGGTCAGACAGACGGCGTCCGCGCGCATCAGGTTGACCCCGGCACGGCGGGCCGCCGCCTGGGTGCCCTCGCCGCAGTCGAACAGCAGGCCGTGGCCGCCGCAGGCCGCAAAGGCCGCACTGAGGGCGCGGTCCGGCAGCGGCATGGTGGCCGCCGTGCCCAGTAAGGTGATGGTCAGCATAAAAACTCCTTCAGCTCAGATGGTTCTCTTGTTATGATACCACAGCGGCCCCGCCTGCACAATCGTCTGCGGCCCTGCATAGGATGGGCAAATGCAAAAAAGGAGGCGCAGACCATGCGATACCGGCCCGGAGCACACCGTTCCTTCCGCCCACGGCACCGGCACTGGCTGCGCGGGCTGCTGCTGGCCGTGCTGGTGCTGGCGGTGCTGTTTCTGTTGTACGGCTGCGCCGTGCAGCGGCTGATCTATTCTTCCCGCGGGACAATGATCTTTCTGCCGGAACGGCCGCTGCTCTGAACAGCAAAAGAGGGACGACTGCCGTCGTCCCTCTGGGGTGGGTCACATCAGTAATTGATCTTCTTCAGCTCAAAGTAGCTCTGGGGGTGTGCGCACACCGGGCACTTGAGCGGAGCCGACTTGCCGATGAAGGTGTAGCCGCAGTTCCGGCACTGCCACAGCTGCTGCTCTTCGCGGGCGAACACCTTCTGGTTCTTCAGGTTCTCGGCCAGGGCGCGGTAGCGCTCCTCGTGCTCCTTCTCGATCTGTGCCACCATGGTGAACAGGGCTGCGATCTGGTTGAAGCCCTCTTCCTTGGCCTCCTTGGCCATGCGGGGGTACATCTCGGTCCACTCGTCGTGCTCGCCGCCGGCGGCCATGTCCAGGCAGGTGAGCGTGTCGGGGATGGCACCGCCGCACAGCAGCTTGAACCAGATCTTGGCATGCTCCTTCTCGTTGCCGGCGGTCTCCTCAAAGATGGCAGCCAGCTGCTCATAGCCTTCCTTCTTGGCCATGCTGGCAAAGTAGGTGTACTTGTTGCGTGCCTGGCTCTCGCCTGCAAAGGCTTCCCACAGGTTTTTCTCGGTCTTGGTACCCTTGAGTTCCATACTCTCTTCTCCTTTTGTTCTTCGGTGTCTGTATCGGCAGCCCCACTGCGGGGCTTCAGGTCCTTGTCTCTGAACAGAGTATACCACAAACGGTGAAGAAAATCAAGAATCATTCCTATTTATTTTGAGAATCATTTTCAGTTATGCTGTTTCAGGGCGCACACGGCGATGCTCAGGGCGCTCCATGCCGCCTGATACATCAGCACATAGGTCACCGGCAGCTGCCAGATGCTGCGGGCGCTGGTGAGCAGCACCGCAATGGCCACTGAGAACAGCACCGACACCATCTGCACCGTGGTGGCCGTGGTCTCGGCGTTCTGGGCCTTGTCGGCTGCGCGCAGGCCGCCGGTCAGGCTGGCAAAGCCTTTCTGATGGTACATGCAGCAGGGCGCATCCTCGGCCGGGGCGGCCTCGAGGGCGGCGCACTGCTCCTGATCCAGCAGGGTGACCATGCCCTCCGGCAGGCGGTAGGCCTCGGTGATGTGCTTTGCGGTCAGGCTGGGGTCCAGACTGGTGACCAGCAGACGGATGTTCTCCTGCTGCAGGGCGGCAAGGCTGCGGGCGATGTTGCGGCCGCCCACATAGCGGATCACGAACATGGCATGCACGTTGCCGGACACCGCCAGATACAGGATCTGCAGCTCCCCGTTTTTGGAGTGCTGGTTCTCGTAGTCCTCGTCCGGCAGGACCACGCCCTCCTGCTCCAGGAAACGGCGGGTGCCGATCTGGATGTGGTTGTTGTCGCACCAGGCGGCAAAGCCCAGCCCGCGGTGGATCTCCAGATCCTTGACCGGAAACAGGATGTCGGTGCGGTCCTCAATGATCTGACGGAACAGCCCCTGCAGAGTACCGCCGCTCTGGTTGAGCACGCTGGCCGCGTACAGGATGGCGCGGTCGATGCGGCCACCCTTGAAGATGCGGATATCCTCCAGCACCACGCTGTCGGCGGCAAACAGGTCCTCGGCATCCACCTGAAGGGTGTCGATGCCGCCCAGTTCCTGAATGGCCGCCCAGCCGGGCACCACGGCCCCCACGGCACCGGCGGCACGCTGCAGGCGCAGCGCGGCCATGCCGGCGATGAGGGTGGAGGACAGGGGTGCGCCCATGCACAGCACCGCCGTCAGGGCGGCAGCGGCCAGCTTCACGTCACGGCCTACCACCAGACACAGCAGGGCGCTGAGCAGGGCCACGCCCAGCAGGATGTACCCGTTCTTCTGTGCACGGCGTTCCCCGGCGCGCTCGTCCAGGCTCTGTGCCACAAAGCCTTCGTCCGCCGTCCGGGGGCGGCTCAGCAGCACCCAGGGGTCCTTCTGTTCCAGATCCCGTGCCAGTGCCCGGATCAGGTCCTTGTCCCGGGTGCGATACGCACCCTGCAGGTCGGTGGCTTCGCCCAGCAGTTCATAGCCGCCACGCACGGCAGACAGCATCACCCGGCTGCCCAGCAGCGCCAGGAACAGTCCCAGGGCTGCAACGCCGGTGAGGATGGACAGGCCCTCGGTGGTGCGGTAGGAGTTGGCCGTGAGCAGGGCCGTGACGGCCTGCAGCAGCGCCGCCACAGCGGCCAGTGCGGGCATCGTCTCTGCCGAGGGGCGGCCCCGCAGGCCGTTCAGGCCGTCGCGCAGGACCGGGAAGCTCACCACCAGGCTGGCGGCATACAGCAGCAGATTGGCGGCGTAGAAGGCCGCCGGGGCGGCATCCGGGTCCAGTGCGGCCAGCGGCGGCAGCAGCCGGTCGGCCACCAGGCCCACATGCAGCAGCACCACGGCCAGGATCCCGGCCAGTACACAGCGCAGGGTAAGCTCTGCACTCATGCGGCGCAGCTTCTCGCCCACGCTCTCGGGGGCTTCGTCCTCCGCCGGCAGGGCGTCCTCCGCCTCGGTTTTCAGCTCCGTCTCTCCGGCACGTTCCGCCTCGGCAGTGTCTGCGGCGGGCGCAGCCACCGGCGTTTCGGTCGGTTCCGTTTCCGGAGCGTCCAGCGGTTCCAGCGGCAGGCTCATGGTATCTTCGTCCGGTTTGGTTTCCGGCTCTGCCTCGGGGGCTTTCACCGGCGCGGCGGGAGATGTTTTCTCCGGGGCTGCCGGTTCTTCCGGGACTTCCGGCTTTTTCTCGTCATCGGCGTCGCCGAACATCCGGAACACCGATTTCTTTTCCGGCAGCGGCTTGTCGGCTGCAAACACCATGGTGGGCCGGGGCGGCTCCGGAGCCTTTTCCGGGGTCTCCGGCTCTTCCGGGTCATCCAGCGGCACATCCACGCTGCGGATGGGCTCCAGCGTTTCCTCCACCGGCTTCGGTTTTGCAGCCATGCCGTTCAGCATGTCCTTGAGCTGCTGCATCTCCTGCTGCTCCTGCTGTTCCTGCGGCAGCAGCACGTCCGGGGCGTTCTTGGGGTTCTGTGCAGCCTTCTTCCGGGGCATTTCCGGCTGCGGAGCCGGGGCGGCAGGAGCCTTGGGCGGCTCCGGCTTGTTCTCCGGGGCAGGCTGCGGGGCCGGTTTGTCCGGCACGGCAGGTTTTTCCGGGGCAGCAGGCACTTCGGCTTTGGGCTGGGGGAAATCCGTGCCCGGGTCTGCGGTGCGCAGGGTCAGGTCCAGATCCAGCGGTTCCTCCCCGTCGGGCTTTGCCAGAGCATCTGCGCCCAGCAGTACCTCACCGGTGGGCAGTTCCAGGTCCGTCCCGGCCTGCGGAGCCTGCTTCGGTTTTGCATGGCCGAACAGCCGTCCGAACAGCCCCTTGTGCTCTTCCGCCGCTTCTTCCTCCCGGCGCACCATCTCGGCCGGGATATCCGCCACGGTGGTGGTGAAGAAATCGCGGAATTTCTCATCGCTTGCGGCGGCACTCTTGTGTTGATTTTTTTCCTTAGGCATCCTTGTTCCTCCCGTTCTTCAGATTGGGGTTACGGATCACGCCTGTCACGCATTCTGTGCTGCGCGCTGCGACTGGATCTCGTACAGGATAATGCCGGCCGCCACCGAGACGTTGTAGCTGTCCACACCGGTGCCCTGTGCGGCCATGTCCAGCCGCACCACACCGTCGCACAACTTCTTGACCAGCTGCGACACGCCGCTGCCCTCGCTGCCCAGCACCAGCGCGATGGGGCCGGTGAGGTTGTTCTTGCGCAGGGGCACGCCGTCCATGTCGGCACAGTACACGAACACGCCCTGCTCCTTGAGGCGGCGGATCGTCTCGCCGATGTTGGCCACGCGGGCCACCGGCAGCCGCTCAGCGGCACCTGCGCTGGACTTGATGACCGTGGGGGTGACCGATGCGCCGCCCCGCTTGGGGATCACGATGCCGTGGGCACCGCACAGCAGAGCGCTGCGCATCACGGCACCCAGGTTGTGGGGGTCCTCAATGCCATCGCTCAGCACCAGGAACGGCGGCTCGCCCTTGGCTTTGGCCGCCGCCAGCAGGTCCTCCACGGTGGCATACGCGATCTCGCTGGCAAAGGCGGCCACACCCTGATGGCTCTCGGTGCCGGTCATCAGGCGCAGCTTGTTGGGGTTCACCCGCTTGACGGCTGCCCCGGCCTCCTTGGCCAGTGCGGTATAGTAGGCCGCCACGGCGGGGGCCATGCTCTCCGAAATGAGCACCGTATCCACGCCGGAACCGCTCTTCAGCAGCTCGGTCACCGGATTCTTGCCGTAGACCAGGCTCTCATTCCGGGTCTGCTCTTCCGGTGCACGGCGCGGGCGGCGGGGCTGATTTTTCTCTTCCATTCTATGTTCTCCTTCCGTTTCTATCGGAACGATGCAGTGCATGTTCCCCAGGGCGCGCCGCACCGCTTGCGCAGGCAGCCAGCCCGACGATTTTATCCGATGATAATCCAAGGTAAAGTATAGCATAAGCCGACCGGGTTTGCCAGCAAATTGCCGCTTTTTTGTCGGCCCGACCGGATTTTTTCACAGCTTGCCTGCGCCCCGGCCCGGTTTTGCAGAATTGTCCCTTGCTGCTGCGCCTTCTGCCCCTGCCGGGACCTGCCGTTTTGCCGGTCCGAAAAGTTTTCCACAAAAGAGGGCTATACATTCCGTAGAAGGACCCGATTTTTTCCACATGTTGAAAACCCGGTGGAGAAAGTTCAAAAGTCCTGCTGCAAAGCCTGTTTTCCCTGTGGAATTTAACATTCTCCACTGAGTTTTCCACAATCTGGTTCGACATTCCCCCGCAGGGTGCGTACAATTTGTAATTTTCAAGTCGGAAATATGACAATTTTTTGATGCGGAACCACGCACCTTTTGCAATTTTCTCCAATATCAAATTGACGAATGTGGATTTGTGTTGAAAATTCCACGTTTTCTCCCATCCCGGGGACATTCTGCAAAAGTGGTGCAGGACCTTCAAAATTGTTGCAGATTCCCGCATTTCGGACCCTTTCCGCCCGCAAATGCCGCATTCCGCCCGTCGTTTGAAGAGAAAAACCGCCTGTTTGGATTGATTTTAAGCAGGGTTTGGGGTATACTAGTTTTGTAGGTTTGTTAAGCCGTGCACAATGCGGCGCGGCATGACCGAAAACCCCGATCATATTTGGAGGTAATGAATAATGTTGGTAAATGCAACCGAGATGCTGCTCAAAGCACGCGATGGCCACTACGGTGTGCCTCAGTTCAACATCAATAACCTGGAGTGGACCAAGGCAGTCCTGACCGCCTGCGAGGAAATGAAGAGCCCCGTCATTCTGGGCGTTTCCGAGGGTGCCGGCAAGTACATGACCGGCTTCAAGACCGTCGCTGCCATGGTCAGCGCTATGGTCGATTCCATGGGCATCACCGTTCCCGTTGCCCTGCACCTGGACCACGGCACCTATGAGGGCTGCAAGGCCTGCATCGAGGCCGGCTTCTCTTCCATCATGTTCGACGGCAGCCACTACTCCATCGAGGAGAACGTGGAAAAGACCA
>OLNF01003743.1_pt1 | contig 10871 bp, 9 predicted proteins | sample 1673061 | NCBI WGS metagenome assembly OLNF01 (sample SAMEA3136751, study PRJEB25190) | human gut metagenome | reverse complement strand
TTGTGCATTTCACCTAAAGATTCGTGAACGCTCTTAAGCTGTTCCCCCACAACCTTAAAACTGCTGTCAAGGCGTTTTGAAAGGGTATCGGTCAGCTTTTCGTCCACCGTAAGCCGCATTTGTTCAAGCTTTTTTTCATTACTTTCCTGCAATTTTGTAACATTTTCTGTCAAAACAGTATTTAATTTATCGCTTTGCCGAACATTCATCTGTTGAATTTCTCTAATTAACTGATTCATTTCCTTGAGACTGTCGGAAGTTTCCCTGCGGTTTCTTGAAAATTCGTCCCCAATATATTTTTCTATGTGACGGGATTTTTCTTCCCAGTCTTTGTCTTTGCTGTCCTTTTTGAAATTTTTAATAAGAATGACGGTTTCAAGCAGGATTATAACAACAGCAAAACCGATTATAATATAAAGCTCCATAAGACTTATTACCTTTCTTTTGATTTAACATTATTTTACCATATATTACTGCCCTTGTAAATGCCGTAAAAAAGCTAAATACAAAAAAACGGACACAAAAAAGGAGGAAACGACCATGCGCTATCTGCTTCAAAACGCACAGCTCCTCTCCTCGGGCGGCGTATTTCGTGCCGCGGACGTTTTGCTTTCGGACGGAAGAATTGTTTCCATTGGTGATCGTATTTCCTGTCCCGCAGATGCTGTTTCCATTGATCTTCATAAGGCTGTCTTATTTCCCGGTTTCGTTGATGTGCATGTACATCTTCGTGAGCCGGGTTTTTCTTATAAGGAGACCATTTCGTCCGGCACGCTTGCTGCGGCGCACGGCGGATACAGCCGCGTGTGCGCCATGCCCAATCTGGATCCGGCGCCGGACAGCCTGCAGACGCTTGCCCCCCAGCTGGAGCGCATCCGCACGGATGCGGTCATCGATGTGACGCCCTACGGCGCGATCACCGCGCACCGCGGCGGCAGGGAGCTTGCGGACATGGAGCAGCTCGCGCCCTACGTCGCCGGCTTTTCCGACGACGGCAGCGGCGTGCAGGATGCGGACGTGATGCGCGCCGCGATGCGCAAGGCGGCAAGTCTCGGCAAGCTCATCGCCGCGCACTGTGAGGACAACACCCTCCTGCACGGCGGCTATATCCACGACGGTGCGTATGCCCGCGCCCACGGGCACAAGGGCATCAGCAGCGAGAGCGAGTGGCGGCAGCTTGCGCGCGATCTCGAGCTGGTGCGCGAGACGGGCTGCGCCTATCATATGTGCCACGTGTCCACCAAGGAGAGCGTGGCGCTTATCCGCCGGGCGAAGGCGCAGGGGCTGGATGTCACCTGCGAGACCGCGCCGCACTACCTCGTGCTGACCGAGGACGACCTGCGCGAGGACGGCAGCTTCAAGATGAACCCGCCCCTGCGCACGCAGGCAGACCGGGACGCGCTGCTCGAGGGCATCCTCGACGGCACGGTGGACATGATCGCGACCGACCACGCGCCGCACAGCGCGCAGGAAAAGGCCAAGGGCCTCGCCGGGAGCGCCATGGGCATTGTCGGTCTCGAGACGGCGTTCCCCATTCTCTATACACACCTTGTGCGCACCGGCGTGCTGACGCTCGACAAGCTTGTGGAGCTCATGGCGGTCAACCCCCGAAAGCGCTTCGGCTTCCCGCTGCGCGCGGACGATTATGCCGTCTGGGATCTCAACGCGCACTACCGCATCGACCCGGCGCAGTTTTGCTCCATGGGAAAGAGCACGCCCTTCGCCGGACAGACGGTCTACGGGCGGTGCGTGCGCAACGTCTGCGGCGGCGCCGTCGTCTGGCAGGACGCACGGGTCTGAGCGCCTGACACCTACATACAAAAATACATCACATACAGAACCTTTTACGTACTGAGGAGGAAATCACATGCCCAAAAGAACGGATCTGAAGAAAATTATGATCATCGGCTCCGGCCCGATCGTCATCGGCCAGGCTGCCGAGTTTGACTATGCCGGCACGCAGGCGTGCCTGTCGCTCAAGGAGGAGGGGTACGAGGTCATTCTCGTCAACTCCAACCCCGCCACGATCATGACGGATACCTCCGTCGCGGACAAGGTGTACATGGAGCCGCTGACGCTGGAGTATGTGGCGCGTATCCTGCGCAAGGAGCGTCCGGATGCGATCGTCCCGGGCATCGGCGGCCAGACCGGTCTGAATCTGGCGATGCAGCTCGAGCAGAAGGGCGTGCTCAAGGAGTGCCAGGTCGAGCTTCTCGGCACGGACAGCGACAGCATCCGCCGCGCCGAGGACCGCGAGCAGTTCAAGGAGCTCTGCCAGAGCATCGGCGAGCCGGTCATCCCGTCGCAGATCACCTACAACCTCGAGGAGGCCAAGGCCGCGGCCGCGGCCATCGGCTATCCGGTCGTGCTGCGCCCGGCGTTCACGCTCGGCGGCACGGGCGGCGGCTTTGCCGACGACGAGGCGCAGCTCGTCGAGCTGGGTATGCAGGCGTTCAAGCTCTCGCCCATCCATCAGGTGCTGATCGAAAAGAGCGTCAAGGGCTATAAGGAGATCGAGTTTGAGGTCATGCGCGACGCGTCCGACCGCGCCATCACCATCTGCGGCATGGAGAACATCGACCCCGTGGGCGTGCACACCGGCGACTCCGCCGTCGTCGCGCCGATCATGACGCTCAGCGACCATGACATGAAGATGCTCAACGACAGCGCGATCAAGATCATCCGCACGCTGAAGATCCAGGGCGGCTGCAACGTGCAGTTCGCGCTCAACCCCAAGACCTCGGAGTACTTCCTCATCGAGATCAACCCCCGCGTCTCCCGCTCGTCGGCGCTGGCGAGCAAGGCCAGCGGCTATCCCATCGCGCGCGTCACGGCCAAGGTCGCCGTCGGCATGAACCTCGACGAGATCGCCGTCGCCAACACGACGGCCGCGTTCGAGCCGTCGCTGGACTACGTGGTCGCAAAGCTGCCGCGTTTCCCGTTTGACAAGTTCTCGACCGCCGCCAACACGCTCGGCACGCAGATGAAGGCCACGGGCGAGGTCATGGGCATCGGCAGCACGCTCGAGGAGTGCCTGCTCAAGTCCGTCCGCTCGCTGGAGATCGGCGCGCAGCACCTCTGGCTGCCGAAGTTCCAGAACATGACCAAGGCGGAGCTGACCGAGTACCTGCGCCAGTTCCGTGACGACGGCCTCTTTGCCGTCGCGCAGCTGCTGCGTCTGGGCGCGAGCGTGGACGAGGTCGCTGCGCTGACGATGATCACGCCGTTCTTCCTCGAGACCATCCGTACCATCGTGAACATGGAGCAGACGCTCTGCACGCACAAGGGCGACGGAGAGACGCTCAAGCAGGCCAAGCAGATGGGCTTCTGCGACCCCTATATTGCGCGGCTCTGGGGCGTGCGCGAGGAGGATGTGTATGCCCAGCGCGTGCAGCTGGGGCTCTACCCCGCCTATAAGATGGTGGACACCAGCCACACCGGCGCTTACATCCCCTATTTCTACTCCACCTATGCCCCCGGCGCAAAGAGCGAGGCGCGCCGCTCGGACAGGAAGAAGGTCGTCGTGCTCGGCGCGGGTCCGATCCGCATCGGTCAGGGTGTGGAGTTTGACTACTCCACCGTCCACGCGGTGCAGACCATCCGGCGCGCGGGCTACGAGGCCATCATCATCAACAACAACCCCGAGACGGTCTCCACCGATTACACGACCGCCGATAAGCTGTATTTCGAGCCACTCACGCCCGAGGACGTCATGAACATCCTGCACGAGGAGCAGGCCAATCAGGTGATCGCCAGTCTCGGCGGCCAGACGGCCATCAATCTGGCGCAGCCGCTCATGACGCGCGGCGTGCAGATCATCGGCACGGACTGCGCCGCGATCGAGCGCGCGGAAAACCGCGACTGCTTTGAAAAGCTGCTGCTCGAGCTGAACATCCCGCAGCCGATGGGCGCGGCGGTGACGAATCTGGACGACGGTCTCAAGGCGGCGCACGCGGTGGGCTATCCGGTGCTGGTGCGCCCGTCGTTCGTGCTGGGCGGCCGCGCCATGGAGATCGTGGCAGACGACGAGATGCTGCGCCACTACCTGCAGAATGCCGTGCGCACCGGCGAGGGCAAGCCCGTGCTGGTCGACAAGTACATCTCCGGCCGCGAGGTCGAGGTCGACGCCATCTGCGACGGCAGAGACGTGTTCGTGCCCGGTATCATGGAGCTGGTCGAGCGCACCGGTGTCCACTCCGGCGACTCCATCAGCGTCTACCCGCCGTTTTCCATCTCCGACAAGGTCAAGGGCACGATCCTGACCTATGCCAAGAAGCTCGGTCTGGGCATCGGCATCGTCGGACTGTATAACATCCAGTTCATCGTCGATAAGAGCGACCATGTCTACATCATCGAGGTCAACCCCCGCTCGTCGCGCACGGTGCCGTTTTTGTCGAAGGCCACGGGCTATCAGCTCGCGGACATCGCCACCAACGTCATCCTTGGTACGAGCCTTAAGGAGCAGGGCATCTTCGACCTGTATCCGCCGGAGAAAGAGCGCTGCTATGTCAAGGCGCCGGTGTTCTCCTTTGCCAAGCTCCACGGGCTGGACGCCTACCTCTCCCCGGAGATGAAGTCCACGGGCGAGGCCATCGGCTACGACAAGAAGCTCTCGCGCGCCATGTACAAGGCGCTGCAGGCCTCCGGCATGAACGTGCAGAACTACGGCACCGTGTTCGTGACGCTGGCCGATGAGGACAAGCCCGAGGGCCTGCCGCTCGTGCGCCGGTTCTATGAGATGGGCTTTAACATCGAGGCGACCGCCGGCACGGCTGCCTACCTCAAGTCCTTCGGCATCCGCACGCGCGTGCGCGGCAAGATCAGCGACGGCAGCCACGAGATCCTTGATTCCATCCGCAGCGGCTACGTCAGTTACATCATCAACACCCGCTCCATCCATTCGAGCGTCCACGCGCAGGACGGCGCCGCGATCCGGCGCTGCGCGGTGGAAAACGGCGTGACCGTCTTTACCTCGCTCGATACGGTGCGCGTACTGCTCGACGTGCTCGAGGAGACGACGCTGGCCGTGTCCACGATCCACGCGGAGTAAGCCGTGCAGCAGAGAGTTTTCACCATTGCGGAAAACGCGCCCGTCGCCCGTGACACCTACCGTTTGCAGCTCACGGGGGACACCGCCGCGATCACCGCGCCGGGGCAGTTTGTGGACATCCGGCTTGCCGGACGCTTTCTGCGCCGCCCCGTGTCGGTGTGCAGCTGGAGTGACGGCGCGCTGACGCTGTATTATAAAGTGGCGGGCGCAGGCACGGCGCAGCTGAGCACGCTGGCGCCGGGCACGGAGCTGGACCTGCTGGTCGGTCTCGGCAACGGCTTTGACACCGCACCCGCCGGTGCGCGGCCGCTGCTGGTCGGCGGCGGCGTGGGCGCGTCCCCGCTGTACGGTCTGGCGCAGCAGCTCGTGGCCGAGGGGCGCAGCCCGCTGGCTGTGCTCGGCTTTCGCACGGCGGCAGAGGTGCTGCTTGCCGATGCGTTTTGTGCGCTCGGCATCCCCGTCACGGTCGTGACCGAGGACGGCACGCGCGGCGCGCGCGGCTTCGTGACCGAGGCGCTGCCCGAGGGCTGCACCTATGTGTATGCCTGCGGGCCGATGCCCATGCTGCAGGCGCTGTGCAGCGCGACGCCGCTCGACGGTCAGCTGAGCCTTGAGTCGCGCATGGGCTGCGGCTTCGGCGCGTGCATGGGCTGCACCTGCGAAACGACGCACGGCAGCAAGCGCGTCTGCAAGGACGGGCCCGTGTTCACAAAGGAGGAGATCGTATGGCCGCAACAGCCGTAACGCTCTGCGGGATCGAGCTGGAAAACCCCATCATCCCGGCCAGCGGCACGTTTGGCTACGGGCAGGAGTTTGCGCAGCTGTATGATATCAATATGCTCGGCACGTTCTCCTTCAAGGGGACGACGCGCGCGCCGCGCTTCGGCAACCCCACACCGCGCATCGCCGAGTATGCCGGCGGTCTGCTCAACGCGGTGGGACTGCAAAACCCCGGCGTGGACGCGGTCATCGCGCACGAGCTGCCGGAGCTGAAAAAGGTGTTTCACAAGCCAGTCATGGCGAATGTGAGCGGCTTTAGCGTGGAAGAATATGCCGAGGTCTGCGCCAGGCTTGACGCGCAGCCGCAGGTCGGCTGGCTGGAGGTCAACATCTCCTGCCCGAACGTCCACGGCGGCGGCGCTGCCTTCGGCGCGGAGCCGTCGGCGGCGGCGGAGGTGACGCGCGCGGTGCGCGCCGTGACGAAAAAGCCGATCATCCTCAAGCTCTCGCCGACGGCGGCAGACATCGCCGCCGTTGCCAGGGCCTGCGAGGACGCGGGTGCGGACGGCGTGAGCCTCATCAACACCCTGCCGGGTATGCGCATCGACCTTGCGCGCCGCCGCCCGCTGCTGGCAAACCGGACCGGCGGTATGTCCGGTCCCGGTATGTTCCCGCTGGCCGTGCGCATGGTCTATCAGGTGTATGAGGCGGTGCGCATCCCCATCGTGGGCATGGGCGGCGTGACGAACGCGCAGGACGTTCTGGAGCTGATGCTCGCGGGCGCGACGGCGGTCGGCGTGGGCGCGGCGAACCTGGTCGAGCCGTATGCCTGCAAGCACATCATTGAAACGCTGCCGGACGCGATGGCGCGCTTCGGCATCGACGATCTCAGAGACATCATAGGAGGAGCACATCATGGGTAAGGACGTTATCATCGCGCTGGATTTTGACAGCCGGGAAAAGACGCTCGCGTTTCTCGACCGTTTTCAGGACGAGAAGCCGTTTGTGAAGATCGGCATGGAGCTGTTTTATGCCGAAGGGCCGGATATCGTGCGCCAGATCCGCGCGCGCGGCCACAAGATCTTTCTCGACCTCAAGCTGCACGACATTCCGAACACGGTCAAAAAGGCGATGGCCGCGCTCTCGGCGCTGGATGTGGATATCGTGAATCTGCACGCCGCCGGCACGAAGGCCATGATGAGCGCCGCGCTCGAGGGATTGACCCGGCCGGACGGCACGCGCCCGCTGCTCATCGCCGTGACGCAGCTGACCTCCACGGATCAGGAGCGCATGGACCAGGAACTGCTCATCCACGCGCCCATCGACGAGGTCGTGCTGCACTATGCACGCAATGCGCGCGATGCCGGTCTTGACGGCGTGGTCTGCTCCCCGCTGGAGGCGGGCAGCATCCATGCGCGCTGCGGCGCGGACTTTCTGACCGTGACGCCCGGCGTGCGCTTTGCCGACGGGGAGAGCGGCGACCAGAAGCGCGTCACGACGCCGGAGCGTGCCCGGGAGATCGGCTCGGACTACATCGTCGTCGGCCGCCCGATCACGCAGGCGGACGATCCCGTCGCCGCCTATCGCCGGTGCGTGGCCGCGTTCGTCGGCTGAGCGCCGGATCAGAGACATTTCAACAGGAGGAACTGCTATGGATATCAAAAACGAAGTTGCGCGCAGCCTGCTCTCGATCGAGGCGGTGTTTCTGCGCCCGCAGGAGCCGTTCACGTGGGCCAGCGGCATCAAGAGCCCCATCTACTGCGACAACCGCCTCATCCTGACCGCGCCCGAGGCGCGTGACCTGGTCGAGCGCGCCATCGCCGAGACGGTCAAGCGCGAGTATCCGCAGGCGCAGGTGCTCATGGGCACGGCCACGGCCGGCATCGCCCACGCCGCCATCGCCGCGCATCTGCTCGGTCTGCCGATGGGCTATGTCCGCTCGAGCAGCAAGGATCACGGCCGCCAGAACCGCATCGAGGGCAAGCTCGTCCCGGGGCAGAAGGTCGTAGTCGTCGAGGACCTGATCTCCACCGGCGGCAGCGTGCTCGACGCGGTGGACGCGCTGCGTGAAGCCGGCGCGGAGGTGCTCGGCGTCGTGAGCATCTTCACCTACGGCATGAAAAAGGGCGTGGAGCGGCTCGCCGCCGCGCAGGTCAGAAACGTGAGCCTCACGGATCTGGACACCATTGCCCGCGTGGGTGCGCAGGAGGGCCATATCACCGAGGCCGACGTCGCGCGGCTGCTGGCCTTCCGCGAAAACCCCTCCGACGAGAGCTGGATCGCAACGGGGGGGCAGGCGTGATATGAAGCATCTGATCGACATTATGCAGCTGACCCCGCAGGAGATCATGGAGCTCATCCACACCGCCTGCGCGATCATGGAGCACCCCGAGCAATACGCCCACAAGTGCGACGGGAAGATTCTCGCAACGCTGTTTTTCGAGCCGTCCACGCGCACACGCCTGAGCTTTGAGAGCGCGATGCTCTCGCTCGGCGGCAAGGTGCTCGGCGTCGCCTCGGCGGAGAGCTCGTCCGCCTCCAAGGGCGAGACCGTCGCGGACACCGTGCGCGTCGTCAGCTGCTACAGCGACATCATCGCCATGCGCCATCCCAAGGAGGGCGCGCCGCTGGTCGCGTCCATGTACGCGCAGGTCCCGGTCATCAACGCGGGCGACGGCGGTCACAACCACCCCACGCAGACGCTGGCCGACCTCATGACCATCTACCGCGAAAAGGGGCGGCTGGACGATCTGACGATCGGTCTGTGCGGCGACCTGAAGTTCGGCCGCACGGTGCACTCGCTCGTCGCCGCCATGAGCCGCTGCACGGGCATCCGCTTCGTGCTCATCTCCCCGGAGGAGCTCAAGCTCCCGCGCTACGTGAAGGATGAGTACCTCAAAAAGCCCGGCATCCCCTATACGCAGTCCACGTCGCTCGAGGCCGTGATGCCGGAGCTGGACGTGCTGTATATGACCCGCGTGCAGCGCGAGCGCTTTTTCAACGAGGAGGACTACCTGCGCCTGCGCGACAGCTATATCCTCACGCCGGATAAGCTCGGGACCGCCAAGCCCGACATGAGCATCCTGCACCCGCTGCCGCGCGTCAACGAAATCGCCGCCGCCGTGGATAACGATCCGCGCGCCTGCTATTTCAAGCAGGTGAAAAACGGCCGCTATATCCGCATGGCGCTCATGCTCAAGCTGCTGGGCATCGACTGACGGGAGGAGGAACGTTATGCTTATTGATTCGATTCAAAACGGGATCGTCATCGACCACATCACGGCCGGCAAGGCCATGGAGCTCTACCAGATCCTCGGTCTGGATAAGCTCAGCTGCACCGTTGCCATCCTCAAAAATGTCGTGAGCGGCAAGTTCGGACGCAAGGACATCATCAAGATCGATGGCGAGATGGAGCTCGACTGGGATCTGATCGGCTACGTCGATCCGAGCATCACGGTCAACATCATCCGCGGCGGCGAGCTGCAGGAAAAGCGCACGCTCAAGCTGCCCGAGCGCATCCACGGCGTGCTGCGGTGCAAAAACCCGCGCTGCATCACCTCGACCGAGCGCGAGCTGCCGCAGGAGTTTGTGCTGACGGATCGGGAGCGGCGCGTCTACCGCTGCCTGTACTGCGAGACCGAGGCGGGAAAATGATCTCCCCGCAAATCTGAAAAATCAAGCGGCGCGTCCGGTTTCGGACGCGCCGCTTGTGCTGTTGTCTGCCGATCGGTGAGCATAGCCGCACAGACGACCCGCTGGCGGAAATCGCCCGGCAGCGGCCCTGCGCTGATCGTTCATAGCGTTCCTCCGTCAGACGGCGCGGTTCCAGATGCTCGGGAACACAAACTCGACCGCCACCGTGTCCCCCTCACCGTGTGAGAAACGGACGGCGTTGGAATGCTCCACGAGGTCATAGAAGCGATGCTTTTGCGTTCTGATCACAATGTCCGGACATTCTAACGTAACGCTGACTTCCATACTTTCATCATGAACGCTTGCTTCAAATGTGACCCCGTCAAATTCCCGCGCCAGCACGTCGATGGCATCGCAATATTGGTGCAGGATGGCCTTCGCCTCCTTGTTCCCGCAAAAGAGCGGCGCGAATTGCGCGCTCGCCTCGTCCGTCACCATTTGCACAACATCAAAACAGTTTACAAAAGGCATAAATTCCTCCTTATTCGATCGGCCGTGTAAGGCCATGGAAAGGGAACGTCATACAGACAGTGCCGTCCGTTTTGGGATACACCACAGACTTTGATGCAAGCTCCGCCGAGCGGACAAACCACACCACCTTTTTCATGTCAATGTGTTTACCCGTTACGCTGACACTTCCCATACTCTGAAATGGCTCATGCAGTTGATACGTAACTTTCGCAGACGTTCCGCGTACAAGCCGTTTCATCGCCTTCGCTGTATATACCGCAAAGGTGGTCTGTCGCGCAGCGCCCCGCTGTATATTATCGCAAAGGGGGGTCTGTGATGGGGTGTCTGCGCGCGGCTGATATTGGCCGCCGGTTTGATTTCGCGCAAAAAGAAACACCAGCAGCGGAAACGCAAAAAAGAACAGAGAATACCCAGAGGTATATGTCTCTATTCCAATCCACTTGGCAAATACACTCAAAAAAACCCATTCTGTCTGTTCAGCAGCAATCTGATTTGTCATTTCCAGATCATTCATTGCTATCTGCCAGGTCTCGTAAGTGTTTAAAAAAGGAATCAACAGAGAAACGATTAAAACCGCCCGAAACATCCAGCTGGAGAACAGGCGTTTTATCTCCTGTCTGATCATCCGCATCACCTCCTACTTTCCATCCTCCCGCAGAGAGAAGAATCCGCCACTGAAATTGCCACTGCTAATAGGAATGCCCACATACTCGCTATAATCTTCCGGAACAAAGAAGTAAGCATGAATCTGCATAGACTCCCCCTGCGCCAGTTCCACCTTGAAAGCATCTTTTTCCTGATTCACCGCTTCTTTCAGATAAACCAAATTTGACGCTCCGGCATATGGAGTTTGATAAAGAAGCTCTTTCAGCATAGGATCATCATCCACCCAGATATCATTTCGATCAATCAGTGCGATTCCGATTGGAAGCTTTTT
>OLNF01003737.1_pt1 | contig 10879 bp, 6 predicted proteins | sample 1673061 | NCBI WGS metagenome assembly OLNF01 (sample SAMEA3136751, study PRJEB25190) | human gut metagenome | reverse complement strand
CGCTAAATGGAACGACCGGACGCCAGAGCGGAAAAGGCGCAAGCAGATGGCGCAGGTGAATTTGGAAATAGTATAAAGTGCCCGAAATTCCCCGCTTTCAGGGCATTTCGGGCACGGTGATATTTTGACCAAATCAGCGGATGCTGCACGTCGCCGTGCGCGTGCCGCTCGCCAGTATTTGGCTCGTGCCGTTCGGCAGCGTCAGTTCGCAGCGCGTGCCGACCGGGACGCATACCGTCACGGTGAAGGTGTCCGCCGCCATTTCCCACTGTACACTTGCGTCGCCGTAGGGGGTGCGTACCTTCGCGAAGGCGCTCGTCAGCCCGCCGCCCAGAATCGGCTTGACACGGAAAGCCTTGTAGCCGGCTTCTGTCGGCTCAATGCCCGCAATTCGGCGGTACAGGAAGTCGCCGACCGCGCCGGATGCGTAGTGGTTGTAGGAAATCATCTTGTCCGTGCCGTCGTCACCAATCGGGCAGACGCCGTTCTCGTCCAAGCCGTCCCAGCGTTCCCAAATCGTCGTCGCGCCTGCCTTGACTTCGTAGAGCCACGAGGGGCATTTCGTGTTCAGCAGCATATGGTATGCGGCATCCACCTGCCCATTGTCGCACAGCGCGAAGAGGATGTACGGTGTGCCGGGGAAGCCCGTGCCGATGCACCAGTCGTTGCGCTTCGCCAGCGCGGCGAGATTCGCGGCGGCTTTTTCCCGAATCTGCTGCGTGGGGAACATATTCAGGTAGATGGGCAGGACGTAAGCGGTCTGGAACTCCTCCAGCAGCTTGCCGTTGCCGTCCGTGAGCAGCGAACAGTACGCATCCGCCGTCTTTTCGGACAATGCCCGGTAGTGCTTCGCGTCCTGCGTTTCGCCCAGAATATCCGCGATTTTCGCCAGCAGCGCGCTTGTGTTGCACAGCGACGCCGTGCCTGTCCACTTAATGCGTCCCTGCCACTGGCTCATTTGCGGCACGTCCGGCGCAACCCAGTCGCCGAAGCCCAGTATGCCGGGCATTTCCCAGAGATAACGGTGCTTGCCGAAGCCGAAGCCGCACCAGAAGCGGCAGGCGTTGACGTACTTCTTCATCGTCGGATACATCCGGCGCAGCACGCCCACATCGCCCCGTGCCATATACTGCGCCCACGGCACGAGGACGCACGCATCCCCCCACCAAGCGACCGCCATTTTCGGCATCGTCGCGGGGAAGCCGTAACCCTGCACGGGCACCGTGTTCGGCAGACCGCCTGTCGGCAGCTGCTCCGCCTGCACATCCAGAAGCCACTTGTCCAAGAAGCGATTCATATCGAAATTGAACACCGCCGTCGGCGCGAACACGGCAATATCGCCCGTCCAGCCCATGCGCTCGTCGCGCTGCGGGCAGTCGGTGGGGATGTCCATGAAGTTTGACTTCGCACTGCGGACGATGTTCTCCTGCAGGCGGTTGAGCATCTCGTTCGAGCAGCGGAACGAACCCGTCTGCTGAATGTCAGAGTACATCATGACGCCCGTCACCTGCACGTCTTCTTCCCGCACGCCCTCGACGCTGATGTAGCGGAAGCCCATGTACGTCAGCCGCGGCGACCAAGTTTGACGACCTTCCTTGCAGATGTACGTCGCCGTCGCTTTCGCCGTGCGCAGGAACGCCGTGTTCAGCGTACCGTCAGGGTTCAGCACCTCGCTGTGGCGGATGGTAATCTTCTGCCCGCGTTTTCCCGTGACCGTCAGGCGCACCACACCTGCGAAATTCTGCCCGAAATCGTAAATCAGCGCATTGCCTAACTTCTTGCAGGATACGGGAGCGAACGTCTCGTGTTCCTTCACGTCCGCGCCGTAATCCGCCATCAGCTTCGGCTTCACGCGCAGACGCTCCTGTACGGCGCTCCGCCAAGCCGCCTTGTCCAGTGATACGGTTGCGTCATACGTTTCGCCGTCGTAGAAATCCGCCATGCGGACAGGACCGTCCTCTGTCACCTGCCAGCTTTCGTCTGTGCCGATGACCTCCGTCCTGCCGTCGCGGTAGGTAATCCGCAGTTCCGCCAGCAGCGCCTGACGATCCGCCGTCACGCGATTGACGCGCGTGAACACGAACGACCCGACCGCCCAGCCGCCCGCGACCGTCGCAGTGATGCAGCTGCCTGAATGCAGCATGTCCGTCACGTCATACGTCTGGTACATCAGCTGATGCGCGTAGGACGTGAAACCGGGCGCGAAATACCGCTCACCGACTTTCTGCCCGTCGATGTTCAGCTCGTAGATGCCCATTGCCGTGGCGTACAGCTTCGCCTGCGCGATTTCGCCCCGGAGCGGCAGCGCCTTGCGGAACACCATCGGCACGGGTGAAACCTTCTTTTCCTTGAACACATACGCGCCATCGGTAATCCACTTGCCCTGCCACGGCGTATCCATGCGTCCCGTCTCGAAGGTCAGGCGGGCAGTATCTGTTTCGCCGCTGTCTGACGTGACGGTAAGCGTCGCGGTATACGTTGTGAAAGGCTTGAGCGGCTGCCCGGCATAGCGCGTTCCGCACTGGTCAGGATTGCGGATTGTCCAGCCGTTCACCGTCAGTTCAGCGGACTGAACGGACGCGCCCGCGCGGTCGGATGAGACGAAATAGGCAAACGTCGGGGCGGCGCAGTCGGTCACCAGATGCTCGCGCAAGCCCTCGCAAGTAAACGATTGAATCTGAAACATGTTTACCACCTGCCGAATGAGATTGAAAACGGCGGTCAAGAGAATCGTCGAGATTCCCCTGACCGCCGCAAGTTCGATTACTTCTTCAGGGTGAAGAACGCACTGACGACACCGGCGATGCTGGAAACGGCCAGCAGCACCAGATTCACAATCGCGCAGGTGGCGGAGGACATATTCGCCGCCGTCTGCACTTCAAGCAGCACATCCGCGTTGGAGAAGTAAATGAAGGCGAACCCTTCGACGCGGGCAGACACCAGATTGATGAAGGCAAGCGCCAGCAGCGCGGGAGCCGCAATCTGGCACAGACCCGTCAGCAGGTCTACAACCTTCTTCGCGCCCTTGACCATGCTCAAGACGACCGCAGCCGCCTCCAGCACAGCCGCGCCCACGACCATCAGCACAAGGTTCGACACCGTGGCATTCTGGAAGTAGCCGGCAGCGGACGTGTTAATCAGATACGCAACCAGCGCGGCAAGGCTCAGGACACAAGTGACGATGGAGAGCCAAGCGCCGGCAGAGAGTTTTTTCGTGGCGTTCATGTTTATTCCTCCTTGTCCTCAACGCTTGTTCTCAACGCGCACAACGACAGGCTTCTTTTCCGGCAGGAGCGTCAGCACAACCCACGCGAGGAAGAACAGGACAGCCAGAATGCTGCTGGCGTAGGTGGTGACGGTCAGCGCGGTATCCCACCAGGTGTTCACGCGCTGGGTGGAGATGTTCAGAATCGCGCTGTTGGCGAAGATGTAGAGCTGGTACTTCAGGTTTTCACGCGCCTGCTCGACGAGGTTCGAGTCCTTCGACACCGTTTCGAGGGAGATGTGCGGCCAAACTGCGTCCACGCCACCTTCGCCAAGGTTGATGTGGCTGTTGTCCGCCGCGAAGTCAGCAACCTGCGTGATGCCTGCCATGACCATGGATTCGGCGTTGAAGTACAGGTAGTTGTTCATCATGTCGGTGGAAATCAGACCCTTGAAGCCCCATTCACCGCGGACAATCTTCTGAATCATGCCCACATGGTGGGAAGCGTTCGTTGCGCCGATGCGGTTGAAGGCAATCATGACGCCCATGCCGAACGCATCGCTCAGCGCGCCCTCGAAGCCGCGCAGGTCGGTTTCACGGAACTTCTGCTCGGTCATGTACGCGGAAATGCCGGCGCGGTTGTGTTCCTGATCGTTGAAGCCCATGTGCTTCGGGCCGTTGATGATGCCCTTGTCGGAGCAGCCCTGAATCACTTCACGGCCGATGACGTTGGTCAGCATCGGGTCTTCGGAGATGTACTCGTAGTTGCGGCCGTTGTACGGCGTGCGGTTCAGCGTCAGACCGCTGCCCCACAGGTCGTAGCGTTCAACCCACAGGCAGGAGTTGCCCTCAACCAAGCCCCACTGATACGCCAGTTCCGGGTTGAAGGAGCAGCCCAGCAGCGTCTGGGAGTTGACATTGAACTTGTAGGTCTTGCCAGTCGCCTCGTCGGTGTAGCCAGCGCTGATGCCGGTCGGGCCTTCGTTCTGGATGACGACGGGGTTGTCGATGTTGGTCAGGGTATCGGAGCGGCTGCCGCCGTGGATAACTGCGCCGACCGCTTCGTCGATGGTGATGGCATGAACCAGCTTGTCCCAGTAGGGGTCATTGATGTTGTTCAGCTGTTCCGCGCCGATTTCGGATGCCGTGAATTTCGGGCCGGGGACAGCTTCCGCCGCCGCGCCCGTGTCGGAGATGGTGTAGGTTTCGCCGCGCATTTCGGCAATCCACTGATCCTTCTTCGGGCTGTCAGCAATCTTGAGGTTCAGCTTGTTGTAGTTAATCGGGAAGGTGTTCCAGTCCTGACGGGTCAGGTAAGTGACCGTGCCGGGCAGCCAGTAGTTCAGGTCAGCGTCGTCCGCCACGTTGGTAACGGTCGTGTTGTTGGCAATGGCAAAGGTGGTGTTGTCCAGCTGATCGAGCTTCCAGCTCACGACAGCCTTGCTGCCCGCCGCGTCCATGCCGTCAGCAACGGTTTTGCCCTGCGCCGCCAGAATGTTGTTGACCGCCTCATGCGCGCCGGCTGCCGCCGTGAAGTAGTAGTCGCCCGCATCGAGGATGTAGGTCTTGGCGTTGTTCGCGTCGTAGCTTGCCAGATACTTGGTGGGAATCGTAATGGTAACTTCCTTGCTCTTGCCGGCGGCGACGTCCACCTTGGCAGAGTTCAGGAACATGACCGCGGACTTTTCGACCAGATTCGTGCGGTCATAGTCGGTGTAGGGCTGCTGCACATACAGCTGGGTGAGGAACTTGCCGTCCTGATTGGAGTTGTTCTTCACTTCGACGACGGCGGTGATGTTGCCGTTCACGCTGCGGTCAACTGTCACGCTCTTGATGGTCTGGGTGTAATCAAGATAGCTCAGGCCATGACCAAAGGTGTAGAGCATTTCGTCGCCGTAATTCCACGCGCTGCCCTGCGTTGCGCCGGCCGCGCTGTTGGCGTTGCCCTGACCCATGACGGCGTCAAAGTAACGGGTTTCGTAGTACTTGTAGCCGACGTAGATACCTTCCGCCTCGACGATGTACATGCCGCCGTTGTAGGTATCCGCACCGCCGAAGGAGCCCGTGCCGATATTGCCGATTTCCTTGCCGGGATAACGCGGGTCGTCATTACGGCAGACGATTTCGTAATCCGCGAAGTAGTCGCCGCCGACGTTCTGCACCGCCGGAATGGACTGGTGGTCGCGCACGAAAGCGCTTGCCAGCGCGCCCGTCGCGTTGACCTTGCCGGTCAGCACGTTCGCGATGCCGATGGTCTGGTAGTCGTTCGGGCAGCCGATGTAGCAGATGCCGTCCACCTCGTGCGAGCCGCCCTCGGCGATGTCGGCAATCATCATGTTGTTGCCGGTGTTCAGCAGCACGATGACCTTGGAGCAGGTTTCCTTCGCCGCCTCGACAACCGCCAGCTCATCGGCAGAAAGCTTCAGCGGATCTTCGCCGGTTGCTTCACCCGCGTAGTTGAGCGCAGAGCCCGGCTTGTAGGTATTGCCCTCGCCGGCGCCGCGCGCAAACACGCAGATGCCGATGCTGTCCTTGGCGATAGCTTCCTTCCAGTTTGCCGGAACGCCCAGCGTCTCGAACTCCGCCGGCGGCACTTCCGCAATCTGGTAGGTCGTCCAGTCACCCGGCGCGCTGACGTACATGTGGTCATACACCGTGGTGGGAACTTCCTTGCCCGTCCAGCGGTTGGCGCGCATCTCGGTGTGCATGTTGATGATGTTGGTCAGGTAGTAGTCCTTCAGCGTCTCATTGACGTTGAGGCCTGCACCTGCCAGCGCATCCGCCAGCGATGCCGCGTCCGCGTTGCCGCCCTTCGGCCCATAGACATTATACGCCGCCAGACCGAACAAGGCAACGTTCGCGTTCGCTTTCAGCGGAAGAACGCCGTTGTCGTTCTTCATGACGACCGTACCTTCTTCGCCTTCACGGATGGCGATGTCGCGCGCCGCCGCCGCCATGTCTTCGATGGTCGCGTAGTCGGTCTTGAAGCGCGCCGCGCTGTCGTCATTGATGGTCACATAGCTTTCCGTACCCAAGGTATCGTCCAGTGCGCCGCGGTAGGTGTTTGCCACACCCGTGCCGACGATGGAGAGAACCATCAGGCAGGTCATGAGTGCCGCAAGGCCTCTCATTGCAGGGGTAAATTTCTTCGCCTTCATGTGTTTCCTTCCTTTCACCAAGGCTTGAGATTGATTTTAGTATAGCAGAAAATAATCACGCAGCACATTTTCGGCGCAAACTGTCTTTATTTTGGCGTGTGTGGATTTTATACAGTAATTCTCCCAGATTTCGCAGGCTGGTTTTGTGCATATCCACAATGTGCAAAACATTACAGGCATTTCGCCTGCTTTTTCCGTGCGAAAAGGCTTCCTTTTGCGCAAGAGATTTGCTATACTATTGAAAACCAAGCTGTTTGCAAAGGAGGTCGGCCCGATGATTCGCGTAGCACTGGTTGAAGACGAGGAAAGCAGTCAGCGCACACTGACAGAATATCTGGAACGGTTTTCGCAGGAGATTAACGAGAAGATTCACGTCTCCATCTTTCCGGACGGCGCGGAAATCGTCGAGGACTACCGCGGCAATTACGATATCATCCTCATGGATATCCTGATGCGCTACATGGACGGCATGGAAGCTGCCAGCGAGATTCGCAAGGTGGACAAGGAGGTCGTTATCCTCTTTATTACCAGCACGCCGCAGTACGTCATGAAGGGCTACACGGTGGATGCGCTGGATTATGTGCTCAAGCCCGTGAGTTACTTCGCTTTTTCGCAGCGGATGCAGCGCGCCTTGGAGCGCATGAAGCACCGCACGCGCAAGTTCATCTCCGTCCCCTTCCAAGGCGGAATGCGCAAGCTGGATATCTCCCAGATTCGCTATATCGAGGTCGTCAATCACAGTTTGATTTACCATCTGGACGGCGAAACGCTGGAGGCAAAGGGCGTTCTGTCCGAACTGGAGGAAGCGCTGACGGCATACCACTTTTTCCGCTGCAACAAGTGTTATCTGGTCAATCTGGAGCACGTCAACGGTGTGAACGAAAACTGCGCGGACGTGGACGGCGATCAGATTCAGGTCAGCCGCCCGAAGAAAAAGGCGTTTCTGGACGCCCTGAACAACTACATCAACGAGGTAGGCAAATGATGCACGTCGATTTGTCGCATACGCCGGGTCTGCTCTATGCGCTGGCGTACTGGCTGAGCAGTACCTTCTATATTCAATTGTATGGCAGTCCATTCAGCAAGGGCAGGAAATTCGGCATCAGCGCTGGATTTCTTGCCCTGATTGCCGGTTTCATGACGCTGACGGACGGTGTTTCCGCGATTGGCTTTTTCCCCTGCATGGGCGTGACGGTCACGCTGATTTTTTTCTATATTCGCATTGCAACGCACATGCCATGGGCGAACGCGGGCTACTATTGCGCCCGCGCATTCATCTTGGGCGAATTTTCCGCGTCGCTGGCGTGGTATCTGTTCTATTTCTTCGTGACGGTGCCGGGGCTGCCGCTCACGGTTTGGACAACGATACTCGTTTTTGCCGCTGTCCACGCCATCATCCTCTACACCATGTTCCTGCTGGAACGGAAATACCGCGACGGCTCAAAGCTCATCAAGATTACCGCGCGGGAACTGTTCACCGCTGCCGTCCTTGCCATTGCCGTCTTTTCCGTCAGCAACATCAGCTTTGCCTTCACCGGAACACCCTTTTCCAGCCAGTTCACGGCGGAAATCTATATCATCCGCACCACCGTTGACCTCGGCGGCGTCGCGATGCTGTTCGCCTATCACGTCGTCATTCTGGAAATCAGCACAGAGCGTGAAATGGAGCATTTGCAGGCGCTGCTGCACATGCAGTACGAGAGCTACCGCATTTCAGAAGAATCCATTGCCTTGGTCAACCAAAAGTATCATGACCTGAAGCACCATATTCAACTGCTGCGCGCCGCCTCCGCCGCCGAGCGCACGGAGTACCTCGACCAGATGGAGCAGCAGATTCGCACCTACGAGGCGCAGAACAAGACCGGAAATCGCGTGCTGGACACGATTCTGACCGCAAAGACCATCCAATGCCAGAGCGAAGGCATCAGCCTGACCTGCGTCGCCGACGGACAGGCGCTGGATTTCATGAACCCGATGGACATCAGCGCCCTGTTTGGCAATGCGCTGGACAACGCAATCGAAAGCGTGAAGAAACTCCCGAACCCGGAGCAGCGCCTGATTCACGTTTCCGCCATGCGCCAGAAGGACTTTCTGCGCATCCGCGTGGAGAACTGTTACAGCGGCGAGCTGCGCTTTGTGGACGGTATGCCGACGACAACCAAGCGAGACGCACGCTACCACGGCTATGGGCTGAAGAGCATCCAGAGCATTGCTAACAGCTACGGCGGGTCGGCGACAATTGATACGAAGGATGGATGGTTTGAATTGCGGCTGCTGCTCCCCGTGCCGAAGGAGAAAAAGGGGGAAGCGGCAGAAAAGCAGGGATGACAAGCAAAATCATAAAAAGGAAGGAACCCCGCAGAACAAGCACGGGAATGCATTGCTCTTCCCTTCCGCAGGGCGAAATTTCGCCGGGAAAGCCATTGACAAAGGGGCTGAAGTTTGTTACAATAACCGATAACCTACGGCAAACTGAGGCTGGAAGATTCCAGTTTCGGCAAAAAAAGACGCATTACGAGGAGGATTTTCGCCCATGCTGCAAAAGGTTGTTCGGGAAGGTCTTACGTTCGATGATGTGCTGCTGGTTCCGGCCCGCAGTGAAGTGCTGCCCAAGGAAGTCGATCTTTCGATTCAGCTCACCCCTGTGATTAAGCTGAACATTCCGCTGATGTCTGCCGCAATGGACACGGTAACGGATTCCCGCATGGCCATTGCAATGGCGCGCGAAGGCGGTTTGGGCATCATCCACAAGAACATGTCCATTGCAGAACAGGCAGCGCAGGTTGATAAGGTGAAGCGCTCTGAGCACGGCGTTATCACCGACCCCTTCTTCCTCTCTCCCGATCACCTGATTCAGGACGCGGAAAACCTGATGGCGCGCTATCGCATCAGCGGCGTGCCGATTACCCGCGACGGCAAACTTGTCGGCGAATACAAGATTGCCGACCTGCCGCGTGTGCAGCTTGTGTCCAAGATGCTCGGCAAGGAACTCGATGATCTGTCCGAGATCAAGAGCGAAGGCGCCGCAGACGCGCTTGAGGGCGCGGAGGTCGTCTATGAGGCAGCCGGGCTTTCCAGTGCGGCAGGCGTTCGCCCGTTTGATTTTTCCATCCGCAAGGGCGAGGTCAACGGCTTTACGGGCCTGCTCGGCTCCGGCCGCAGCGAATCCGTGCGCGCGATCTTCGGCGCGGATCATGTCTCCGGCGGTACCGTGAAGATGGACGGCAAGCAGGTGAAGATTACCTCGCCGCTGCGCGCCATGAAGCACGGCATCAGCTATCTGCCCGAGGACCGCAAGCGCGACGGTATCATCGGAGACCTCTCTGTGCGCGACAATATCATTCTCGCGCGGCAGGTGCTCGACGGCTTCTTCCATCCCATTTCCAAGGCAAAGGCGGAAAAATACGCCGAGGAGTATATCAAACTCCTGAGCATCAAGACGGCCTCGACCGACACGCCCATCAAGGCGCTCTCCGGCGGCAATCAGCAGAAGGTCATTCTGGCGCGCTGGCTGCTGGCGAATCCCGTCTATATGATCCTCGACGAGCCGACGCGCGGCATCGATGTCGGCACAAAGGTCGAGATTCAGAAGCTTGTTCTGCAGCTTGCCGCAGAGGGCAAGAGCGTGACGTTTATCTCGTCCGAAATCGACGAGATGCTCCGCGTCTGCTCGCGCCTTGTCGTCATGCGCGACCGGCAGGTCGTCGGCGAACTGCGCGGCAGTGACCTCAACCAGAGCAGCATCATGAAAACCATTGCCGGAGGTGAACAGGCATGACCCGGACAACCGAAAAACCGCAGGGCAGCTTCCTTGCCCGGCTGATGCGCAAGCAGATTTTTATCCCGCTGGCTGCACTTCTGATTTTGATCGTATTCAACTTTATCGCAGACCCCTCGTTCTTCGCCATTACGCTGAAGGAAAACAGCCTCGGCGATCTGGTCCTGACGGGCAACCTGATCACAATCCTCGATAACGCATCCGAACTTGTCATTCTCGCCATCGGTATGACGCTTGTGACAGCGGCCTCCGGCGGACAGGATATTTCCGTCGGCTCCGCCATCGCCATTGCGGGCAGCGTCGTGCTGCGCGTGCTGTGCGGCACGAATTCGCGCCCGGATACGCTGCAGGCGCCGATCCTTGTGGCATTTCTGGCCTGCTGCGTCGTCTCTATGCTCTTCGGCGCGTTCAACGGCACGCTCGTCGCCGTCTTCAAGATCCAGCCGATGGTCGCGACCCTGATCCTCTATACCGCCGGCCGCTCCATCGCCGCCTGGATCAACAACAACGAGCTGCCCATGATCTCCGACCCGTCCTTCGCCTATTACGGCAATTTCCTGCCGGGCGTGGCTGTCCCGACGCCGATTTTCATCGCGGTCGTCTGCATGATCCTCGCCTGGGCGCTGCTGCGGTTCACGAATATCGGGCTTTATTCGCAGGCAGTCGGCATCAACGCCAGTGCCGCGCGGCTCAACGGTATCCACCCGCAGTTCGTAAAGTTCCTGACCTACGTCATTC
>OLNF01003731.1_pt1 | contig 10895 bp, 6 predicted proteins | sample 1673061 | NCBI WGS metagenome assembly OLNF01 (sample SAMEA3136751, study PRJEB25190) | human gut metagenome | reverse complement strand
GTTCCATCAGATCCGTAATATAACTACCCTCCGTGGCAGGCTGTTTTAAAAATTTCCGGCGTACCGGAGTATTGAAGAACAGATTCCGCATGAGGAATGTGGTCCCATCCGGCGCACCGATCTCATCAATAGACTGTTCTCTTGCTCCCTCTAACACCATGCGGGTTCCGGTGAGATTCTCTTTCCTCTTGGTGATGATCTCCACACGGGACACCGCCGCGATACTGGACAGAGCCTCACCACGGAAGCCAAGGCTTGCAATATGGTTCAAGTCATCCGCATCTTCGATTTTGCTCGTGGCATGACGCAGAAACGCCGTGGGCAGCTGTTCCCGTTCAATGCCGCAGCCGTTATCCGTCACACGGATGAACTCAATACCGCCTTCTTTTGCCTCTACCGTAATCGCCGTGGAACCGGCATCTATGGCATTTTCCACCAGCTCTTTCACCACGCTGGCAGGTCGTTCTACCACCTCACCGGCAGCGATCCTGTCGATCGTCCGGGAGTCCAGTACATGTATTCCCATATATCTACCTATGCCTTTCCCTTATATCTAACCGTTCCAACGGTTCTTCAGCTTATTCTGTAACCGGTACAGAGTGTTCAGTGCATCTAATGGGGTCAGCGTCGTCACCTCGATCTCCATCAGTTCCTTCAGAATATCCTCATCCGTCACAGTGTCGAACAGAGACATCTGTGCCAGATCCACCTCATCGTATTTGGGCTGTTTTTTTGCCTTACCATCGTTTTTATTATCGATAGCAATGCTCTGCACCTTTTCCGTAATATCATTGTCCGACAGTTGTTCCACGATCTCCTTGGCACGGTCGATGACCATGTCCGGCACACCTGCCAGCTTCGCTACCTGGATGCCGTAGCTCTTGTCCGCACCTCCTTTTACGATCTTACGCAAGAACACGATATCGTCGCCACATTCTTTCACAGCAATGCAATAGTTGTTCACATTGTTCATTTTGCCTTCCAGCTCGGTCAGCTCATGGTAATGGGTAGCGAACAGTGTCTTGGCTCCTAAAAGCTTGCGGTTGCTGATATGTTCGATCACTGCCCAGGCAATGCTCAATCCGTCAAAAGTGGAAGTACCTCTTCCGATCTCGTCTAAGATCAGAAGGCTCTTGGATGTGGCATTTCGTAAGATATTCGCCACTTCATTCATCTCCACCATAAAAGTGGACTGACCGCTGGCCAGATCATCCGAAGCTCCCACGCGGGTAAAGATCCGGTCTACAATACCGATATTAGCGGTTCTGGCCGGCACGAAGCACCCAATCTGCGCCATCAGTACGATCAGTGCCGTCTGACGCATGTAAGTGGACTTACCCGCCATATTGGGACCGGTAATGACACTGATACAGTGGCTTCCATTATCCAGATAAGTGTCATTGGCAATAAACATATCATTGGTGATCATCTGTTCCACCACAGGGTGTCTTCCGTCCTTGATGTCAATAACACCCTTTTCATTTAACTTCGGACGTACATAATGATTTCGTTCCGAAACCAACGACAAAGACGCATACACATCCAGCTTTGCGATCGCTTTCGCGGTGTTCTGGATGCGGACCAGTTCCTGTGCAATGGTATCCCGGATTCTGCAGAAGACATCGTATTCCAGTGTCTGTAACTTGTCCTCCGCATTTAAAATAGTGTCTTCCAGTTCCTTTAACCGCGGTGTGGTATATCGTTCCGCATTTGCCAGGGTCTGCTTGCGGATATAATCCTCCGGCACCAGATTCTTATAGGAATTGGTCACTTCAAAATAATAGCCGAATACTTTGTTATATTTGATCTTCAGATTCTTGATTCCGGTACGCTCTCTGTCCTCTTCCTCCAGCTGGGCAAGCCATTGTTTTCCGTCATGCTTGGCGCTGCGCAGTCTGTCTATGGTCTCATCAAACTGATCCTTGATCATCCCGCCTTCCCGGATGGACAGGGGCGGTTCGTCAATGATCGCTTCATCGATCAGCTGATAAATATCCTCCAGGCCGTCAATCTGCTCCCGGATTTCCGTCAGTTCTTCTTTTTCAAAGGCAGACAGCACTGTCTTAATAGGCGGCAGCATCTGCAGGGAATTCCGAAATGCGATCAGATCTCTGGGATTTGCCGTCTTATAAGTCACCTTACTGAGCAGTCGTTCCAGATCGTAGATGGGATTTAAGTATTCGCGGATCTCATCCCTGGAGATGGAATCCTGATTCAGCTCCTGAATGGCATCCAGACGCTTCTCCATCTCATCCTTTTCGATCAACGGCTGTTCGATGTAATTGCGCAGAAGTCTGGCGCCCATGGCGGTCTTCGTCTTATCTAACACCCACAGAAGAGAGCCTCTCTTCTGCTTCTCTCTGAGAGTCTCCGTCAGTTCGAGATTTCTTCTGGTGGAGCTGTCAAGCAGCATATATTTGCTGGTAAGATAGGGATAAATATGGGTAAAATGCTCCAGATCTGTCTTCTGGGTATCATACAGATACTGTAACAGTGCTCCCGCCGCTAAAAGTCCCGTAGGGAATTCTTCGACACCAAGTCCGATCAGCGTATTTACCTTAAAATGTTTCATCAGGATCCGTCTGCAACCGTCATCATCGAACATATGGGATTCCAACGCATTGACGGAGATATGTAAGCGGGACTTTAAATCATTCACATCAAAGCCACTGACTAAAAATGCCTCGTTGCAGATGATCTCCGAAGGTTCGTACTTCATCAGTTCATCATTTAATTTTTTCAGATCTTCGACTTCGGTCACATAATAATCACCGGTAGTTACATCTGCCGCAGAGATACCGATGCCATCCGGAGTATAGGCAATGCTCAGCAGATAATTATTTTTGCCGGCTTCCAGAGATTGTACGTTTAAGTTGGTACCGGGTGTCACCACACGGATCACTTCCCTCTTCACCAATCCCTTGGCAAGCTTCGGATCCTCCACCTGTTCGCAGATAGCCACTTTATAACCGCGGCTTACCAGCTTGGACAGATAGCCTTCCACGGCATGATAAGGAATGCCGCACATGGGCGCACGTTCCTCCAGGCCACAGCTTTTTCCCGTCAGTGTGATCTCCAGTTCCTTGGAAGCCACCAGCGCATCGTCGAAAAACATTTCATAGAAATCTCCCAGACGATAAAAAAGGATGCAGTCCTTATACTGCTCCTTGGTCTCCATATATTTTTGCATCATTGGTGTCAATTCAGCCATGATCTTCTCCTGTTCTGTAAAAGGATCCACGACAAAGCGGACACGCAAAAACTTGCGTATCCGCATCTATCTTAGCACAAAATATTGAGGTTGTAAATTAAAGAACCCCTATGAAAAATGATAGTTTTTCACACTTACTGCAGCTTTGCTGCGCGTTCCAGTGCATCATCAATATGGGCACAGACATTTTCTCTGCCCACCTTATCTAAGAAGCCGCTCTTCTCCATGACATGCATGGGCTGTTCCCCTACATGGGACAGAATGATCTGGATGTTTTTCTTCTTACAGTCCGCATATAACTGCTCCAGATTGTGCATGGCTGTGGCGTCGATGGCGCTTACGCTGCGCATACGCAGTACCAGGCAGTTCATTTTCTCATCTAATGTGATCTTCAGGATCTTGTCCGCTGCGCCGAAGAATAAGGGGCCACTCACTTCATAGACCATGGTATTGTGAGGTACGACTCTTAAGGACAGGCTGTCCGCATCATCCTCATCATCCACATATTTCCAGCCTTCCACTTCCGTCACATCGCTCATACGCTTCATGAACAGAATGGCTGCCAGTAAAATACCTACCTCTATCGCTACTACCAGATCAAATACGACAGTCAGTACAAATGTGGTCACCAGAACGATAATGTCACTCTTGGGTGCGGTCTTGCACAGACCTATGAATTTACGCCAGTCGCACATATTGTAAGCCACCATGAACAGAATGGCTGCAATGGTGGGCATGGGGATCAGTGCCGCATAAGGCATCAGTACTACCAGGATCAACAAAAGTGTCACGGAATGCACCATACCGGCAATGGGGGTACGTCCGCCGTTTTTCACATTGGCAGCAGTTCTCGCAATGGCTCCGGTGGCGGGGATCCCACCGAACAATGCGGAAGTAATGTTGCCGGCGCCCTGGGCGATCAGTTCCATATTGGAACGATGTCTGCTGTTCACCATACTGTCCGCTACCACGCAGGAAAGCAATGACTCAATGGCAGCCAGGATCGCGATGGTAAAAGCATCCGGCAGGACGTTCTGTACCGTCTTCAGGCTGAAGGCGGGCAGAGAAATTGACGGAAGCTTATTGGAAATCTCATACAGATCTCCGATCGTATTTACATTCATGTTAAGTAGTGCAACCATGGCACTTCCCACCAGTACTGCGATCAGAGAAGGTGGAATCTTCTTGCAAAAGCCCGGCAGATACTGCCACAGGATCAGGATCAGGAGACTGATCACACCTACAAGCAGTGCCTGCACATTTGTGGTGGAGATGAACTGAAATACTGCTTTCAGTTTATCCATGGTCTCGATCAGCGGCTCTTCGCTGACAATGGTCAGTCCCAGGAAGTCCTTGATCTGTCCGATAAAGATCGTCACAGCAATACCGGAAGTAAAACCGGTGGTGATCGTATAGGGGATAAACTTGATCAGATTGCCAAGTCGTAAAAATCCCATCAGGATCAGGATCACACCCGCTAACAATGTCGCGATGATCAGACCGTCCATGCCGTTCTTCGCTACAATTCCTGCAACAATGGTGGCAAATGCCGCAGTAGGACCTGCTATCTGTACGCGGCTGCCACCCAGAAAAGAGATCACAAAGCCTGCGGTGATTGCTGTATAGATACCCTTTTCCGGTGTTACTCCGGAAGCCAGTGCCAGTGCAATGGATAAGGGCAGAGCAATGATCGCCACAATGATACCTGCGATCACATCTTTTACAAACTGTTCTTTCGTGTAGCTTTTCATCACTGAGAAAAGCTTCGGTTTCAATTTTTCCATAACATTCTCCTCAATATAATCTCCTCAGTAAAAAGACCCGTGTGAAATTATAAAATTTTTATAAAATCACACGGGTCTTATCATAGCTCTATTTTTTAAGCTTTGCAAGACTTTTTATTATTTTAAACCTATTCTACAATACGGTTTTTACCGTTATTTTTGGCAGTATATAATTTCCGGTCCACAGAAGTAAACAATAGATCCAGCTGTTTATCAGCCTCATAACGTTCCATTCCACCGCTGATGGTAATATCCGTCTGTCTGGTGTTCTGGGAATATCTCCTTAAGCCTTCCTGGATATTCCGGAATGAATGTAACACCTGTTCCCGATCATCCTGTTCAAACACCAGCATAAACTCCTCGCCGCCGAACCGGGCTGCGATTCCTTTTCCCATCATTTCTTCCAGCATCAGTCTGCCGGCTTCCCGCAGTACATCATCACCGTATCCATGCCCATAGGTATCATTGACTGCCTTGAAATCATCTACATCCATCAATACGATCCAGAAGCTCTTCTCCGGCTTGCATATCCATTCATTCACCTGATTTACAAGATAGCGCCGATTATACAGCCTGGTCAGAGGATCATGGTTCGCTGCAAAGTTCAGATCCTCACTCAGACTCAGCAATTGCTTTCGTTGTTCCTCGTAACTTCTGAGCAATTCAAATATCATGGCAAATACAGATACTCCCACAATAACAAAGGATCCGAGCGTAGTTCCGATCTTACCCGCTTCCTCCATATTTCTCCATATGGAAGGCCGTTCAAAGCTGTTCATCATGATCACCAGATATTCCAGCAACGTGACCGCAAAAGAAACGATCACCACATTTCTCGGGAAAAATATCGCCAGTCCAACGACCCCCAGGACCAGATATACGATAGAGGCATCCCCGTAGCAATAATACAAATAAGGAAATTCAAACCATACAAGTATTAATATGATCAAGACCGCCGGTATTTGCACCTTTTTCGTAGTCCATCCGATAATGCCGATGGTCACGATCATCAGCAGGCATATGCCGCAGAGTATGGTCGGCAGTTTCGTACCGTGAATACAGAAATTACAGATTGTTCCGATCAGATTTGCAGTGCACGCCGTTATCGTCAGTATCTGATACATTTTCCAGGACATGTCCTGTTCCAGTTCTATTCTCTTTTTCTTCTCTTGTTCTTCCATTTCTATTCCCTTTTACAATTTATTCATCAGAGTCATGACTAAACCATATGGCCCATATAATAAAATCCATGACATTCATCCAGTGAAACATTCACAAGCTTCCCCACCAACGATGCATCTCCCGGAAAATGTACCAGCGTATTATTTGACATTCTTCCGGTCACTAAGGAACTGTCATTTTCATTGATCTCTTCTACCAGCACATCGCAGATCTGTCCCTGATACCTGGATACCTGTTCTCTGGCTGTCTCCTGCACGGTCTTAAGCACCCGGTCAAACTGCTCCTTTACCAGTTCCTCCGGCACCTGTTCCATGGCTGCCGCCGGTGTTCCGGTTCGTTTGGAATAAATAAAGGTAAAAGCATTGTCGTATTTTACGCGACGGATCACATCGATGGTCTCGTCTACGTCTTCCTTCGTCTCTCCGGGGAATCCTACGATAATATCCGTAGTGATCGCCATATCCGGAATCTCCTTACGGATCTTCTCCGCCAGCTCCAGATACTGCTCCTTGGTATAACGACGGTTCATTGCTGTTAATATCTTCGTGGAACCGGACTGCAAAGGAAGATGGAGATGTCGGCAGATCTTCTTGGAATGCTTCATCACCTCGATCAGCTCATCTGACAGATCCTTGGGATGGGAAGTCATGAAACGGATCCGCTCCAATCCCTCGATTCTTTCTACTTCCTGCAAAAGCTGTGCAAAGGTAATGGGCTCTTCCAGGTTCTTACCGTAGGAATTTACATTCTGTCCCAGCAGCATGATCTCCACAACGCCGTCTGCCACCAGTCCCTCGATCTCCCGGATGATATCCTTCGGATTACGGCTTCGCTCTCTGCCGCGGACATAGGGGACAATACAATAGCTGCAGAAATTATTGCAGCCGAACATAATATTGATACCTGATTTGAAAGAATACTTTCTCTCCACCGGCAGATCTTCCACGATCTTGTCCGTATCCTTCCAGATATCAATGACCATTCCCTCATTTTCAAACAGGGAGCATAACAGCTCTGCGAATTTGAAAATATTATGAGTTCCGAAGATCAGATCCACGAAGCGGTAACTGTTTTTAATCTTCTCGATCACGGTGGGTTCCTGCATCATACAGCCGCACAGTGCGATCTTCATATAAGGATTTTTCCTTTTATAGCCGTTTAATACTCCCAGTCTTCCATAGACACGCTGGTTGGCGTTATCTCTCACCGTACAGGTATTATAGATCACAAAGTCCGCATTCTCATCTTCAATGATCTCATAGCCGACTTTTTCCAGGATTCCCACCAGTTTTTCCGAATCCCTGGCATTCATCTGACATCCGAAAGTAGTCACACAGCAGGTAGGCCTTCTGCCCAGTTCTTCTCCAAGCTTTGCCACATGACCGGAGGCTTTCTCCATAAAATAATACTGTCTGTCGGTTTCGTTCATTTGTGTTACATTTGTCATATAAAAAATATTGCCTTTCTAACATATCTGTATCTATTATCTGTCTGCGTATTTTGCTGCAATGGCGATCAATAGTCCGGTCGTTTTTTCCATGGACTGTACACAGGCATACTCATATCTGCCGTGATAATTTTCTCCGCCGGTGCACAGGTTCGGGCAGGGCAGTCCCATGAAGGACAGTCTGGCGCCGTCGGTACCGCCGCGGATGGGAGATACTTTGGGCTCGATTCCCAGCTCTTCCATGGCAGCTTTCGCGTTGTCGATCAGGTGCATATGCTGCTCCATGATCTCCCGCATGTTATAGTAAGAATCTTTCATATCCACTATAGCGGTGCCTTCCCCATACTTCCGGTTCAGGAAATCCGCACAGGACAAAAACAGCTCTTTTTTCTGTTCAAACAGCTGTCTGTTATGATCACGGATAATATAGTCCGCAGTAACTTCCTCCACATTGCCGCTTATAGCATCCAGATGGAAGAAGCCCTCATAGCCTTCGGTATACATTGGATTCTGCTCTACCGGCAGCAGCTTCTGGAACTCCTGCGCGATCAGAATGGCATTTTTCATTTTGCCTTTGGCGGAACCGGGATGCACACTTCTGCCATATACATGAAGCTTTGCCCCGGCGGCATTAAAATTCTCATATTCCAGTTCGCCCAGTGCACCACCGTCTACGGTATACGCATAATCTGCACCAAACAGTTTCACATCAAAATGATCCGCTCCGGCACCGACTTCCTCATCCGGGGTGAAACCAATGCGGATCTTGCCGTGCTTTTTCTCAGGATGATTTAACAAGTCTTCCGCCATGGTCATGATCTCAGCAACACCTGCTTTGTCATCTGCGCCAAGCAGCGTCGTTCCGTCTGTCACGATCAGATCTTTTCCCACATAATTTAACAGCTCCGGGAAATCCCCTGTCTTCATAACGATGTTCTCTGCTGCATTCAGTACAATATCTTTTCCGTCATAATGCTCTACGATCCGGGGCTTCACATTGGTATCCGTCACCGCAGGCGATGTATCCATATGGGCGATAAATCCAAGTACCGGTGCATTCTCGTAGCCTGCGGATGCAGGAACGGTAGCATAGACATAGCAGTGCTCCTTATCATAAGTGATCTCTGTGGCGCCCATAGCTTCCAGTTCACTGACAAGCAGACCTGCCAGGTCATGCTGCTTCATGGTGCTGGGGGTCGTGGTGCTCTCTTCACTGGACTGGGTATCGATCTTCACATATCGCAAAAAATTCTCTATCGTCTTAGTCATAATCTCACTCCTAACGTTTCAACACAAATACAACTTATCCGGGCATGTTCTTCTCTCAAATTCGAATAGCCATACTTTATTTATCATATCATGGTGGCCGCATCGCTTCAATATTTAATTTTATTTAAAAGGTAATTTCGGTGTGATCGTTCAGAGCTTATAGGTTCTTATTTCCCGGCAGATTCCCTGCGACAGCATCACTACCGCCAGTAGATTCGGCACCGCCATCAGACCGTTACAGATATCCGAGAAATCCCATACCGCTTCCAGCGAACAGACCGCCCCAAAAAAGGCAAACATTCCATAGCACAGACGATACCACCCTGTCCGGCGACTATTTCCCGCCAGGTATTCAAAGGCTTTCTCTCCCTGATATTCCCAGGCAATAATTGTAGCAAACGCAAACAATGCGATAGATAGTGCAAGCATCCATTCCCCCGCCCTGCCAAATGTGGCGGAAAAGACAGCGATCATAAGCGCTGTTCCGTTCAAAAGCTCTCCCTGCGCGTCCCTCTGCCCCAGCATGCCGCTGGATGCTATGGCAAGCCCTGTCAGGGAACAGATCACAATGGTATCAATAAAAACGCCCGTCATACTGATATAGCCTTGCCGCACCGCATCCGGTGTATCTGCACAAGCCGCACTGATTCCGGCTGCTCCGAGTCCCGCTTCGTTGGAAAATACTCCACGGGAGACACCATAGCGCATGGCCTGCCTGCCGGAACATAAGAATCCAATGCTCCCTCCTGCCATAGCTTCCGGGCAGAAAGCACCGCATAAAATCTGCAGAATTCCTGCCGGTAGATTATGGAAATGCGTAAAGATCACCATGCCTGTTCCGAACAAATAAAATACTGCCATACAGGGCACCAGATATTCCGTGACCCTTGCTATTTTATCGATTCCTCCAAGGATCACCAGAATTGTAAAGATACCAATCACCAGTCCTGTCACTGTCCGGTCGACTCCAAAAGTCACTGCCAGTGCCTCCGCAATAGAATTCCCCTGCGTCATATTCCCCATGCCAAAGGAGGCTAGTACTGCGAATATTGCAAACAGTACCGCAAGGATCCGCCCCATACGTCTATACGGAAATGCATTTTGAAGAACATACATGGGACCACCCACCGGTTTTCCTTTGTGATCTCTTACACGATATCTGACACACAGCGTACTTTCCACCAGTTTGGTCGACAGCCCGATGATCCCGGACAAAAGCATCCAGAACAATGCTCCCGGTCCTCCCAGCACCATGGCAGTAGCCACGCCTACGATATTTCCCGTGCCTATCGTTGCCGCCAGTTCCGTAGTCAGTGCTGAAAAAGAAGAAACCCCTTCCCCATCTGTGCCTTTCCGGCTCTTAGGATGGAACACCAGTCCAAGTGCCGCCAACAGATTTCTCAGAGGAAGAAAGAACAGACTTATCATCAGATAGCAGCCACAGCCTAATAATAAAAAAATAAGCCAGGGTCCCCATACGATCCGGTCTGTCTGCTGTAAAAAGCCTGTTACCTCTGTGATCATAAAAAGTCTGTCTCCCTGACTTATTTTTCTAAACTATATTCTTTATTTTTCTATTTTATACATTGATATCACTGTCCGGCTGCTTTTCCGGATTCCTGTATTCCGGAATATATTTACTGGATATCCGGCAGAAAACCCGGGATCTTTTCTGCGATCTCACGAATCCCGAACAAATATCCGATGCCTTTCTCCAGTTGTCCTTCGGAAGCATTGAGCAGTGTTGCGGTCAGATGCAACTTATGCTCTCCGTATTCCAGATCACACGTATACTCACCGTTGTCGTTTTCCATGGTCGTCTGGGACTTCGCTTCTATTTCAGCTTCTATTTCAGCTTCTTTATCCCACATGATCTGTGCATTGGTATCATAAGGCATCTCTCCTTCGATTTCAATATAGGTCCCGGAATTATAATCATGCAGATAGGACTGCATATAATCAGTGATAAAATAAAAAGGCGCATCTGCACCGATATCATCCC
>OLNF01003727.1_pt1 | contig 10900 bp, 13 predicted proteins | sample 1673061 | NCBI WGS metagenome assembly OLNF01 (sample SAMEA3136751, study PRJEB25190) | human gut metagenome | reverse complement strand
ACCTATATCCGGCACGTCATCCGGATCCTGCTCCCCCTGCTTCTGGCCGGCACCACAGTGCTTATGGTGTCCCCCTATATTGGCCTGATTTAAGCGGCCATACGACCCTATACGGCCTCCAAGTCCCGGAAACGCTCCGCGTTTTCGGGACTTTTTTGTCCCTGAATTTTCCCCCTGACAAAATCTATGCTCCGCTATGATTAGTCCTGTTCATTTACTATCTATTTTGATCTACTATTTTTACTGTCGGAGGTACTATGGAAGAAAAACTGACGCCGGATATCTATACCTATAAAAAAGAAGAAATCCGTCGCCTGGAGAAGCGGCGGGAACGCGGCAGGGACAACCGGGATAGGGACAATGCGAACATCTTTGCGGGCATGGATGCCGCGACCAAAAAAGAGATGGAAGAACTGATGAAGGACGAGTAGCAAGTGATGACGGAACGAATCGATCAGATCGGATTCGGCGGGCTTGAGCTGATCCAGGAACCCGCTGAGTTCTGTTACGGCGTGGATGCCGTTCTGTTGGCTGATTTCGCTGCCCGGCAGGGCGGTTTCAGCGAGGTCAATTTCGATGCAAAGCCGGTCGTCGCCAGACGGCGCGGTCTTGCGGACTGCAAGGCGGTCGACCTATGTACGGGAACAGGCATCATTCCGCTGATTCTGTCATATAAGACAAGCTGCAGCCGTATTTACGGCGTTGAGGTGCAGCAAAATTCCTATGAGCGGGCGGTGCGAAGCGTGCAGCGCAACGGGCTGCAGGCGCGTGTGCAGTTTTTTCGATCCGATGTCAAAGACTTTTGCGGCGGACAGGGAGTGTGCCTCCGGGACAGCGTAGATGTTGTGACCTGCAATCCGCCTTACACGCAAGGGCAGGGCGGTCTGACCAATGCGAACAGCGCGAAAACGATCGCCAGACACGAAACGACGGCAGGGCTGGCGGATTTCGTGCAGTGTGCAGCGCAGCTTCTGAAACCGAAGGGAAGCTTCTTTATGGTGCACAGACCCGCACGCCTAGTCGACATCTGCGTGGCAGGCAGAACATACGGGCTGGAGCCGAAGGAGCTGTGTCTGGTCAGTCCCAAAGAGGGCGAGATCCCTAATATTTTGCTGGTGCATATGGTCAAAGGCGGCGGGAAAGAACTCAAACTGCTCAAGCCGCTGGCTGTCTACGAAGCAGACGGCAGCTTTACCGCAAGACTGCGAAAATGCTACGAATAATTACAAATCAAGGAATGATCACAAATTTCAGATCAAGCGGACAATGACCAGAGAGACGGCAATGCCTGCGAGGTATGCCAGCATGCCGCAGGCAAAGGCATGACGCATGCGGGTCACTCCGGTGACGCTGAAATACAGTGCAAGGACGTAGATGACGGTCTCACAGCCGCCGGCCATCACACAGGCGGCGCGGCCGGCGTAGGAGTCCGGACCGACCTCTTCGAGGATGTCCTGCACGATGATGAAGGAGCCGCTGCCGGAGACCGCGCGCAGCAGCATCAGCGGCAGGAGCTGCGAAGGCACTTCAAGGAAGTCGAGCAGGGGTGCGAGCAGATGATAGATAAACTGCAGCAGACCGGAGGCGGTGAGACCGTTGACAGCCAGATAGATCCCGATGAGAAACGGCAGGATCTCCAGCGCGGTCGCCAGTCCCTTTTTGGCACCCTCGATGAAGTAGTCGTAGACCGGGGCGTTATGCAGCAGCCCGTAGGCAAGGATCAGTGCAGCCATGACCGGGACGAATGCGGAAGAAATCGTAGCAAAAAAGGTCTCAATGCTCACGCTCTGTAGATCTCCTTTCCATCAATTTGCATATTGCGATGGAGATCAGGACTGTGATGCCCGCAGTGATGAGGGCAGGAAGCACGATGGAATACGGCGCTTCCGAGCCGAGATCTTCACGAATCTGGATGGTCACGACCGGTACCAGCGGCGCAAACGCCATATTGACGACTGCGAAGGTACACATGTCGTTGCTTGCCGAGGCGGCATGGTGGTTTTGTGCGTCCAGCCGTTCCATCGTGCGCAGCGCAAAGACGGTCGAGCTGTTGCCCGCACCGAAGATGTTTGCCATAAAGCTCATGATGATGCAGGAAAGCGTCTCCGGGTCCTTTTGTTTGGGAAAGAGTAGGCGCGTAAAGGGCATCAGGAGCCGCGCGAGGCTGTGAATGAGTCCGGTGCGTTCAGCGACCTCCATCAAGCCACTCCACATGGCCATGATGCCGGCAAGACCGATGACGAAGGTGACAGCGCTTTGCGAGCTTTCGACGATCGCGGTACCGAAGGCAGATATGTTGCCGCACAGGGCCGCATAGAGAAACGACGATAAAAAAATACCGGACCAGATATAATTCATCATGGGCAAATTACTCCTTTGCAGCGTCATTTTCGGTGCGCAAGAGGTGCTGCGCCCCAAAAAGAAAGGAAAAATGACATTTATTTAAAAATTTTATGCTAAAAATCGAAAAAAATGTTGCAATTATTTCCATATCTAGGATATAATAAGGTTAGCTTTTATTTATAGTGAAAAAGCGAATCTGCGAAGGGAGGTATTCAATGACAATCACCATCACATATCAGGGTCTGATCTTGACCATCCTTGCAGTCTTAGGCATGATCTTGCTGGTCTACCTGATCCTGCTTCTGCGGAAGCTGATCGGCACGCTGCGGGAAGTCGATAAGATCCTGTCTGATGCGAAGATTGTTTCCGGTATCGCATCCGACAAGGCACAAATGGTAGACGGTATCATTGATGACGCCGGAGAGGCGGTCGGGAGCATTACGGATGCAATCAGGGGGAACCAGAGTATCGTTGCAGCAGCAAGCAGTCTGGTGAACACGTTTTCCTCCGTCATAGGACTGGTAAGGGGAAAATCAGAAAACGAAGACAGCAAAAAAGATTTGTCCAAAAAGAAATCTTCCGCAAGGAAAGAAAATGATTAATATATTTATAGGAGGTACAAAAATGAAAGCAACAGGTATTGTAAGACCGGTAGATCCGTTGGGAAGAGTAGTGATTCCTGTGGAGCTCAGAAGAACGTTAGGAATCAAGACAGATGATTCTCTGGAGGTATTTGTAGACGGAGATTACATCATGCTCAAAAAGTACGAGCCGGCTTGTATTTTCTGCGGAAACGCGAAGGACGTTGTATCCGTACACGGAAAGAATGTCTGCAAAGATTGCTTAGCGGAAATGAAAAAATTATAGTCGCGGAGGCTTGACACATTGGCTAAATATATGGTACAGCAGAGCGGCCCGCTCAAAGGCGAGGTCGTGATCAGCGGTGCGAAAAATGCGGTGCTGCCGCTCATGGCGGCAGCACTTTTAGCAGAAGAAACCTGTGTCATCCGCGATGTTCCCAAACTGCGGGATGTCAGCTTTATGAAAGAGATCCTGACTTCTTTGGGAGCCGAAATCGAAGAATTGGAAGAAAATGTCCTTGCTGTTACCACGAAGGACATTCTTTCTACGGAGGCACAGTTTGAACTGGTCAATAAGATGCGTGCATCCATTCTGGTCATGGGACCGCTGCTCGCTCGCAAGGGCAGAGCCAGAATCCCGCATCCGGGTGGATGCGCGATCGGCTCCAGACCGATCGATCTGCATCTCAAGGGTCTCGAGGCGCTCGGCGCGGTCATCACCAGCACAGACACCTATGTGGAGGCAGTCGCCGGTGCACAGGGACTGATCGGTGACACGATCTATCTGGACTTTCCGAGTGTCGGCGCGACGGAGAACATCATGATGGCAGCTGTGCTCGCAGAAGGGACAACCTATATCGAGAATGCGGCGGAGGAGCCGGAGATCGTTGATTTAGCGAACTTCTTGAATAAGATGGGCGCGAAGATCAAGGGTGCAGGCACAGACACGATCAAGATCGAAGGTGTCACGAAGCTTGGCGGCGCGAAGCATACGGTGATCCCGGACCGCATTGAGACGGGGACCTTCATGCTGGCGGCGGCGATCACACGCGGCGTGGTGCACATTCAGAATGTGGTACCGGATCATGTGAAACCGATCATCGCTAAAATGCGTGAATGCGGTGTGCGGATCGAAGTCGGCGATGAGGAGCTTATCGTTCGCGGCGATCTGGGTCCGCAGAGTGCAACTGATATTAAGACCTTGCCGTATCCGGGTTTCCCGACAGACATTCAGTCGCCGTTTATGACGTTCCTGACGACGGTAGACGGTTCCAGTACGGTCATCGAGACGGTGTTTGAAAACCGTTTCATGCATGTGGCGCAGCTCAATAAGATGGGCGCGAACATTGAAACTGCCGGAAACAAGGCAGTGGTCAGAGGTAATGCGAAGCTGCGCGGCTGTCAGGTCATCGCGACCGACTTGCGTGCCGGTGCGGCGATGGTGCTGGCCGGGCTTGTTGCAGAGGGAACGACGGAGATCTCAGAAATCTATCATATCGAACGCGGTTATGAGAAGTTCATCGAGAAATTCGCGGGTCTTGGCGCAACGATCACCCGTATTGACGATTGATGGCAGTATACAACGATTGTTTACAGGTATGAAAAACGACCGGGCGTCTATTTTCGGACGCATCGGTCGTTTTGTGTTTTTTGTGTTTTTCGTATTTGCCGTATTTTGCGTATTTGCAATTGATGGACAATTGTTGATTTTCTTGTGTGCAATTCCTGCTTACTGCCCGGTCACAGCGTTGATGAACGCGGAAGCATTGTCTGTTCCAATATGGAAAGTGAAGGATTTGCCAGAGGCCATCTTTACGTACAGGTAACCGTTGTCGCTGACACCGAAATTGATGACGGAGTCGGTCGGATTGCTGGTCGACTTGAACGTAACGTGCACATTGCCGCTCTCATAGGAGGCGTATTTGGCAAGTGCCGCACCTTCGTTTGCAAAGGCATAACTTGAGATCAAGTTCTGAATATTGCTGACGTTAAACCTGTGATAAGAGGAATAACCGATCTGCGCACCTTTACAGAATACAGCCTTGGCATAGGAAGCGGAAGTGTTGAGTCCCGCGTCGGACAGGAATTGTCCGAGCGTTTCCGGCACATAGTCATCGCTTGTGTAGAGCAGCGTCTGACTGAATCCGTCCACATCGACTGCGACAAGAAGATCTGTGGAAACATTCTTGACCTTTCTGACCTTTGCACTTAAGGTTGCATGCTTCGTCGTTGAGGTTTCCGGGATTTCCAAAGAAATCGCTTTGATCTCGGAGGCAGTAGAGGCTGTCGTTGTTGCCTTTTCTACTACATAATTGCTGCCGGAAATGGTCAGATTTGAAACGGAGCCTTCGGCAAGGATCTCACGATTAAACGCAATATCACCGGTTCCCGGAGAACCGGGCGTCACCTTGCTGTCGCCGACAACGTAGTTGCCGTTGCCGTCATCCGGCGCCGGTGGTGTGACGGTACCGGAATTGCTGTTATCCCTGTTATCACCCGAAGTGCCGCTGTAATCTATGCGGTTATCCGCATTGTCGATCGGCGGAACCGTCGTGCTGGAATTATCAGAGTCCTTGGAGCTGCCGTTGTTTGCGCTCGAATCCTTGCCCGTCTGTTCCTGCCTGGACGGATCGGAAACAGGCGTATCATTCTGCTTTGCATTATCTTTCTTGCCGAAGAGATTCTGCAGGAAACCGCCTTTGTTTTCGTCTGTTTCTGCAGTCCCATCCTCTGCACCTGCAGGCGTCTGCCTGTCGTTTGGCTTCGTCGGATCTGTGACGACCGATGCATCCGCATCCGGGTCGACCGGTGAGGTCACAACGGTCTGGTCATTGATGGCAGAGTGGATAAAATCCCCCGCCTTGCTACCCTCGACATCACCGAAAAGCGTAATGGTCGAGAGCAAAACGATAACGCCGGCAACTGCTGCCGTACTGTAATACCATATGGATTTAGTTGTATGCTTCTTAGCTTTTGCTGCGGGTCTTTGGGAAGCGGTCAGATCTTCGCATGCTCTGCGGAGCTTCGCGTCATCAAAAGACACCACATGTTCTGATGTTTCCGGGGAAGCGTCCAGAGCTGCAATTTTCGCCAAAAGATCAGAGACTACGTCATCGGACGGAACCATCTGACCTTTCATGCTGCGAATCATATCGTCAGTCATCATGCGTCTACCTCCCGTATCTTTGCTTTCATCATTTCGCGGCCGCGGTTGAGTTGGACCTTGATCGTACCCGGCTTGATCTGCAGGGTGCGGCTGATCATATCAATCGACATATCCTCGAAATAGAAAAGCTGAAGAACGATTCTATACTTTTCCGGAAGCTCACGCAGTGCTAAGTGAACTGCATTTTCTTCCTTGGATTGAAATTGAAAGGAACCTTCCTCCATCTCGTCCATCGGCACGGTACGCTTGCGGTACGTGCTGTCGACCACGCGGAGCGAGCAGTTGATCGTCGTTCGGATCAGCCATGCCTTGCGGTGCTCCTCGTCGTTGAATTGCGGCTTGACTCTGAAATAAATCAGGAAAACCTCCTGAAAGATGTCGTCCGCATCGCTGCGATTGTTGGTATAGGACAGTGCCACACCGTAGATCGTGCTTTTGTAACGCTGGATTATGGTTTCAATACTTTCATCTTGTACGAAAGTATCCTTCATCCTTTCTCCTCCTTACACAAATAACTCAAATTTACCCCCTGAAAGGTTACACAAAAATTAAAATATTTTAAGGAAATTTAACCTTTGTCAGAACCTTTCGCCTTTAACCTTTACAGTATAGCAAAAAATCGCAGAAAAAGCAAGAGCAGCGCAGAAGAATGAAGAATAAAGAGGGCTTCACGTTTTTTGTGGACGAGGCAAGAAAATGGGTGTATAATGATCTTGGCACTGCGATTGCCGAACGTAAGTGACGGCAGAGCAGATGCAAGTCAGATGCCCGAGCGGAGGCGATTTGCAGCCCTAGCCCGCTGATTAGCGAGCCGTAAGGCGAAGATAGAAGCGAGGCAGGTCTCACGCCAAGAAGTGCAGCGCTTCAGCGCGTGGCACTTTAAGGGTCGAGCGTAAGCGACGGCAGAGCCGCGCAGCGTCCGGGCGAATGGTTTTGTCCCATGAGCGAAACATTGCGCTGCTTTTGCGGCGAGGAGATACAAAAAGGAGAGGCTGACATGAGTTTTGATGTAAAGAAAGTGAAAGATGAAATTGTCGCATGGATCCGCGACTGGTTTGAGGTAAACGGCAAGGGCTGTAACGCAGTCGTTGCGATCTCCGGCGGCAAGGACAGCTCGGTCGTCGCCGCGCTCTGCGTGGAGGCACTCGGCAGGGAGCGCGTGATCGGTGTACTGCTGCCGAAAGGAGAACAGTTCGATATTGATGTCTCTTATGCACTGGTGGAGCATCTGGGCATTAAAAACTATACAGTGAACATCAAGAATTGCTACGATGGTCTGGTGAACGAACTGCACGCCCAGCTCGGCGAACAAAATGTTCTGCCGCAGACCATCACGAATCTTCCGGCACGTCTGCGGATGGCGGCGACCTATGCGGTCGCGCAGTCCAACAACGGTCGTGTGGCGAATACCTGCAATTTGTCGGAGGACTGGGTCGGCTACGCGACCAGATACGGTGACGGCGCGGGGGATTTCAGCCCGCTTTCGCACCTGACTGTGCAGGAAGTCAAGGCGATCGGCAGAGAGCTCGGTTTGCCTGCGATGTTCGTGGACAAGGTGCCGATCGACGGTCTGCAGCCAAAGACGGACGAGGAGAATCTCGGCTTCACCTACGCGGTGCTCGACCGGTATATCCGCACCGGTGAGATCGACGACGCAGAGATCAAGGCGAAGATCGATCGCCTGCATGCGCTGAATCAGTTTAAACTCAAATATATGGATTGTTTTCCGTACGATCCGCAGTAGCAGGATTAGGAAAGTAAGGGCGGCCCGGCAGGTTAGGCAAGGGGTCGCCTGTTTTTGCGTGCGGAGCACAGCTGCTGCGGCAGAGCGCACCGGGGGGGCTCTGTACATCTGCCCCCCCGAATGGAGTTGAGAGCGAGTTTGCTGCTCGCACTGCGGTGGGGCATGACATGCCGCGCGCTGCGCACGTATGGCTTTCGTGCGGGGCACAGCTGCTGCGGCAGGGTTTGCGTCCCCGCACACGTTGCACGCCACACTGCCTTGGTTGCGTGTGCGACACAAGTGCTGTGGCAGGGCGCACCGCGCAAGAAGCTGTGAGCGAGTTTGCGGTTCCGCGCGCCGCAGGCGTCTTGCACGTCAGCCGCTTACTGCGGGGCATAACATACGGCAACGCGCAATTCGTCAGAATTTGTTAAGAATTGCGTGCGTGTCTTTGTAAGAAATGGACTTTATGATAGGGGTATCAGCCGGAAAGGAACAGAGAACATGTCAGAAACGATGGATACGACCAATATTCTGGTTTGCGACGATGATAAGGAAATCGCGGGAGCCATTGAAATTTATCTGCGCAATGAGGGCTATCATGTCTTCAAGGCGTACAACGGCGTGGAGGCGCTGCGCATCGCGCGGGAGAAGCCGCTGCAGCTGATCATCATGGATATTATGATGCCGCAGATGGACGGTGTACAGGCAACCATGAAAATCCGCGAAGAAAAAAACATTCCGATCATCATGCTTTCCGCAAAATCCGAGGACTACGATAAGATCACAGGGCTGAACGTCGGGGCAGATGATTATGTCACCAAGCCGTTCAATCCGCTGGAGTTGGTCGCGCGGGTCAAGTCGCAGCTGCGGCGTTATGTGCGTCTGGGGAGCATCGACGGCGCAGCCGGAGAGAAAGCGTCCGGACAGGGAGAAGGGGTATATGTCACAGGGGGGCTGGTTGTCGACGATAATCAGAAGACTGTGAGTATGGACGGACAGCTGATCGCGGTGACGCCGATCGAATTCGGCATTTTGTGCTATCTGACGCGCTATGCAGGACGGGTGTTCAGCATCGAACAGATTTACGAAGCGGTGTGGAAGGAACCGGCATACAGCCCGGAGAATACCGACGCTGTACATATCCGCCGTATTCGCGAAAAGATCGAGATCGACCCGAAGAATCCACGCTACCTGAAAGTTGTCTGGGGTATCGGCTATAAAATGGAGAAAATGGGAGTATGAGTATGGAAATGAAAATCAAAAACAGGGGTGGGCTGCGGGTCTCAAATGCCCTGATGTGGGTTCTGGCCGTTCTCAGCGGGACCGCGCTGGGGATCATCGGCAGCTTCGCGGTGGCGGTCAGCGCAATGAACGATTACCGGCAAATGTACAATCAATGGATCGGGACGGATACGGAGATCACGGCAAAGGAGGCACAGGAAACACTGGCGTGGATCGAGAACAGTCCATGGGTGGTGAATTTTGCGGATGAAAATGCGCAGTCGGATCTTTTGAGCTGGCTGCTGCTCGCGTTGGTGGCGCTGGTCATCGTATTTTGCGCGGCGTTGATCATCCTATGTGTGCAGACGGGACGCCTAGGACGCGCAGCTGACGGCAGCATACAACTGAATCGTTTTGACCGTGTCTGGTCCGAGGTGTTGATTCTCCTCGGCGGCGGTGCCGCCGGCGGTGCGGTGGCGCTGGCTGTGCCGCTGTACGGGATTTGGTTTCACGTCAGCATCAAGGGCGTTTACACGCCGACGCATCCGAGCGATTATGTGTTCGGACCAAGCAATACGGCGGTCTGGATCCTTTGCATCAGCGGCATGGCGGTTTGCATCTTGCTGGCATTGCTTTGCTTCGTGTCTTTGGTCAAGAAGCTTAAGGCGCGTATGTTCTGGGAAAAATCTTTCTTCGGCGGCATTGCGCTGTCGATCTACCGCGGGATTGCGTCCAGTGACAAGACCATGGTGAAAGTCATGGCACTTTTGATCGGCGGCATGCTGCTTTCCATGACATGGTTTGGCGCGGTGCTTGTGCTGGCTGCGATCATTCTCTGCGTGCCGAGGCTGGTCAGACAGTACCTCGCGATCCGCAGCGGCGTCAGCGAGGTGAAAAGCGGCAATCTCGCCCATCGGATTCCGGTTGAGACAGACCGCAGGGGGAACGTCGGCGAGCTAGGCAGGCTGGCGGCGGATATCAATGAGATCTCGCAGGCGTCGAATCTGGCGGTGCAGAACGAGCTTAAAAATCAGCGTATGAAAACGGAGTTGATCTCCAATGTTTCGCACGATCTGAAAACACCGCTGACGTCGATGGTTTCCTATATTGATCTGATGAAGCAGGAGGGATTGGACAGCCCGCACGCGCCGGAGTATCTGGAGATTTTGGATGAAAAAACGCAGCGCCTGAAAGTCCTGACGGAAAATCTCTTTGAGGCAGCAAAAGCCTCCAGCGGTGCGATACCGGTCCATATGGAGACGATTGATCTCGGTTCGCTGGTCAGCCAGAGCCTCGGAGAAATGAGCGAGCGGCTGACGGCGCAGAAGCTGGATATCATCGTGGAGAATCACTGCGCGCAGGGACCAGATGCAGCCGGTATGCAGGATGCGGAGGGCGGCGTGCTGTCCGCAGGGCCGCGGGTCATGGCAGACGGTCAGCTTCTGTGGCGTGTCATCGAGAATCTTCTCGGCAACGTCAGCAAATATGCGCTGCCGGGCAGCCGCGTCTACCTCGACATCAGCAGCGTGAACCGTAAAGCAGGCAGTGCAGCCGGGACAGCAGCATCTGTCGGATGCAGTACATCGGCTGGCACTGCACCGGCGGGAGCTGCTGCCAATGGTTTCGTACTGCTCGAGGTTAAGAACATATCCAGAGACCGCCTGAATATCTCCGCGGACGAACTCATGGAGCGCTTCAAACGCGGCGATGAATCCCGCAACACCGAGGGCAGCGGTCTCGGCCTTGCCATCGCGCGTGACTTGACGAAACTGATGGATGGTGTCTTTGAAATCACCGTCGACGGTGATCTCTTCAAAGCCTCCGTCCTGCTCAAACAGGCATAAGCGGTATCTTGTATGATGC
>OLNF01003726.1_pt1 | contig 10900 bp, 9 predicted proteins | sample 1673061 | NCBI WGS metagenome assembly OLNF01 (sample SAMEA3136751, study PRJEB25190) | human gut metagenome | reverse complement strand
GGCGGCGGGAGAGCCGTTGAGCACGTTGGTTTGCAGTACGCGATAGTCGAGCAGGGCTTCCTTGACACCGCGGCGGGAAGATTTTACTGCAAAGGACTTTTGCTTTACAGAGTCCTTGAAAAGCAGATCGCGCATTTCGCCCGCGTCGGGCGTGGGAATACCGGAGCAAACGGCAAAATACGCCTTTTTCAGGGCTTTTTCCTGCACCTGACGGCTCAGCTCGGCGGCTGCCTTGGGCGTCCGCGCCCAGACCATCACGCCGCCGACGGCGCGGTCTAAGCGATGGACACAGTAAAGCGAATCCGCTTTACATTTCATCTCCTCAGCGAGCAGAGCCGGCAGCTCGTGCTCGCACTCGACGCCGACCGGCTTGCGGCAGACGAGAAAGCTGCGCTCGGCATGAAGAATGACGGACTCGCCCATCGTATTCAAAAGCTGCGGAGGGGAGCGCTGCCGTCGTCCGCCTGCTTTTCGATGGAAAGGATCTCGGCATGGTAGCTGTTCGTGTCGCTGACGCGGACGGTCACGGTGTCGCCGACCTTCCTGCCGAGGATCGCCTTGCCGACGGGAGACTCCTTGCTTACGAGGCCCTTGAGGGCGTCGCAGCGCACGGTGGTCACGATCTGAAAGACCTTTTCCTTCCCCAGCTCGACCATACGGACCGTCACCCTGTCGTACAGCCCGACCTCGTCGGCGGAGGAATGATCCTCGATCACGCGGGCCGAGGCGATCATGCGCTCGAGGTAGCGGATGCGGCTCTTGTTGCGGTTCTGCTCCTGCTTGGCCGCCTTGTACTCGTAGTTTTCGCTCAGGTCGCCGAAGGCGCGGGTGCGCTTGACCTCCTCGATCAGCTCCGGCATCAGACGGAGACGGCGGTCGTCCAGCTCCGCCTGCATTTTTTGAATATCCTGCGCGGTCAGCTCGTCGTTCATGGATAACGCTTCCTTTCGCTTGCGTTTTTTGCGGTGCTCACGCATGAAGCTTTCTATGCCTATTGTAGCGAAAATGCGCGGCAGACGCAAGGGCCGCTCTGCAATTTTTTGCATAGGGAGGATAGAAAACTTCCGGTTGTAGAATGGTGGAAATTGTGATAAGCTATCCTCAAAATCAAAAAGGCAAAGGAGTTACTGTTATGAAGATCGCAATGCCGTATCAGGACGGCGTTTTGCTGGAGCATTTCGGCCGCGCCAAGGAGTTTATCATTTACAACGTTTCGGATCTCGATCCGGTCACGAGCGAGGTCATCGCGCCCGAGGATCTGAGCCACGCGGCGGTCGCCCGCGTGCTCAAGGAGCATGGAGTTCTACGGCAACTGCTACAAGGCGCTCAAGGAGCACGGCGTGACGTCGTGCTCTGCGGCAGCATCGGTGAGCACGCGCGGCAGGCCGTCGAGGGCGAGCATATGCTTGTCTTTTCCGGCATCACCGGCGCGGCGGACGATGTGCTCGAGCGCTTTTTGCAGGGAAACCTGGAGGCCGTCGACGGCGATTTTGCCGCGGGGGGCGGCTGCGGAGGCTGTAGCGGCGGCTGTGCCTCCGGCGGGTGCGCCGGTTGCTCCGGCTGCGGCGGCGGAGCCGAGCGCGAGCCCTACGTCGAAACGCGCACCTTTACCGACATTGTGACGCTCACGAGCGAGAATTTCCAGACCGAGGTGCTCGACGATCCGGGCCTCATCCTCATCGACTTCTGGGCGGAATGGTGCCAGCCCTGCCGGATGCTCGCGCCCGCCTTTGAGGAGCTCAACCGCGAGGAGCCGCAGGTCAAGTTCTGCCGCGTCAACGTTGACGAGCAGGGCGAGCTGGCGCAGATGTTCGGCATCGAGTCCATCCCGACGCTCGCCGTCGTGCAGGACCGCCACACGCTCACCGGCTCGGTCGGTCTGCGCAGCAAGGAAGAGATCAAGGCCATGCTTGATGGCTGCAAGTGAGGGAAGACGATGAAGATTCGCTACAACGAGGATGCGGAGGTCGTCGCGCGTCTGCGCGAGGCGCTGCTGAAGAAGGGACTTTACTGCCCCTGCCGGCTGCAGAAGATCGAGGATAACGTGTGCATGTGCCGCGAGTTCCGCGAGCAGATCGCCGACCCAGAGTTCGAGGGCTACTGCCATTGCCGGCTTTACTATAAAGAGAAATAAGAGATAACACGAAAGCGGGTGTGATCGTCATGCCGCACAGATCGGCTGCGCAGATGTATCGCGCGGCACGCAAAAGCGACGCGCTGCTGACCGGCGCGCCGCTGCCGACCCTTTTCTATTTTGCGCTGCCCATCATTCTGGGCAACATCTTCCAGCAGCTTTACAGCATTGTGGACGCCATCGTGGTGGGCAAGTTCCTCGGCGATCTGCCGCTTGCCGGCATCAGCGTCGCTGCGCCCATTGTGGACGTGGCGAACGCCTTGGTTATCGGCGGGACCATCGGCATCGGCGTGCTGTGCGCGCAGATGTGCGGCGCGGAGGACTGGATGCGGCTGCGCTGCATGAACGCGACTGCGCTGCTCGGCGGCGCGGCGCTGACGATGGTCATTGCCGCGGTCGGCATCGTCTGCTCGGTGCCGCTCCTGCGCGCGCAGGGCACGGAGGAGGCTGTCTGCCGCGAGGCGGCGGTCTATCTGCAGCTGGTGTTCGCGGGATTGATCTGCTGCTTCCTCTACAACTACTACGCCTCCATGCTGCGCTCGTGCGGCAACTCGCGCACGCCGTTCGTCATTCTGCTCGTCTCGTCCACGCTCCACGCGCTGCTCGACGTGCTGTTTGTCGGCGTGCTTGCCTGGGGCATCCGCGGCGTGGCGTGCTCTACGGTGCTGTGCCAGGCGTTTTCGGCGGCGTGGTGCATTCTGTACGCCGAGCGGCGCTGCCCGCCGCTGACGCTCAAGCGCAGCGAGCTGCGCTTTGAACGGCGGATGGGCGGTATGGTGCTCTCCTACGCCTGGGCGGCGGCGCTGCAGCAGGCGGTGGTGTGCATCGGACGCCTGCTGGTGCAGGGTATGCTGACGCCGCTCGGCACGAACACGGTGACGGGCTACAATATGTCGCTGCGCATTGAGCAGTTTTTGTTCTGCTTCTCACAGGGCGTCAGCGCGGCGATGGTCGTCTGTCTGTCGCAGAACCTCGGCCACGGCGACCGGGTGCGCGTGCGGCGCTTCTACCGCGTCAGCGTGTGCGTGGAGGCCGCGCTGATCGCCGTGCTTGGCACGGTGTGCTTTTTGTTCCCGTCGCAGATCGTCGGCCTTTTCTCGGACAACGGCGAGGTCATTGCCGCGGGCGCGCGCTACACGGGCACGATGGCATATCTGTATCTCTTCGCCTACATGGGCGAGGTCATTCAGGGCTTCTTCCGCGGACTCGGGCGGCTGCGGCTGACGATGGTGGCATCGCTTTTGCAGGTGGTGCTGCGCGTGGTGCTGTCGTATTTCCTGATCCCGGTGTGGGGAATGTACGGCATCTGCGTGGCAGTCGCGAGCGGCTGGGTGCTGCTGGTGCTCATCGAGGGCAGCTACAGCGTCAGAACGGCGCGGGCTTTGACTATGGAAAAAAGAGAAGACTGAAAATAAGACGGCTCGGCGAGCCGTCTTATTTTATCAGCCGTTCCATATCCTCCGGCAGCGGCGCGGTGAAGTGCAGGGCCGTGTGTGTGAGCGGGTGGGTGAACCACAGCGCATACGAGTGCAGCGCGGGGCGGGCGATGAGCGCCCGATCCTCTGTGCCGTAGAGCCAGTCGCCCGCGAGCGGATGACCGAGGGACGCCATGTGGACGCGGAGCTGGTGCGTGCGTCCGGTCCGGGGCGCGAGACGCAGGAGCGTCAGCTCGCCGTGATAGGAGAGCACCTCATACTCCGTGCGGGAGGGGAGACCGTCGGGCGCGACGCAGCGCTTGACGAGCGAGCCCTCGGCGCGGGCGATGGGAGCGTCGATGACGCCGCGCGGCGGCGTGACGCGACCGAGGGCGAGGGCGTGGTATTCGCGCCGCAGCTCCTCAGAATGCAGCGCACGGCGCAGCAGCTCGTGAACGTAGCCGGACTTCGCCGCGATGAGCAGGCCCGAGGTGCCCTTGTCCAAGCGGCTGACGAAGTGCGGCACCGTGCCCTCGCCGAGGTAGGCGACCAGCGCTCCGGCAAGGTTCGGCGCGGCGAGGTCGGTGGACATCGGGTGCATGGCGAGTCCGGCGGGCTTGTTGAGCACCAGCAGGTCCTCATCCTCGTAGACGATGGCAAGGGGAATGTCGAGCGGCGCGACGTCCGTTTCGCGCGGCGCGCGCTCGGAGAGAACGACGGTCACGGTATCGCCGGTGCGGACGACGGCGTTCACATGGACGCCTGCGCCGTTGAGCAGGATCGCGCCCTCGCGCCACTTGAGCGTTTTGAGCAGCGTGGAGGAGATGCCAAGCTCGCCGCGCAGCAGGTGCTTGAGCGGACGGCCGTCGAAGGCGGCGGGGACGGTGCATTGCAGGGTGCGCATGGCGGTCGGCTCCTCTCTTGAAAATTCACAGACAGTATACCATTCCGGCGGGAAAAATGATATACTAACGGCAGAAATTTTATCGGAGGTGTGCCCGTGGACAAACACACGATCTGCCTTTTGAACGATTCCTTTCCGCCCATCATCGACGGCGTGGCGAACGCCGTGGTGAACTACGCGGAAAACATTGAAAAGCATCACGGTCACGCCGTGGTGGTCACGCCCGCCGTGCCGGGCGCGGATGACAGCGGCTTTCCGTTTCCGGTGGTGCGCTACCCGAGCATCGACACGCGCCGGCTCGTCGGCTACGTCGCGGGCTATCCGTTTTCGCCGGAGACGGCGCTGCGCGTGCGCGAGGAGAAGGTCGAGCTGCTGCACACGCATTGCCCCATCGCCTCGGCGATCCTCGCGCGCTCGCTGCGCGAGGTGGTGGACGCGCCGCTGGTGCTGACCTACCACACGAAGTACGACATCGACATTGCCAAGGCGGTGAAGAGCAGGCTTTTGCAGGAGAGCGCCATTCGTGCCCTTGTGCAGAACGTAAACGCCTGCGACGAGGTGTGGGTGGTGAGCCGCGGCGCGGGCGAGAACCTGCGCTCGCTCGGCTACGAAGGCGCGTACACTGTGATGGAGAACGGCGTGGACGTGCCGCGCGGGCGCGTGAGCGCTGCGGCGGTCGCCGCTGCGACAGCGGGCTATGACCTGCCGGACGGCGTGCCGCTGTTCCTTTTCGTCGGGCGGCTGATGTGGTATAAGGGCCTGCACATCATTCTCGACGCGCTCCGCGCGCTGCGGGAGCAAGGACAGGACTTCCGCATGGTGTTCATCGGCGCGGGCGGCGACGAGAAGGAGGTCCGCGCGGAGGTGGAGACGCTGCGGCTCTCGGACCGCTGCTTCTTCACCGGCTCCATTGCCGACCGCGAGACGCTGCGCGCGTGGTATAGCCGCGCGGATCTGTTTCTGTTCCCCTCGACCTTTGACACGAACGGTCTTGTCGTGCGCGAGGCGGCGGCGAGCGGCTGCCCCAGCGTGCTCATTGCGGGAAGCTGCGCCGCCGAGGGCGTGACCGACGGGCGGAACGGCTTCCTGATCGAGGAGAACGCCGTGAGCCTGTGCGCGAAGCTGACCGCGCTCTGTGCGGATCGTGAGGCGATGCGCCGCGTGGGCGAGAACGCCATGCGCGAGCTGTATCTTTCGTGGGAGGATGCGGTCGCGCGGGCCAATGAGCGCTACGCGGTCGTGCTCGACCGCTACCGCAGCGGAAAATACCCGAAGCACGAGCGCTTCAGCGACGAGTTCTTCAACACGCAGGGCGACCTGATGGAGGCCATGAGCCGCGTCGCCGAGATGCGCGGCGAGACGGGACGGCTCCGCCGCGAGCTGCGTGAGGGCTTCGACGAGGCGCGCGAGGCGCTGCGGGAAAAGCTTGAAAAGGAATGGTAGGCAGCCTTTGCCGACCGAAAAAGAACCGACACAAACGAGGAGGAAGAGAACATGAAAGAAATTCGGGTTCTGCTGCTCAACGGCAGCCCGCGGGCCAACGGCAATACCGCGCTCGCGCTGCGCGAGATGGAAAAGGTCTTTGCCCAGAACGGCGTGCAGACGGAGACGGTGCTGCTCGGGAATCAGGCGATCCGCGGCTGCACGGCCTGCGGCGCGTGCGCGAAGCTGGGACGGTGCGTGTTCGACGATGCCGTCAACGAGCTGGCCCCGAAGCTCGAGGCGGCGGACGGGCTGGTCGTCGCCAGTCCGGTCTATTACGCCTCGGCCAACGCGACGCTCATCGCCTGCCTGGACCGCCTGTTTTACTCCACGCCCTTTGACAAGACCATGAAGGTCGGCGCGAGCGTGGTGTGCGCGCGGCGCGGCGGCTGCTCGGCGACCTTTGACGAGCTGAACAAATATTTCACCATTTCCGGTATGCCCATCGCCTCGAGCCAGTATTGGAACAGCGTCCACGGCAGGGCTGCGGGCGAGGCGGCGATGGACGCCGAGGGCTTGCAGACCATGCGGACGCTGGCACGGAACATGACGTTCCTGATGAAAAGCATCGCGCTCGGCCGCGAGACCCTTGGCCTGCCCGAACAGGAGGAGCGCGTCGCGACGCACTTCATCCGGTAAAGCAAAAAAGCGACCGTGAAACGGTCGCTTTTTTGCGTGAATTATCGGTTCAGATACGCGCGGCACTTCGCTTCCGCGTCGTGCGCGAGCTTTTCCTCGTCCACCGTGACAAGATGACCGTGCTCGACGGTCACGCGGCCCTGGACCACGGTGTAGTCCACCGGTCCGCGCACGCCGACCGTGCCGAGGACGCTGGTGGGATCGAAGCAGGAGCCGACCAGCTCAAGGCGGCGGGAGTCGATCATAAAGAGGTCGCAGCACTTGCCGACCTCGAGCATACCGATGTCGTCGCTGCGGCCGAGCAGGCGCGCGCTGCCGCGCGTTGCCATCTTCAGCACGTCATAGCCGCTGGGGGCAGCCTTGCTGGAGTTCAGGCGGTGGAGCAGGAATGCGACGCGCAGTTCCTCCATGAGACTGGAGCCGTCGTTGGAGGCGGAGCCGTCGACGCCGAGACCGACGGGAACGCCAAGCTCCAGCATCTCGGGGATGCGGGCGATGCCGGAGGAGAGCTTCATGTTGGAAATGGGGCAGTGGCACACGCCCGTGCCGGTCTTGGCGAGGACGCGCAGCTCCTCGTCGTTGAAGTGGATGCCGTGGGCGAACCAAACGTCGTCGCCAGTCCAGCCGAGACGCTCCATGTACTCGAGCGGGCGGACGCCCTCACGCGCGAGCATGAAGTTTTCTTCATCCTTCGTCTCGCACAGGTGGGTGTGCAGACGCACACCGAGCTGACGGGCGAGGACGGCGCTTTCACGCAGCAGGTCGGCGCTGACGGAGAACGGCGAGCAGGGCGCGAGCGCGACGCGGTGCATTGCGCCGAAGCTGCGGTCATGGTACTGCGCGATGACGCGCTCGGAATCCTTCATGATCTCGTCGACCGTCTGCACCACGCTGTCCGGCGGCAGGCCGCCGTCCTTCACCGAGAGGTCCATGCTGCCGCGGGAGGCGTACATACGGATGCCCAGCTCGTCCGCGGCGGCGAACTGCGCGCCGAGCAGGTCGCCGGTGTCCTTCGGGAAGACGTAGTGATGGTCGAAGCAGGTCGTGCAGCCGTGCTTCATCAGCTCGCCCATGCCGGTGAGGGAGGAGAGACGGATGACCTCGGCGTCGAGGTTCTTCCAGATCTCATAGAGCGTCTTGAGCCAGTCGAACAGCTCCATGTTCTGCACCTCGGGGAGGTTGCGGGAGAAGACCTGATAGAGGTGGTGGTGCGTGTTGACCAGACCGGGGTAGCAGAGCATATGGCTCGCGTCGATGGTTTTGTCGGCCTTGCGGTCGAGGCTTGCGCCGATGGCCTTGATGAAGCCGTTCTCGGCGTAAAGGTCGACGTTTTCGTATACGGTGTCGGCGCTGTCGCAGGAGACGAGTGTGCGGATATTTTTGATGAGTAAAGTTGACATAATGGTTTCCTCCTCATGAAAAAGGAAGCGCCTTGCAGCGCTTCCTTTTTTGATAATTCAGCGCTCTTCGCGGAAGTAATTCAGGCCCAGAGAAGCGGGCGGCTGCTTTTCCTTGTTGTTGCGCATACTCGAAATGATGAGTACGATGACCGTGACCACATAGGGCAGGATCTTATAGAGCTGCGTGGGAATGAACGCGATGACCAGACGCAGGTAGAGGATCATCAGCGCGCCGAAGAGCACGCTGCCCCAGATCGCGCCCAGCGGACGCCACAGGCAGAAGATGACCAGCGCGACGGCGAGCCAGCCGACGCCGGAAAGGCCCTCGTGGTTCCACACACCGCCCGCGATGGTCATGATGTAGACCATGCCGCCGACGGCGCTCACGCCGCCGCCGATGACGGTGGCGAGGTACTTATAGCGCGTGACGTTGATGCCGGCGGCGTCCGCGGTCGCGGGGCTCTCGCCCACGCTGCGCAGGTACAGGCCGCTGCGGGTCTTGTTGAGGTACCAGTACAGCGCGACGGCGCAGGCAACGGCGAGGTAGAAGAAGAAGCTGTTGCCGAAGAGGATGCCGCCGACCACCGGAATGTCCTGCAGGCCCTTGGGGAAGGGGGAGTTCTGGAAGTAGCCCTTGAGCATATTGCTCACAGAGATGTAGCCGTTCTCGCTCACGCGCATATACTCGCCGATGAACTGGCCGATGCCCGTGCCGAAGATGGACAGCGCCAGACCGGTGACGTTCTGATTCGCGCGCAGCGTGATGGTCAGGAAGCTGAAGATCAGCGAGGCGATCGCGCCGGCGAGGAAGGCGAAGAAGATGCCGACGAGAATGGCGACGAAGCCGTTGGGGGAGGAGGAGAGCTTTTCATAGTAGTACACACCGCCGAGGCCGAGCGCGCCGCCCATGAACATGATGCCCTCCACGCCGAGGTTGAGGTTGCCGGACTTTTCCGTCAGGATCTCGCCGAGCGTACCGAACAGCAGCGGGGTGCCGTAGGTGATGGCGGCGATGATGAGGGTGATAAGCAAAGTCATTCCTTAGCCGCCTCCTTTTCGGTCTTCGACGAGCGGAAGATGAGTCGATAGTTGATGAAGAACTCGCAGCCGAGCATACAGAAGAGCAGGATGCCAGTAATGATGTCGGAGATCGAGGCGGGCACGGCCAGACGGGTCTGAAGCGTTTCGGCGCCCTTGGAGATGATCGCGAGCATCATGGAAATGACGATCATCGCGAAGGCGTTGAGCTGGCTGAGCCACGCGACCGTGATGGAGGTGAAGCCGACGCCGGCGGCGACGCCGTCGTAGAGCGTGGTGTTCGCGCCGGAGGCAACGATAAAGCCGACCAGACCGGAGATCGCACCGGAGAGGAACATCGTGCGCATCATGACATGGCCGACGTTCATGCCCGCGTAGCGGGCGGTGTTGATGGAGTCGCCGATGACGGCGATCTCGTAGCCGTGCTTGGTGTGGTTCATGTAAACGTGCATGAACACGACGAGGATCAGCACGATGATCCAGCCGCAGTGAACGCCCAGGACCTTCGGCAGCGTGGCCGCCCTATCGAACTGGGGGATGATCTGCGAGCCGGGACGGCCTTCCCACGGACCGCCCTGCAGCCAGCGGACGACGCCGATGATGATGTAGTTCATCATGAGAGTGAAGAGCGTTTCGTTGGTGTTCCACTTGGCCTTGAAGAAGGCGGGGATCAGCGCCCAGATGCCGCCGGCGACAGCGCCCGCCAGACCCATGATGAGGAGCAGGACAGCGGACGGAACCTTGCCGACCCAGTAGAGGGCGAAGTAGCTCGCGGCGATGGCGCCCGCGGTGATCTGACCCTCGGCGCCGATGTTCCAGAAGCGCATCTTGAAGCAGGGGGCGATGGCCAGCGCGCAGCCGAGCAGAGGCACGGCGAGCTTGACGGTCTGACGGATGGCGGTCTTTTTGCCGAGCGCGCCGGTGATGATGGTGGCGTAGCCGTCGATCGGCGTAGCGCCGTCGGGCAGGGCGATCATCATGACGAGGCCGCCGAGCAGGAGCGCGAGGACGATGGAGGCGAGGCGGATGCACCAGACCTTCCAGGGCTCCATCATGTCCCGCTTGGCGAGACGGATCAGGGGTACCTTATTCTCGTTATGCATGGACCGCTTCCTCCTTTCCGCCGCCGACGCGGGTCATCATCAGGCCGATCTCTTCCTTGGTGGCGGTGCGGGCATCGACGATGCCGCTGACCTTGCCGCCGCAGAGCACGAGGATGCGGTCGCACAGTTCAAGCAGCACGTCCAGATCCTCGCCGACGAAGATGACGGCGACGCCCTTCATCTTCTGCTCGGTCATAAGGTTGTAGATGGTGTAGGAGGTGTTGATGTCCAGACCGCGCACAGCGTAGGCGGACATCAGCACGTTCGGCGCGGACGCGATCTCGCGGCCGACGAGCACCTTCTGCACGTTGCCGCCGGACATACGGCGGACGGGGAACTCGGTGCTGGGGGTGACGACCTCCAGCTCCTTCCAGATGTTCATGGCAAGCTCGTTCGGATCCTTGCGGTTGACAAACACGCCCTTGCCCTTCTTCCAGGAGCGGAGCATCATGTTGCCGGTCATGCCCATCGAGCCGACAAGGCCCATGCCGAGACGGTCCTCGGGGACGAAGGCGAGCGCGACGCCGGACTTTTTGATCTGCATCGGCGTTTTGCCGACCAGCTCGGACTCCGGAGCGCCCTCGGGCGTGTAGCGGATGCTGCTGCCCTCGGCGACGGGATAGAGGCCGGCGATGGACTCAAGCAGCTCGCGCTGACCGCTGCCGGCGATGCCCGCCACGCCGAGGATCTCGCCGCCCATGGCGGTGAAGGAGACGTGGTCGAGGCGGACGACGCCCTCGTTGTCGTAGCAGGTGACATCCTGCAGCGTCAGGCGCGGGACGGGA
>OLNF01003725.1_pt1 | contig 10903 bp, 6 predicted proteins | sample 1673061 | NCBI WGS metagenome assembly OLNF01 (sample SAMEA3136751, study PRJEB25190) | human gut metagenome | reverse complement strand
CTGCACTCGGCAAATTGAAAGCAAGCTTTCTTTGCGCTCGTTTGCATTTTCTTTGCCACCAAATAGCTTAAAAAAAAATTTCGTTTATGTAAAACTTGGGTTAAAGATAATGAATCTGTGTGAATCTGTGAAATCTGTGGGAGTTTTTTTATGCCCTGGGCTAGCAGCTTCAGCCTTTACCTTTCCGCAGTAATGCTGTGTGAAGTATTTTTGCTTATTCCGTTGCCTGTACATCAGAGGCGGCTTTAGGAGATAATTATTATTAAAAAACTAGAAAACATTTGGCGGTCTCGTTTTTTATTGCGTAATTTGCGTTGCGTAAAAAGCGCAATGAACGTTTGTATAATGAATGATAACAAGATATGGCAAGATTGAACAATCCTTTTGTGGTATATGGCTATAAGGGCGCAGAGTATTTCTGCGACCGCCAGAAAGAGACGGAGAAAATGATTTCTTCGCTGCATAATGAACGTAACATCACGTTGGTTGCCCCACGCCGTATGGGTAAGACGGGATTAATTCATCATGTATTCCATCAGATGGAGGAGCAATACGCGGAAGTGAAGTGTTTCTATCTCGACATCTTTGCCACCAAAAATCTGGAGCAGATGGTGCAACTGATGGCTTCTGAAATCATCGGAAAGCTGGATACTGTTTCCCAATCAGCCCTTCGGAAGGTACAGGAATTCTTCAGCAGCTGGCGTCCTACTCTGACGATAGATGAATTGACAGGCATTCCTTCTTTCTCTTTAGACTTGAAACCGAGTGAAGGGAAGGAGTGTTTGAAGCGAATCTTTGAGTATTTGAAGCAATCGGGAAAGCGATGCTACATTGCCATTGATGAGTTTCAGCAGATATTAAGTTATCCGGAGGATGGGGTTGAGGCGATGATCCGTTCTTATATCCAGTTTTTGCCGAATGTATATTTCGTGTTTTCGGGCAGTCAGCAGCACATGATGCAGGAGATGTTTCTGTCGGCAAACCGTCCATTCTTCCAGAGTTCGCTGGTGTTGTCTTTGCCTTGCATCGGGGAGCAGGTGTATCGGGAGTTTGCCAATCGCTTGTTGGCATCTCAGCACAGGTCGATAGATGAATCTACCTTTTCTTATATTTATCAGCAGTCTGATCGTGTAACCTGGTATGTGCAGTCGATATTGCATGGTATCTACGAGCATGCTTCTTCCGAGATTACGAAGTCTCTGGTAGATGAGGTGATTCTGGAGCTGATTGAGGAGCAGGCGATGACTTATCAGAACTATTGTGCCTGGCTAACCGAGAACCAGCAGATGCTTTTGGGGGCGATAGCTCGTGAGCATTTGGTATCTTCGCCGTTGAGTCAGCAGTTTATTAGCACCCACCATCTTCCAGCTACGAGCAGCGTGAAAACGGCATTAAAGGCATTGGTAGATAAGCAGCTGGTAAGCAAGACTCCGACTGGCTATCTGGTTAGTGACCGCTTCTTTGCGAAATGGCTGGTGAGAGGAGGAATCATAGCCAACTGAGGAAGTGAAAATTACGTCCCGATGCAGCATTTGCTACGTCCCGATGCAGCAAAAGATACGTCCCGACGCAGTAACAGATACGTCGGGACGTAATTTCAGAAGCATCCTGGTTCCCATCAAGTGAGCCTCTTTCGCATCATGTACGTCATTGCGCAAGTTCATACGTTTCATTGAGTCTACGGATACGACTGCGCTGGGTTAAAGATACGACTGCGCTGGGTTAAAGATACGACTTCACTGGGTGGAAGATACGACTTCGTTGGGTGGAAGAGTCAATTTCGTTGGCTGAATGAAGTGGCTGAAGTAGCAGAATAATATGGTTGCGTTGGCAGAATGAAGTGGTTGAAGTAGCAGAATGAAGCACTAAACTTTCTGGTGGCATATATATCACGCATATTCTTGATGTCCTCGTCATACAGCTCTAGTTTCTCTCGGGAGAGCTTGCGGAGGTCGCCTATTTCTGCCAACTTGCGGAAGACTGGATACTTCTCGCTGAATGGCATCTGTTCAAACATGTTCATATTCTTTACTATATAAATCCAACAATCAAATATATCCATACACTCTGCCTCCGTGTGCTTGTCGAACAATGGTAACTGGAGGTACACAATACGCATCCTGTCGGACACTCGCTGGCGTGTCTGCAAGTCGGTAAGCACTAAATCGGTGCGAAACTCCTTTAATATCGGACTTTGCGATACAAAGTCCATGAAACATACCGTATAGACTGGAGCCAAGTGGTAGTCCCAGATTCCACGGATGCCTTGCTGCACAATGGCACGTGCCGTGTAATACAATGCCCTGTCGGCAAAGTATTCCTGCTCTTTCTTCTGCATCTCAACGATGACATGCTTGCCTTCGTTAGTGATGCAATAGACATCGAAGACCACACCACGGTCATCGGGGCGCAAGCCAAGTTTTTCGGTCTTGGCAAACGTCACGTCCTTGATTACCAACTCGTCTTCAAACAGTCCGTTGAGGAATGTTATCAGACATTCTTTCGTGTCTTCGCTTCCAAATATCCTCTTGAAAGCCCAGTCAACACGTGGGTCTATAAATCTTGCCATCTGCTTACGCTTTATAAGGTCGTGGACGCAATATTGCTATTCGTTGGCAAAGATACGACTTTTCCTCGTAACTTCCAAGGTTTTAGGGAAAAAATACTTGAAAAGGGGAAGGAGAAAAAGAAAATAGGCGACTCCCGGAATTGAGAGCCGCCTATTGAATGTTATTCTTTTATCTTCTAATAATCTCCAAATGTTTAGGGGGATATTATTCTTCCTTGTTTTTTAGCAAGTCCATCATTTTCTTCATATCAGGCAAAGCCTTGCGTAACCTTTCAGGCATGTCATCCAACGTCTTGTAGGTAGCAACTCCCATCGGCTTGCTGTAGTCTCGAACAGCATATTCTGCATAAGAGTAGTTTGCTGATTGGCAAAGAATGATTCCAATAGACGGATTCTCGTGTGGCTTACGCACCTTGTCGTCGAGAATTTGGAGATAGCCAAAAAGTTGCCCAAGATAAGAGGTTTTAAACTCGCCAAGTTTTAGCTCTATGCAAACCATAGCGTTCAATTCTCGATTGAAAAACAGCAGGTCTGGGAATTGTTCAACACCATAGATTTCCAAATGGTATTGGTTGCCGATGAAAGCAAAGTCTCTGCCAAAGGTCATGATGAAATTCTTGATGTTCTGAACGATGCTTTGTTCTACAACTCGTTCGTCGACATCTATTTTTTCGCGTTCCCCAATCTCTTCTACATTGATAAAGTCAAGTAGATATTCATCCTTGAACATTTCTACTGCACGTCGAGCTTCCCTAGGATTGTTGATGGTCCTGGTAAAATTGTTAGGTATGCGTCCTTGGCTATGGTAAGCATCCTCCTTTATAAGTTGGCGGAGCTTCTTTACGGAAAGATGTTCCTCTACAGTGCGGTGAATATAATAAAAGCGTGCCGAAGTTTCTTTTGGTCCACTAATGATGGCAGAGTGGTGTGTGAATGGTACTTTAAAGAAGTCCTCAACAGGAAAATCTGGAATATTAGAAATAGATAAAGTATGGAATATATCTATCTGATTTTCACTATTTTGTAATTCAGCGGTTGCAACCGCTGAATTCTCAAAGCACAATTTAGCGGTTGCTGCCGTTGAATTACTGTCAAGCATATCCCATGCTTCATAAAAACGTCTCATGTCTCTTAGTTGAGTTTCCGAGAATCCTCGAAGACCTGGTAGTTCCTTGCGAAGTTGTTTGCTGATGGATGCTAATGCGCCCTCGCCCCATACTCCTTTGCGGGTATGTTGTGAAAGATATTTTCCGATGGCAAAATATAAAGCAAGTTGTATGCGGTTCACACCTTTGGCTGCTTCATATTGTCCTTGAAGTATGGCTGTCTTTATAGCGTTGACAGCATTGTTATATTGTATCAAACTATCCATAGAGTAATGTTTTAATTTGGTCTTCTAACAGAAGGCATACGGATTTTGGGACAAAGAAAATGCAAACGAGCGCAAAGAAAGCTTGCTTTCAATTTGCCGAGTGCAGCTTTTCTTATGCAAAGAAAATGCAAACGAGCGCCAAGAAAGCTTGCTTTCAATTTGCCGAGTGCAGCTTTTCTTCTGCAAAGATACGACTTTTCCTCGTAACTTCCAAGGTTTTAGGGAAAAAATATTTGAAAAGGGGGAGGAGAGAAAGAAAAATAGGCGACTCCCGGAATTGAGAGCCGCCTATTAATTTTAAGTTTATTTGATGAAGCAAATGCTTACTTCTTTTTCATCTCACACTTTGCTGTTCCTTCTGCCCAATTAACCACAAGCTTAATGTCGTAAGTACCAGCTGCTACAGGGATGTTTGGACCATTCTGTGTAGTGAGGTTATCTAATTCTCCACCCCAACTGAGAGACCAATCGTTTGTGTGACGGAACTTCATTTCGCCATCAGTCAATGTGACGTCCTTAAGTTCCCAGCAGCGCTTTTCCGGATTGTATGTCATATCTGTATCGCCATCCCAACCTTTAGGAGTTGCGTTGCCAATGATGCCAATAGTAAATGGAGTCAGTGTGTAAGTCTTCGCAGACAAGTCAACATCTACCTGATAGAAACCTGCTTCTTCTGTTATCACGATGTTTCCTGCATCAGGAGCTGTATCAAAGTCAGCACCATAGCTAGTGCCTTTCCAGTTTGGCTGAGTACTGAACTTGAAGCCATTCTGGTTCAGGTACATATAACCTGTAAAGTGAACACCATCATCACTATTGAGAACGTCACTATGGTCCCATCCATTAGCATCACCTGCCATATAGAGGATAGGCTTGCCTACAGAGTAAGACAGGTTGTTCATGTCGAGAGTTACAATCCATGTACCCGTACCTACGATAACCATTGACTGTGGAGTACCCCAGCTGTCGCCAGTATAATAGATTGTACCAGAAGCATCCTCGCTACCGTCTTTCTCGCAACCCATGACACCTGTGTTGATAACATCCCAGTTGTTGCTTTCGAACTTGCTGCCTTCGTAGAACTTAAAATAGTTCTTATCTTTCTCTGTGGTGACCTTGAGCTGGTAAACACCATCAGACACTTTGTTCATCCATACAGGATTTTTTGGATCCCAGTTATTGCCATTAACTTCGCCAAGCATGTAGTAGCCATTCGCATCAATAGCAGGAGTTGGAGATGGCTTAAGTTTGGCTGTCGTCGTACCTACGGTATTGATGGCAACGGCATCACCTGATGCCAAGTTGGCAGAAACCTTTGACTCAACGTTGATGTCACGAGCAACGCTTGCGCGTGATTTGTTCTGGCTGCAGAGGATCTTCTCCAATTCTGTTGCATTTACCTGAATGCTGTTACCGTTGATTTTGCCTTTAATGGCTTCGCCATTTACTTTCAAGTCTTTGAGTGTGAAACCTGTAACATCTGCATCTGATGAATTGACTGTGACGAGATTGATAATACCGTCATCGTCTGGCAAGCTACTTTCAGCTTCAGTACCTGCTGCGAAAGTAATTCCGTATTTGGCAGCTGAGGCCTCCTGTGGATTGGTCTGAGGATTAGCCCAATCATCGTAGTCGCCGTTGCAGCTGGCAAGTGTAACACTTGCCAAGACTGCTAAGCTATATAATAATGTTTTTTTCATTGTGCTTTGGTCTTAATTATTTAACTTCTGCTGTGTAATTATCAAAGTCGATATACAACTTCTGTCCAACTTGGGTTGTTACAGAGTAATCTGCGCCCTCAGTCTCAGCCCAGTTGTTTACGATATCATATCTACGCCAGAATAAGTTGCCTTTGTAAACGGTGAATTCTGTTCTATACCAGTCCAAATCGCCTACCTTGACAGCTGCGCGAAGCTCTGCGCTGGCAGTGAATGCTGGAGAAACCCATTTGCCATTCTTATCTGCTGGAGCTGTCAGAGCATAAGCGTCATCAAATGCCCAAGTACCAGACATCTCGACACTACCACCTAAGATGTAAACCTTTGTTGGGTAAACTGACAGTGTCCAGTCGATATTCTTCTTGTCTTCTGTAATCTTACCTTTGAACAAGAGAGTGTACCAACCTGCGTTGGCTACCTTGATGTTTTGTTCCTCACCTGCAGAGATACCTGCACCAGCTTCATCGTTGATTTTCTTAAGACGGTTAATACCGCGATAGTCATTGTTTTCTGTACCCCACTTGAACTCACCACCTGCAGGCAAGTAGATGATACCATAGTAGTTACCTTCCAAACCAAAGACCTTAGGAATTGGTTTCCAACTCTTCCATGGAGTCTGGATAGAACTACCAATCAAGTAGAGGTTGTCAGTGAACTTAGCATCAGGAGCCTCATAAGTAGCCTTCACAGAACGCAAGGTGATGGTATTTGAGAATGTCTCGCCCAAACTTGTATCAGTAGCGTCTCCAATCACAGCACGCAAGCGAATGTAAATAGGCATTTCTGCAGGAACACTTGTATCTGGATTTGCAGCCTGGAAGAGAGCTACAATAGCGTTGTTTAATTCAGATGCATTAACTTGCATATCGGCAGTTCTATAGAATGTTGCTAACTCTGTGTGAGTAGCAGTAGGATCGCTGACGAATGCTGGATCGATAGATACCTGTACGTAATATCTCATAGAGTAAGGTACTCCACCATAGTTTGGCTGAGAACATGTCAATCTTAAACTTTTTGCACTGATGAGATCGTAAGTATTGTTTTCTGCTACGGCAGGAGTGTTCAATACAAATCCATCTGCAACATGACTCAAGTCCAATGTAGGGTTGCTGTCTCTGTCATCATCGCATGATGTAAAGAGCAAAGGGAGTACCAATGCTGGCAACAGCATGAATTTGAATATCTTTTTCATAATTCTTTCTTTTTTAATTTAATCTGTTAACACCTAACAATTAGTATTTTGGGTTCTGTGTCATGTTAGGGTTATTCTTTGTCTCATTGCCTGGAATAGGGTAGATATCGAAATGTGATTCAATACCTGTACCATTAGGTACACCACCCTTGAAACTCCAGAGGTACTTAGAACCTGAGAATAAGCCAAAGCGAACCAAGTCAGAACGGCGGCGACCTTCCATAAAGAACTCGCGGCACCATTCATCGATAAGGGTCTGCTCATCTACTGATGAAGCTTTTATCTGACGATTGGCACGTTCCTGAACCTCCAGGATGTCAGCCAAACCATCCTGACTGCCATTGAGGCGGTACTTAGCCTCTGCACGGGTCAGATAGATTTCTGCCAAGTGGAACAATGGAATGTCGGTGTCTGAAAAGTTCTGGTCATGCTGTGCTGTACCATCTGCGTGGAAATTGCTCCACTTTACGATAGCCGCACCATTCAGAGGGTCTGTGATAGCATCACCTGGATTGAGTGTACGAACTTTTCCACTTTCGCAGCCACCTACACCCATGTATAACAAAGCTCGGTCGTCTTCTGCCTTTGCTATAACAGCGTCTGTGCCGATGCCTTTCTCATTATCTTTTGCGATAATCTGCTCCTTTGTTGCATCTGTTAAAACATCTTCTGTCTTTGCCATAGGAATATCCCCGTTAGGGAAGAACTTCTTGACCAAGTCTTCGCGTGCAAAGATACATTTCCAAGGGTCAGCGGTACTTGCTGATGGCATGCCAGCTTTGGTGCAGGCTGCTACGAGATAAGTAGAACCGCCATACTGGCGAGTCTTCAAACCATCCTGACGAACAGCAAAGATGATTTCCTTCATTGCCTCTGGATTGCAATCATTGTCGCCCATGAACAACTGCTGGTAACCGCTGTAGCCATTCTTTTTTTCGCGAGAAAGGTCATATTTGCCGCTATCGATAATCTTGTCGCAATAATCGATAGCCTTCTGGTAGTCCTTAACCTGACCATCTGTATAAACAGCTGAGTTAAGTGCCAAACGAGCATGGAGGGCATAAGCTGCACCACGGTCGGCACGTCCGAAATTCTCACTGTTATTATAAGCACCCACCTCTGCCATCATAGGCTCGATGGTAGTCAACTCGTTGTCAAGCCACTCGTAGAGATCCTTGCCGCTTTTCTCAATAGGGAGATTGCTGTCGAAGGTTTCCTTGAAAGGAGCCTTGCGATACAGGTCGAGGAAATAATAGTAGTTCAGTGCACGGAGGAAGCGGACTTCTGCAATCTTATCTTCGCTCATCTTACCTGTCTGCTCGGAAATAAACTGGTTGTACAGGGTGATGTCGAAAATTAATCGCTGGTATGCCCAGTTTACTCGTGCATTACTCTTATCCCAGTTCATGTGGGTAATAGCGGCAATACCTTCATTGTCTTGCCATGCCCACAAAATTTCGTCTGTCATTAATTCTTCCAAGTTGAAGACGGTACGGATAAATCCGCTCTCACCCTCGTCTCCACTCAAGTCTGCTGAACCAGCAGCACCTTTCTGACCTGTAAGACCGAGGGTTGCATACTGTTTAGCCAAGAGGCCCTCCGCAGTATATGTTGGGGAAGACTGTGGATCAATGGACTTGATATTCAGTTCGTCTGCGCATGAGACAAAGCCCATGCACAACATACTTGCCATTGCAGCCGTTATAAATATTTTTTTCATAATTGTCTCCTTTTTTATTTTTAGATGTTAAGATTCAAACCAAGCTGGAAGCTTATTGGACGTGGGTAAGGATTACTGTCGATACCACTGCTTACCTCAGGGTCAATACCCTTATACTTGGAAATGATGAATGGGTTCTGAACTGTGAAGAAAATTCGACCACTGCAAATCTTCTCAGCACCAACCTTGATCAATGCAGGGAAGCTATATCCCAATGTCATGTTTGTACACTTCAAGTAAGAAGCATTGCGTACGAAGTAGTCACTGGTGTTGGTTGCTTTTGAGGTTTTACCCCAGAAACCAAGATCAACAGCTTCTGCTGTAGTATTTCTGAAGATGTTGTCTTTACTGAGGTCGGCTAAAACTGCCTTCTCGTTCAAGAAATCGTAGTAAACATAGTTGCCGATAGAGGCATGGAATGCTGCACTGAAGTCCCAGTTCTTATAGATGAACTTGGTGGTGAGACCCATGATTACGTCAGGAGCTGGGCTCTTGTAGCAATAGCGGTCGTCATCATCGATTGTACCATTTCCGTCGCGGTCAACATACAGACCCTCGATAGGTTTGCCGTTTTCATCATAAACCTGCTGGAAAACATAGAATGATTTGATAGGCTGACCTACCTTGTTTACCTGAATCTTGGTGTTGTTACCACGAGATACTTTATCTACAGTCCATACCCAGTCTTGCAAACCTGCATCCAATTGTGTAATTTCGTTGTGGTTCCATCCTACGTTGTAGGTTACATCCCATATGAAGTCCTTTGTAACAATAGGCTTGACATCGAATGCCAATTCAACACCATAGTTTTCCAAAAAACCAATATTCTTCAGAAGCTGGTCGCCAAAGGTAGTACCACCGGCGACGGCAATTGTTGACAGAAGGTCGGTAGTCTTACGATAGTAACCATCCACATTCATACCGAAACGACCATTGAGAGCGGTGAAGTCTAAACCAGCATTGTAGGTTGTTGTCTTTTCCCAAGTCAATTCAGGATTGTATGCTGATGGACGCATGGTTATATAATATTTGTCACCAAATGGATACTGTGCATAAGTATCGCTGACTGTATATACAGGAGTATAGTAGAAGTCTGGAATACCATTCTGCTGACCAGTCATACCCCAGCCCAAGCGGAGCTTCAACTCATCAAGCCATTTTGCGTCCTTCAAGAAAGGTTCGTTGTTAATCTTCCAAGCAAAGGCTGCAGCAGGGAAGTAACCCCACTTCTTGCCTGTTCTGAAACGAGAAGAACCATCGGCACGGAATGTTGCTGTAAGCAAATAGCGATCTAACAAGTTGTAATTAAAACGTCCGAAGTAAGACACCAATGAGTTGTGAGCCTTCCACATGGTGTTCTTCTGATACGTTGGACTATATATATAGTTCATTTTACCATCTGCTTCAACGAACTGAGGATTGTTGTCTCTCAAGTACTCATCAATACCACTTCCGTAGTTATAGCCTGTTCTGTGGTAGTGGCTCTGCTCTGCACCTGCCATGATGTCGATATCATGAACACCGAACTTGTGTGCATATTCAGCAAAAGCTTTTCCTTCGATGCTATATTTATATTGATGGTCAGTGCCATAATATCCAAAATAGTTGTTAGAGAAGGAATACTTGGAAATGTCTTCATTCTGCTTACCATCTGTATACTGGGCACCGATGGCAGCATGCAAATGCAAGTCTTCGAAGCCATGAATCTTGTAGTCTACCTCAAGGTTTCCTGAAATATCATTAGACTTTGCTATACACTTGTAGTTGTCGAGAACTGCAACTGGGTTCTGTGTAACTTGAGAGGCAGCCATCTTCTTCCAATCAGGATCGCTAATCTGGTCGCTCTTGTTCTGCAAGTACTGGAAATATCCACCAACGTATTTGTAGTCTTCACCATTTCCATATACAGGCTGTGTAGGATCCATTGACAATGCATTACCGATAGCATCACCAACTTTTGCATAGCGGTCCTTCTCGAACATATACTTCGCTGTGAAGTTGAAGTTCAAGTGCTTATCGAGGAAAGAAGGAGCAACATTGACAGATGTATTGAAACGCTTCATCCATGTTGTCTTGACAATACCATTGTTGTCTTCGAAACCTAAGCTGACGCGATAAGGCATATTCTTCAGACCACCCTGAATACTAATGTTGTGATTAGTAGAAACAGAGGTGCGGAAAATCTCATTCTGCCAGTCTGTATCGTAACTGCCTAATGTGCTTGTGTCGATACCAAGAGAGGTAAGAGCCTGCTTGTACTCGCTGGCATTCATCACATCATATTTCTTCTGGATGGTTGACAAGGTAACATCACCATTATAGGTAACGGTAG
>OLNF01003722.1_pt1 | contig 10907 bp, 9 predicted proteins | sample 1673061 | NCBI WGS metagenome assembly OLNF01 (sample SAMEA3136751, study PRJEB25190) | human gut metagenome | reverse complement strand
ACTTGCGGATTGTCAAGTCCGTATTGTGATAAATCAGCCGGATTTTCTTCAATCTTGTTTTTTGATGACAATGTTGAAATTGTACCGACAAGCGCACCGGCTTTTGAAGAATCTATTTCAGACGCATCCATATCATTTACGGACCATTCCGAATTGCCTATACTTTTTACTGTAATTGTACCGTTTTCACTCTCTGACTTTACAGATAAAATATCGGTTGTATCAGCTGAATAGATACTGTATAAATCATCGGTTGTATCAACATTATTATCTTTTGACGTGTCAATATTACTTATAACAATCGTTCCGACAATAAGCACTATAATCACTGATGCGGCTATAATTATGCTTTTCGTTGTTTTACTCATAGATTTCTCCTTTTTATCCAAATTACAAGTCCGATTATTAATACGGTAATCGGTATTATAATTACAACAAATGCAAAAATAATTTTTTGACCTAAATCAGATAATGTAATAACATTGTTTACAAGTGTTTTTTCATCTACAGTAAAGCTTTCTTCGTTACCAATCATAAAGTTGGTCAAATTCATAAAATAATCATAGTTTGCAAGTCCGTAATTATTTGTAAGTGTTGTTTCGTCTATGGTTAAAAGCATAGTATTTCCCGATACATAAACCGATGAGGCGTGTTTTGCATCTACCGAAAGTTCGCTGATTGGATATTCACCGTCCTGCTCGCCGCCGACTTTTGAAACATTTTCATAATTTGAAGTCGTGTATGCTTTTTCTGAACTTGTCAAAACAGGTGTAACAGATATATCGCCATTTGATTCAAATTCTTGAGTTATCAATCTTGAATATGGGAAATATGCCAAAGTTCTTTGATTGTCTATTATACTGTCGGTAAATTCATATGATTTTACGTTCGGCACGACAAGACTCATCGAACTTCCGCTCAACGAAACGGATTTTGATGTGTCTGTTTCAATTACAAGGTTATCGCTTACACCTATGCCCCATGATGATTTTAGATAGTCATACAAGTTAGTAAGATTTTTTGAATCTACATCAAGATAAACTTGTATATTACCGCCTTTTTGCAAATAAGAATCAAGTTTTGTGATTTCTTCTTTTGAAAAATCGGCCGTCGGTTTTGCAACAATCAACATATTTGCGTCTGACGGTATATCATCGGTCAATGTATTAACTTCTCCGACTTCAAAGTTTTCCGATTCAAGTTTTGTTTTTGCACCGTCAACAGCTATTTCATTATGTCCTTTTATCAGGTATGCCTTTTGTTGTGTTTCACTTGATACATACTTCAATGCCGAAGTTATTTTATTTTCAACATTAAGTGATGTATACTGTCCTGTTTGTGCATTTACTCCGTACAATTCAGTCATAGTATATGTTTTAAACTTATCTCCGCCGTCAACAATGACAGAATTTGATTGCAGACTTTTGCCGTCAGTAACGTATTTCTTACCAAAAGTCGGGTTAGATGTCATATTAATATTTGTGACATTGATATTTTCATTTGCGGCGGCATATTTATCAAGCACCGTACGAATATTGCCGTCTTGTTCCGATTCACCGGCAAGAATGTATATATCAACAGGAGTATCATAATTTTTAAGATACTCTTTTGTTTTATCGGAAAGTTCGTACATTTTATTTGACGTAAGGTCGATTTTTAAAGGTAATTTATTGTTAAGCACGCTTACAAATACATTTACAACAATAACCAAAACAACAGCTATTGCAATAGCAACGGAAGATACAAATTTATATTTTTTTACGTTATTCATTATATATCCTCCTATCTCATTCTGCGTCTTTCAAATACCATAACGGTAAAGAATAAGAACAGACCGGTGATGCTTAAATAATAAATTATCGGTTCAAAGTTAAGGATTCCGAGAGTAAAATCCGAAAATCTTTGTACAGGCGATAACCACAAAAGAATTTTTACAATTATTTCGTTTGAAACGTTTGACGCAACCGAGCCTAAAAGCAATGTAAAAATCAATACACCGTAAGTGGCAACTGCAGCGACAATCTGACTTTCCGTAATAGATGACATAAACGCACCGATAGCAAGTATTGCCGAACATAGCAGTATAAAGCCGACATAACAGCTTATTGTTTCCGCAATCGGCAAATTACCCGTAATCGCTAATATAACAGGATAAATAAGTGTTATAAGCACACCTACCATAAATATTCCAAATGCCGCAAAATACTTACCGAATACTATTTCTTTTGTAGATATAGGTGCGGTCAGCAATAATTGGTCTGTCTTTTGCTTTCTGTCCTCTGAGAACAATCTCATTGTCACTAACGGCAACAAGAACAACGCCCAGTTATTGACGATTGAAAAGAAATTAGTCATTCTTGCAGTCATAAATCTGATATTTACAACATAGAACATTACTCCTGTTAAAAGAAGAAAAATAGTTAAAAATACATAACCGAGCATTGATGTAAAATACGAATTGAATTCTCTGTTAAATATCGCTTTCATTTGTATTTTCCTCCTTTTCTGTCGTATTATCGGTAAGTTTTAAGAATATATCCTCCAAAGACGGCTCAATTTCTTTTTGCATTAATATCGGTATTTCATTTTCTGCAAATGCAAAGAACAGTTTTTTCTTTTCTTCTGCCGCCATTGCGTTATCAAATTCAAAATCATACGAATCATTTTCAGATGAAACACAGGTTACATTTGATATGCCGTCAAATGAATTTAGGATATTTTCGGCTTTTTCCTCCATCATGCGGGCCTTGGCCGACATCAGGCCGGTGGCCTGCTCCACTTCGTCCTTGACGCGGTGCGAGATGCTGCGCGCGGCGGTGGAGATGTTGAGCCCGTAGCTAACGGCAATGTGCAGCTCGATCACGAGACGGCCCTCTTCCTGTGTGACACGAACGCCCTTTTCAGAGTAATCGTTGCCGCGCACCACGCTCTTGACCACGTCGGTCAGGTCGCGGGGGGTCATTGCGGCCACGCCGTAGCATTGTTTGGTTGCTTCGCCTACCAGCGTAGAGAAGTACTCGGCGGAAAAGCTGACATCTCCCAGCGGGAAACGGGAAGTGATCATAGTCGCTCTGCTCCTTTATTTGAAATCTTGTTGGGGTGGCCCGGCTTGCCGCGGCAAACCCGCCGCATACCGGGAAAGGAATCGGTATCCTTATTATACAACTTCCCACGCCCTGTGTACAGCACAATTTCCAAAGGACGGGCAATGTGAGCCGATTCGTGCTCCTATTATACCACAAAACCCTGCCCTGTGCACGGTTTTCCTGCATGTTTTGCAAAAAGGCCGGGTGCGACTGTGAATAAATTCTAAAAAGTATGATTTTTGACTTTATCCGCCTGTGGAAAAGTGCTAAAATCAAAGCAGAGAAACGGGAGCTGCGCCCTTACGGCAGAACCACTGTTTACGATAGGATAACGATTGGAGAGCTGTTTGATGAACATTTTGTTTTTCCTTTCCCCCAAGCAGGACCTGATGTATGTCTACGATGACTTCACCCTGCGGCAGACGCTGGAAAAATGGGAGAACAACCGCTACGCATCCATCCCGGTGCTCAACCGCAAGGGCGAGTATGTGGGCACCCTGACCGAGGGGGATATCCTCTGGGGGCTGAAACAGCAGCACGGGCTGGACATTGAAGCCGCCGAGGATGTGCCCATCTCGAGCTTTGCCCACAAGCGGGATTACAAGGCCGTGACCGTCACCACCAGCATGGACCAGCTGATCGAAGCGGCCATGAACCAGAACTTTGTGCCCGTGGTGGACGACCGGGGCATCTTTATCGGCATCGTGCGGAGGCAGGCCATCATCCGCTACTGCTACGACAAGGCCCGCACCGAGGCCCGGAAGGCCCAGAGCGCCCCGGATGCCTGCCCCAAGGGCAGCCTTGCGGCGGGAGGTTAACCCCCCAGTCACCTACGGTGACAGCCCCCGCTAGTAGGGGGGCCCTTGGCATGGCGTAAAGCTTGCCCTCTTTGCCAAGGCCGCCCCTAGTAGGCAACAACGACGACCGCCGCCAGCGGCGGAAACAGGGAGGAGTTGTTGGGGCCGCGGCCAGCAGAACACGAGTGCTCTGCACGAAGTGGACGCTGGGTGCCGCAACCCGGACAGGTGGCATTGCGAAGCAATGACGGTGGGGTTTAACATCGTCAGCACTACTTTCAGACAAGAAAAGACCGTTGCATTTTCGTGCAGCGGCCTTTTCTCGTTTACTTACTATTTTTATTCTTTTCATTCAATTCATTCCGTTTCGTATTAGTCAGAGAATAAAATAGAATGAACCGAATAATTTGAATAAATTTTTTAACTTAACGATACCTGTGCAGATGGCACATCTGCCCCGGCATTATCAAGCCGATACATCTTGAAGCAATGCTTCTGGCTTGTACTTCCGTGTTTGGAAACGGTATGTCGAACCGCATCCCTCTCCCACAGCATCGGCTCAAGCTCGGTGATGCGCTTGGCCAATGCCTGCGAGGTAGGTGCAAGCTCGGTATGGGCGTACCGCTGGCCCATCTCCATCAGGTTCTTGGAGTAGCCGCTCCACGTTCCATCCCCCTGCTGCAGGAGCACCCGCAGGGTCTTGACGATGGGCTCTGCCTCATACTCGGCCACCCGGCGCTGCGCGGCCAGCTGGGCCGCCGTGCCCTGCATGACCCAGCGGCAGCGGGCCTTATCAAAGCGGATGACCCGCTCGCACTGCTCGATGTCGCGGCCGGTGAGCAGAAAGCCTGCTTCATCGTCCATCCGGCTCTGCTTGTCCAGCACGATGGTGAAATCCGCCGCGCCCAGGATGCCGGTGGAGCCGTTGATGTTGTCGAAGCTGTCCTCGGGGTTCTTGCTCTTGCGGGTGTGGTGCACCAGCAGCACGCAGATGCCCCGGCTGTCGGCAAAGGCCTTCAGCCTGCCCATGTAGTCGTAGTCGGCATCGTAGGCATTTTCAAAGGGCTTTGCCTTGGGCTTGATCTTGGATAAGGTATCAATGCAGACCAGATGGATGTCCGGGTTGGCATCCAGATACTCCCCCAGCGTTTCCAGCAGGCCCTCGCCCAGCCGCTGGGCCTGAAACATAACGTGCATGTTGGCCGGGGCGGGCCTTCCCTCCAGCAAGCGGCGCAGGCGGGTCTGCATCCGGCTCTTGCCGTCCTCCAGGGCGAGGTAGAGCGTGCCGTGCTGCCGGGTGGGGAACCCCAGAAACGGCTCCCCCTGTGCCACGGCAAGGCAGAGGTCCAGCACCATCCAGCTCTTGCCCAGCTTGGGCTTTGCCACCAGCACCCCCATGCCCATGGGCAGCAGGCCCTCCACCACATGGCGGATGGGCGGCAGCACCATCTCAGACAGCTCCCGGGCCGACCACGCCTGCACCCCGGCAGGCTTTGCGGTCTCCGGCTCCGGGGCAGCCTGCTGCGGGGCGGCCTCCGGGTCGGTCAGGCTGTTGATGTAATCGGCGTAATCCTCGCCGATGCGGGCCGCGAACGCCTCCTTTCCGATCTGCTCGTACTCGTCGGCCACGCGGTCCTGCCAGCGCCGGAGCTTGAGCTCCAGCCCGTTCCAGAGCCGCAGTTCCCGGGCCCGCTCCTGCACCAAATGATACCGCTGGTTCTGGTCCGCAGGCAGGCCCCGGAAGGTAAACCAGAAGGTCAGCCGGGAAAAGAGCTTCTCCTCGGTGTCGGCCTTGTCCAGCCACCGCAGGAAATCGTTCTCGTCCGCCGGGCTGAACTGCTTTGCCTCCCGCCAGTTCCCCACTGCTTCCTTCATTTCGTTCATGGAAACACCTCTTTCTTTTGCATTACACAGCGTTGTTTTGTTACCCAAAGTGTAACACCTTTTGGTTGTGTCGTCAACGAGTATGTTCCGGCGATTTTTCACGCGAAAAATGCGAAAAAAGAGGGAGAAAATAAGAAAAGCCCCCGCTCACCAGAGCGAAGGGCCGGAAAGCTTTCCTTTTACCCTGCGTGCAGGGCATCATTTTTTGCCAGCAGGTAAACGCAGTACTGATTCATGCTGATGCCTTCCCGCTGGGAGTGCTCCGCCAGAGCGCGGTGCAGGCTGCGGGGCAGGCGGAGCTTGAACTGCCCGGAGTAATCCTCCAGACTGTCCGGCATCGGAATGGATACGCCCTCTTCCAGTGCGGCCTCCAGCCAGACCCTCTTAGCATCCCGAGCATTCTCCACAGCGCTTTCAATGGTCTCGCCGCAGGTCAGGCACCCCGGCAGATCGGGATAGGAGACAACATAGCCGCCCTCTTCCCTGTCCTCTACAATCTCCATCCGATACGGAAGAGCCAGATATTCATTCAGCGTTTTCATCGTTTTTCGCCTCACTCTCTACGATCTGACGCACCATTTCCACATATACTTTCTTGATCGGTTCGTGCTTTGGTATCGTAATGGGCATACAGCCCGCTTTGCGGAAGGTATAGTGGCTGCTCCCGCTCCGGGGGGCAGTCATCTGATAGCCGTAGCTTTCCAGCACCTTGCGCAGCTCATCAAACCGCAGGTCTTTGGAAAGCGCACAAATGCGTGCCAGCAGCTTATCCCATTGAGACATCTTTTATTCCCTCGTCTTTGTGGTGTCGTATGTGGTGTCATATTCATTATATGCTGGCTTATGAAAAAAGTCAAGCGGACCGCTTAAAAGTCCCCCTTATCGTACCCCGCATCTGGTATACTCCTCTTGTCGAGCAAAACAGGAGCGGCCCGGAGGCGGGCCGCAGGAACAGGAGGGAACACCATGAGTGAGTACGAGTACGAGATCCGATCTGTAGGCGGCCATGTGGAGGTTTATACCCAGGGCGGGGTGTTCCTCTTCTCGGCGGACACGGTGCGGGAAGCCATGGAGGAGCTGGACGAGGCCGCATGACACATTCCCGGCAGTTCCCGGAAACGCGTCAGGAGCGCGCGGGGAAAGTTCAAATGTAAAATACCTGTAAAATATAAGAAAAGAACAGTTGACAAAAGGACAAAGCGGCGCGGAAATGCAGTAAAAATGCAAAAAACATGTAAAATAACGCTTGTTGTCCGGGGGAGTTCAATGCTATAATAAAAAGGACGGCGTTCAGGGCAGGAAGCCCCGGGCGGCCGTCCTTGGTTTGTTTTAAGAGCAAAAGGAAGTTTTTAGGAGTATCGAGATGGATATCACACACATCACCTCATTGTTGGGCGGTATTGCGCTGTTCCTCTATGGTATGTCGATCATGGGTGCCGGCCTGGAAAAGCTGGCGGGCGGCAAGATGCAGGGCGTGCTGCAAAAGCTGACCTCCTCCACCATCAAGGGTGTCATTTTCGGCACCCTCATCACCGGCGTGATCCAGTCCTCCGCAGGCACAGTCGTCATCTGTGTCGGCCTTGTCAACTCTGGCATTATGACCCTGACGCAGTCGGTGGGTGTCATCATGGGTGCAAACATTGGTACCACGGTCACCGGTCAGCTCATCCGCATGGCGGATATCTCGGGTGAAAGCCTTCTGCTGACCCTCATCCAGCCCAAGACGTTTGCGCCGGTGGTGGCATTTGTCGGCTGCATTTTTTATGTGTTCCTGCGCAACGCCAAAAAGAAGAACATCGGCCAGATCATGCTGGGCTTCGGCATCCTGTTCACGGGCATGAGCCTGATGGACACCGGCGTGTCCCCCCTGCGGGAGAGCGCAGCCTTTCAGGAACTGTTCGTCAGCATGACCAACCCCGTGCTGGGCGTGCTGGTGGGCATGGTCGTCACCGTCATCATCCAGTCGTCCTCGGCCTCGGTGGGTATCCTGCAGGCTTTGTCCAGCACTGGCCTTGTCACCTTTGGCAGCGCCATCCCCATCATTCTGGGTGCCCACATCGGCACCGCCTTTACCCCGCTGCTGACCATCGGCGGCTCCTCCAAGGACGGCAAGCGCGCCGCCCTGATCCACCTGTATTTCAACATCATCGGCAGCTTTGTGCTGCTGGGTGCCATTTACGCCGTGCGGTACACCATCGGCATCCCGGTGTGGGGCGATGTGATGAACAAGAGCACCATTGCAAACATCCACACCCTTTCCAGTGTGGCGGCCATGCTGCTGTTCCTGCCTTTCAGCAGTGTGCTCTCCAAGCTGGCCATGCTCACCGTGCCCAACAGTGCCGAGGAAGCACAGGAGATGAGTATGCCCGTGCTGGATGAGCGCCTGTTCAAGAGCCCGGCCGTGGCCCTGCAGCAGGCCAAGAGCGCCGTGGTCAAGATGTCCCGCCGTGCCGCCCGCAACGTCAGCCTCTCCACTCCCCTGCTGCTCAAGATGGATGAGGACGTGGTCAGCGCCATCAATGTGCGGGAGAACCTCATCGACCGGATGGAGGTGGAGATCTCCAACTACCTCATCAAGATGACTGACCAGGAGCTGGGCGACGACGAGAGCCACGCCGTGACCGAGCTGCTGAACTTTGTCACCGAGTTCGAGCGCATCGGCGACTACGCCGTGAACATTCAGGAGAAGGCTGTGGAGCTCTACGAGAAAGAGGCCTCCTTCAGCGACATTGCCAAGAACGAGCTGAAGCTGCTGGATTCCGCGCTGGAGCAGATCCTGACCCGTACCAACGATGCCTTTGAGAACGATGACATCGCGCTGGCCCGTCAGGTGGAGCCGCTGGAAGAGGTCATCGACATTCTGGTGGAGAAGCTCCGCGACGGCCACATCAAGCGCCTGAAGGATGGCATCTGCTCCATTGATACCGGCGTGGTGTTCCTGGATGTGCTGAACAATGTGGAGCGCATCTCCGACCACTGCTCCAACGTGGCGGCCCGTTTGGTGGGCACCAGCGAGGGCGATGACTACGATTCCCACACCCTCAAGAGCCTGATGCACCACAACCCCAGCAAGGAATACTCCCTCATGTACGAGGAGTGCTGCAAGGAGTACCTGACCCCGCTGGCCGCTATGGAAAAGGAAGCGTAAAGGGGCCAATGCCCTGCTGCTCAGATATTGTAGCAAAATCGCAAAACCTCTGCAAAGACATTGCGTCAATGCAGAGGTTTTTTCGTTGCCAATTGTCTAACTTTATGGTATTCTGTAAGTGTCGGCCTTCCGACACCATTTTATGGTGAAGGAGGTGATAACCCGTGGAGCAGTTATTCTCATTCATACTGTCCGTCGCAGCAGGCGTAACGAGCAATTACATCTGCAAGTGGCTTGACGTTCAGTTCAAGGCCGGTAAGCACTAACCCCTAGGCAAACAGGAAGCCCCTTCGGTATTGAGGGATACCGGAGGGGCTTCTTGTTGCATTTGGTGAACCCGTGAAGAGTTCACATTCTCATTCACACCTTTATTATATGCCGCCTTCCCCCAAAAGTCAAGGGGTCAGAAGAAGCTCACCTGGCTGCTTTCGGGCAGGTCTGCCAGCACACCGGCGGTGCGCAGGCTTTCCAGCACGGCGCTGGTCACGCCGGTGGCCTGCTGGAGCTCCTCCACGGAGATATACTCCTGCCCGTCGATGGTGGCCCGCTCCAGCGAGGCGGCGGCAGTGCCGCCCACGCCCTTCAGGGCACAGAAGGGCAGGCGCACCTTGCCATCCTCCACGATATACTTATTGCCGCGGCTCTTGCCCAGCTCGATGGGCAGGAATTCATACCCGCGGGAGAGCATTTCGTTGACCAGCTGCAGGCTGACCAGCACGTCCTCGTCCTTGGCGTTCTTCTCCTCTTTCAGGCGGCGCTTCACCGCCTCCATGTGGGCGCGGGCCACAGCCGCACCGCCCACAGCGGCCTCATAGTCGATATCATCGCCGCGCACGGTGAAGTAAACGGCATAGAATTCTGCCGGGTGGTAGAGCTTGAACCACATCAGCCGGATGGCGCTCATCAGGTAGGCCACAGCGTGGGCCTTGGGGAACATATACTTGATCTTGCGGCAGGACTCGATGTACCAGTCCGGCACCTCGTGCTCCCGCATGGCTTCCTCCCAGCCGGGCTTGAAGCCTCCCTTGGCCACCTTGCCCTTACGGACCGCCTCCATGATATCAAAGGCCATCTTGGGCTCCAGCCCCTTGCGCAGCAGGTAGAGCATGATGCTGTCACGGCAGCCGATGACCTCCGCGATGGTGCAGGTGCCGCTGCGGATCAGCTCGTCGGCGTTGCCGGTCCAGACATCGGTGCCGTGGGACAGGCCCGAGATCTGGATCAGCTCCGAGAAGTTCCGGGGCCGGGCCTCCACCAGCATTCCGCGCACGAAGTTGGTGCCCATTTCCGGGATGCCGAAGGTGCCGGTCTGGCTGTCGATCTGCTCCGGGGTCACGCCCAGCTCCTCCGGGCTGGTGAGCAGGCTGTACACCCGGGGGTCGTTCATGGGGATGCTGTCCACGGGGATGCCGGTGTACTCCTCAAAATACTTGTAGAAGGTGGGCATATCGTGGCCCAGCTCGTCCAGCTTGAGCAGCGTATCGTGCAGATACTTGAACTCGAAGTGAGTGGTCAGCAGGCCGCCTGCCACGTCATCTGCCGGGTGCTGGATGGGGCAGAAATCGTAAATTTCATAGGTGTCCGGCACAACGACCATGCCGCCGGGGTGCTGGCCCGTGGTACGCTTGACGCCGGTGCAGCCCAGCGTCAGGCGGTTTTCCTCCGCATGGTTCACGGTGCGGCCCCGCTCTTCCAGATACTTCTTGACGTAGCCGTAGGCGGTCTTGTCCTGAATACCGGACACCGTACCGGCCTTGAACACGTTGGCCTTGCCGAACAGCTCCTCGGTGTAGCGGTGCACGTTGGACTGATACTCACCGGAGAAGTTCAGGTCGATATCGGGTTCCTTGTCGCCGTAGAAGCCCAGGAAGGTCTCGAAGGGGATATCGTGGCCGTCCACCAGCATCCGGGTGCCGCAGTGGGGGCAGTTCTTGTCCGGCAGGTCAAAGCCGTCGTCCACGCTGCCGTCGGTGATGAACTCGCTGTACTTGC
>OLNF01003721.1_pt1 | contig 10914 bp, 8 predicted proteins | sample 1673061 | NCBI WGS metagenome assembly OLNF01 (sample SAMEA3136751, study PRJEB25190) | human gut metagenome | reverse complement strand
GCATGCAGCCTGCCGTGGCAGAGAAGGGACTGATGGTATTAGACGTGATAGCGCACGGAAAAAGCGGACATGCAGCCCGAAACGAAGGCTTGAATGCCATCTACGAGGCATTGGACGACATGCGCTGGATTCGTGATTACAAGTTTGAGAAGGTGAGTCCTTTCTTAGGTCCTACCAAGATGACACTTACCGTAGTCAACGCAGGAACCCAGCACAATGTGATTCCCGACAAGTGTACGATGCTGGTAGATATCCGCACCAATGAATTTTATGATAATGAGGAAGTCTATCACTTTATCTGCCAGCACTTGAAGAGTGAAGTAAAAGCTCACAGTTTCCGTCTAAAATCATCCCGTATTGATCCTGAGCATCCTCTTATTAAGAAATGTGTAGCCATGGGAATGAAGCCTTTCGGTAGTCCTACCCTTAGCGACCAGGCGCTGATGCACTTCCCTTCGTTCAAGTTAGGTCCGGGCGAATCCTCCCGCTCCCATTCTGCAGACGAGTTTATCAAAATCAGCGAAATAGCTGATGCTATCGCCAAATACAAAGAGCTCTTAGATGGCGCTGCCATCTAAGAGCTCTACTCTATTCATCTATTATACCTTAATATATATGACATTACAAGGACTTACCAATATAAGCGAAAGGAACGGTGATATTGTCGTCATCTTCCTTCTCTCTTGTAGTAGAAGGATCTCTTGAATAAGACTGATCGGCATTGTCGCTCATACTTGTGTCGTAAGGCAGACAGTCCATACCACTTGTACCAAAGGTAGCTACTAACATCACACCCAATCCCTTGCTTGCCACATCGGCAGCTGTAACACCAAGCTTAGCTAAAGGAATCGAGATTTCGTAATGGAAATCGTATTGGGAAGACTTGTGTCCTAAGGTATTGAAATCTACATAAGTAGATGTACCCTTTGTCATATCACCTACAAGACGGTTCTGTGACTCTCCATAACATTCTTTAATACCCTTTATCGTTTTGCTGAGAATACCCATACCATACTTCACAACAACACCTGTCTCTTTATAGGCTACCTCTTCCAAAGCATTCAGTCCTGCGCTGCTTCCACCATAAATGAATGGACCATTGGTGTTATTGGTTGAGAATACCACTACCTTGTTGACTGGGCTTTCGCAAGTAATGCCACTATCCCAAAGAGTACCACCCGCTGTAGTCTTACAATGATTGCCTATTCTTGTAGAGGCATTATTGGTGTTGATACCGATAAAGAATGGCATATTGTAATTTTTGAACAGCAGACCATTACTGAGTGGAAAATCAGCTTCTGGAGCTACCACATCTTGAACGTTGGTCATCTCCCACATCAGATAGAGGTTATTATCGTCATAGCAACCATAAAGTGCATAGAGATCGACAGGATTCTCGTGCATGGCAGCATCCATATATACACGTGGGTCGTCATTGGCAGCACCCTGTGCTATAATCATACTCTCATCCCAATCGCTGATATCACCATCTACAGTAATGGTTTTCTTAACACCTGCACCATTTGGATTGGTCTGATACTGAGCATCCAGATTCTGTGGATCAGGGGTAGGTGTTGGAGTTGGAGTTGGCTCTGGAGTTGGAGTTGGCTCTGGCTCTGGTTCTGGAGTTGGAGTTGACTCTGGGTTTGGGTTTGGAGTCGGTGTCACTACAGCACCTTCGTTTACTACCTTTTCAGCAGAAGCATTTGCACCATTGATAGGAGTACCAGGAGTACCATCGTTGATGAAGAACTTAGCATTGAGGTATGCTGTAGGAATCGTTGCCTTATACCATCCTGTCTTACCATTATGAGAAGCTGAAGCATCGTAAGTCATCTTTACACCTGGCCATGCGGTAGAAGAGGTGGTACCATTATAGAAGTAGCAATACACATTCTCCCAGTTGGAAGCATTGTCATAATAAACATACTCTGGATCAACGATCTCATCTTCATGTACCTTGGTCACAGTCTTGCTGTATGCTCCGTCAACATAGTAGCCGTGGTTGACAAACTCCACGTCAGCAGTTATCTTATTTCCATTACCATCCAAGAAAATGATTTGAGTAGGAGCACTTGTCTCGGTGCCATCATAAGTCCACTTGAAGACATTCTTTCCAGAAACACTCTTACCTACAAGAGGCAACTTTTTATTGATAGCATCATTCCATGCACCAGCATGCTGAATTATAGGACTAACCTTGTCATTCCATACATATACGGCTGCTGCCGTATTGGATGTCTCCAAGAAACAGGAGATTTCGTCAGCCTTGCCCAATTCTGGAACGTAAGCCTTCACTTTCTTGTAAGTTACCGAACCACTTTCGGTCTTGCCTTCCTTGTCAGTTGCACCCCAAGTGATAGTGACATTCTTACCATAGGCAACATCAGCACCTACAGTAAACTGCTTGGCAGCAGTAAAGGTCTGCTTAGCACCATCATTCACCTGAATCCAGGCAGAAACAGCATTCAAAGGAGTAGCTGTCACAGTGAGAGACTCATCTGAGAAGGCTGTGCCATCAGCTGGATTGAAAACAACCTCAGGAGTCAGCACGATAGGACCAGCATTATAGATGACAGCAATACCTGACTCGCCAACATGACCAGAGATTGTAGAAGCATTGACGGTGAAAGCACCACCGCCTACCATATCCTTATAAGTACCAGACTTGAGCCACTTGCCGTCGCCAGCACCATTGGCTACAGTCACGTTACGGTCAGAACCACTTCCCAATACGATAATAGCGCCACTCTTACGAACCTGAGCACAAACGCCATTACCTTTTACATAATAGTTTGGCTCGCCAGCACAAACGTTGTGCATGTGGTTTACCTGAGCCACTTCAGCATCTTTGAAGTGAACACTTCCCTTATCGCCAAATCTGATATCATTCTTTGCCTTCTGAGCAGGACGGGAGAAATAAAGAGCGGTAGCTCCATTGTTTCCTGCAACAACAGCATACGCACGGTCGATAACATTCTGGCTCTTTTCCTTTGATTCGCCACCATCGTTGGCATAAGTATCATGGCTTTCACCCCAATAAACCAACTTTTCTGTCTTTGCCTTTCTCTGATTGAAATTACCTACAGACTCGTTGATAGAACCACCGGCAAAGGAATTGGCAAAGCCGTTACCATAACCATTATCGGTAATGCTCATGTAGGTCTGATACTCAGGGAAAAGGACATTATCATCACCACCAGTACTGTCAAGGATCTCACCATAGTTGTACATCTCCTGATCCACCACATTCTGCATAAAAGAGTCACCCTCAGAAGGCAAACCAATGTGCTTGATAGCATCCCAACGGATACCATCCACGCCACAGGCTTTCAAATCCTGGATATATTGTTTGATGATGGCTTGCACAGTAGGATTGTTGGTATCGAGGTCCCACATACCAATCATGCCAAATGTCACCTGATGACGGTCGTGCCAGTTACCCACACCAAATCGTTCATGATAAAGACTCTCGTCCTTCAAGCGTTCAGCCACGTTAGGATGGTCGGTATGGTTGGCAACAACATCCACAATCACCTTAACACCATACTCATGAGCCTTAGCACAGAGAGCCTTCAGGTCAGCTTCAGTACCAAGTCCATTACCTATTTTAAAATCGTATGGACGATAAACATCATACCAGACGGATCCTTTACCTGCTCTTTCGTGAACAGGAGAAGTCTGAACTGCAGTAAAGCCTGCCTTGGCGATATTAGGAATTTCTTCCTGGATATCTGCCAACGTCCAGTCGAAACAATGAAGGATGACACCATCCTGAATATTGTCTTTAAGACCATATTTGTTGTCTGCGAAGATGTTGGATGCCATGGTGAACAGCATCACCAACATCAGAAGACCATAATTGATTGTCTTTTTCATAATCTGCTATTATTTTCTGATGATTACTTTCTTACCATTATGAATATAGAGTCCTGGCTGAGTAGGCTTCTTGATACGGACACCTGTGATAGAATACCAGGCATCATCGGTTGTCTTCTTCACAGCTGTGATGGTAGTATTCTCTATGGCTGTAACAATCTTACCGTTTACATAAACCGTTTCTCCCTGAAGAGTTGAACCTGCTTCTCCATTATTGATGACGAAACAACCTGTAAGGAAAGCAGCAGGAACCTCCAAAGAATAATAGCCTTTCTTGCCGTTATACTCAGTCTCTTCGTCGAGCTGCATCTTCACGCCAGGCCATTCTACAGAAGCCTCAGTTCCGTTATAAATATAGCAATATACATTCTTCAGGTTCTCTATTGCATTATCAAAGAACACCTTTACCTTGCCTGCAGGAGCAGTCTCAATGGTCTTGGTGAATTTACCTTCTACGTAATATCCATGATTCTTGAATTCCTGATCACCACCATTCAGCTTATCACCATCATGAGTAAAAATCACACCTGTAGGGATTTCTGTTCCTCCTGTATAAGTCCATTTAAAGACATTCTTGCCATCTTTAGTTCCCATCAAGGTCATGGCATCTCCAGGCCAAGCAGCAGTAGTAAACTGTTTAACCTTGTCATTCCAGGCCCAAATCTTGGCATTGTCATAACTTGTTTCCAAGAACACGGAGATTTCATTTTCCGTTACCACTGGTGTATAGTCTGCCGCAAGTGCTGAAACTGGAGCCATGAAAGTCATGCTCAGCAGCAATACCAGTGTACAAATCAACGTATAAAATTTCTGCATAAACAAAATGTATTAAGTTTAAATTATAAGATTTCGTCGGCAAAAATAAGAATACTTTTTGAAAAGCAGATGAAGAAAAGCTGAATAAATAGCATAAAAAAAAGACAATCGTTTGCACAATTTGCAAGCGATTGCCTTCTATTTTCTGACTTAATAATATTTATATTATTAGCGCTACGCCCTAGCGCATTCAGGTTCTTTCTTTGCTATTCCGGAATACTACTGACAGACATAGTTACAGAACAGTCCTCAGAAGCGCTTGAGCGAGATCTGGTAGAACCAAGCGAAAGTTTCAAATGAAGGAGATATGTCTTCCTCTTTTCAAAATTAAAAGGATTATTAACATCTAACAGATTTTTCTTTACCTTTACCGTATTCTGAGAAGTTCCCTGCTGTACCGTATAAGTAATCTGCAGATAAAATGCCTCTTTCTTTTCTGAGGGATCACATAGAGATAAGAATTGGGATCATTTTCTATTTTTGCACATGTATGGTCTAACTGAGAAGCAGTTAACTTTAAGTCGCCTCCATCTTCAGTATCGGGAGGAGTCCAAGTATAAATCACTCTTGTACTTTCTTCTTTGACAACAGACCACCCCCAGAACACATTATCTCTTTCGTCTGCCAGATTCAGGTAGCCCTGGACATCCAAAGCCCCTTCTTTATCTGTTTTTCCATACAGTTTCACCTCCTCAACTTTTACCACAGCACCATTTTTCTCTAATTGCTGATTGACTGTGATATCAAATGCCAAACGGGCTAAAGCATGCTTAAACTGAAAATCCACTTTACTGGCAGAAGTCGGAGATTTTGGAACTTCTCTCTTTTTTACTGCCCACACCAAATCTACAGGCTTAACAGAAGAATTAAACTCTATATAAGTTGGATTAGCTTTGTTTTCCCCGGGGGCATTAACCTGTTTTACTCCATCAATATGAGGAGCATAGGCATAGAATTCCACAGAACCATTATCTGGCCAATATTGGGTATTTGTGTATCCCCAACTATTTCCATTCCAGGTTACGTGTTCATTATCCATCATATCTGAAATTGCCCCATTAGCATGGGTATGTCTTGCAAAGACACTAAATCCGGACGTTTCCTTGAGAGAAGCAAGATTGGTTTCTCCAACACGGGTTGATGCATTCGTACCAAGATAAGCATCAAAGTTGATTTCAGAAGATGAAGGTGAAGTTTCATCCATACCTTCGCCAGCACAACCAGATAATACCAGCTGTGCTATCAAAACATAATAGGCTAAACGAAGAAACTTCATCTTATTATATCTATTAATTCTTTATTTTTACCCGATACGATTAATTCCAAGAATTGATTTCGACCTGATTGATATCTGTCCAACCTTCAACTGTTGTTACATCGAATTCAATAGGAGTCAGACCAATGGTCAAGTTGATTGTATATGCCTTGCCCTGCTCGAATTACTTATCAAGTTGCTTATAAACCTTAGTTTTCATAGTTGTCTGATCACTATAGCTTATAGTGTACTCTACGACAACATAAAGTGCATCAGCACTAGTTGTTTTTTGAGAGAAATCCTGTGGAATTACAAACAAATAATCTGATGTAGGATTTGTATAAGGTTTAGATTCAGATGCACTAGTTACATCCTCAGATCCAGAGAACCAATTAAAATCTTGCTTAACAGCATCTTTAGAATGTTCTTTCCAATGACCTGTAGACAAATCTATGGCACCCTCTGTGTAGAAAGCTTTTGCTGTTTCTGTTGTTGATTTTGGATCAGATCCTGCCAATGTAATTTGATTCAATGTAATAGTTGTACCTTCAGCGGCAGCACTTGTTTTGACGGTATAACCAAGTCTAGACAAAGCATGTTTGAAAATAAATGTAACAGGTTTGTCAGTATTAGTCTTATTCGCTGCATTAGCCCACAACAAATCTTTTTGCGCTGTAATAGTGGAATTAACAGTAAAATCAAGTTTTGAGTTTTCTTTCAATTTTTGATTACTATCAAATGGAGCATACGCCAAGAAATCAATATGACCTGCTGGTGACCAATACTTAACAGGTTCATATGTCCACGCAGGTGTCTCAGCAGTTGCATCATAAGTTACCTGCTGGTTCTTAAACAAGTTCTCACCATAAGTTGTTGTAGTTACATCAGTAGAAGTATAGTTACCAAACACACCAAAGCCTTCAGATATATTCTGAAGATCCTCAGCCTTATCTATCACGCTACCACGTGAATCATTTACTGAAACTGCACTTCTTCCCCAATAGCCATCAAAGCTGATAGCCTCGTTCTTAGAAGAATTGTCTGAAAGACTATTCAAGTCATCGCTTGAACAACTTACCAATGTTAACGCTGCCATTGCAGCAATACCCATAAAAAAATTCTTATACATATCTGTTTTGATTTTTAAATTAAACTAATCTATTATTACTTTATCTGTTTCTTATCACTTTACTATTTCTACAACTCCATATCTATATCCTCTGGTTTGCCCCAATCCTGGATTGTGACGTCAAAACCGCCCGAACTTCCCTCCGAAGGCTCCACCTCAGGCAAAGGTTTCGGCAACTTAACATCTACATGGAGAGAAACCGAATAACCCAACTCCGAAGAGTTTTCGTCTTTCTGAAACTTGTCTCCAACAACAAACTGATGATCTATCTGCGTCTTGTTGTCTATCAACAAAGCTGAAAGAGACAATTGATTGTCTTCTGCATCAGGATGGGTGGTTTCAGATAGACCAAAACATTTAACCGATGCTTTCAACGTTCCTAGAGTCGCATCATTCTCATCAACCGATTTCGTCCAGGTCTCCAGAAGATAAGTCACTTTACTCTGAAGCGGCTTACCCTGCCCCAACAGAAAGCCTTCCGAAATGCCAGTTAATGATCCACGCACATAACGCAGGTATCCTATACTTGGAACTTTCACGCTGACCTGGATATGCGAAAGCACATTCCTTGGAGTTAAAGTTACCTCAGAAAAGTCTCCAGAAACATCGAATTCATCGAGTTTATCAGAGGCAAACCACTCGGGCTCAACCCCTATCAATTCATCATCTCCACGCGAGTACCAGCGCGATGTTGTATGCTGTACCACAGCTCGCGCTGTCTCGTAAGAGTCCATTCCTAGAAAGTCAAGTGTACCAAACTCAGTCGTACTTTGGTTGAAGACAAGAATACGATATTTTCCAGGTTCTAAGGAAAAGTCGGCATGAGTTATCTCATTAGTCAAGACAGTATGCGGAGCACCACCTGACCAGGGAAACACCATGACCGTCATACCAGTAGGCACCTCTTTATCAAACAAATGCCAATCCACATTAATCCGCACCATTTTACGGCCATCCTTTTGCGGACAACCGGAATAGTCATCATAAATGCAAGAAGTAAGCAAAATAATAAGGAGCCAACAGTATAAGAATAGCCCTATACATCTTTTCATGAATGCTTCATATTTATAAAACTTCTTTTCTAGTTATTATATTCATTTCAAAATTTCGGGTGCAAAAGTACAATATAAAAAGTACAATATAAAATTGATTTAGGTCTTAAAGAATGTTTAATAAAAGTAAAATGACAAAAAAGATAACATTTTTGTTACATCATAAAAAAAATGCCAGTAACCACCTCTTTAGTAAGCAATTAAAAAACCTCCAATCAAACCTATTGATTGGAGGTTTCATTTCTATCATTTACAGCAACCAGGCAGTAAAAACACTACCGGCTGCAACTATTCATACATTATCTGCTCAGCCAAGCCTCCGGATTGAGTTTGGCAGTCTCCTTGCGAAGCTGGAACTGGAGGATGTTTTCTGAGCCAACACTACCCAAAGCCTGACGGGTACGTACCTTCTGACCCTTATGAACGCTGACCGATTTCAGATTACAGTAAACAGAGATGTAGGCACCATGACGGACCAGCACGTTCCACATGCCACCATAACCGAAGACGGCACTCACCTCACCATCGTAGATGCTGCGAGCCACACAACCCGGCTTGCCCTGGATATTGATACCCTTATTGTCGAGCGTTACGCCCTTCAAACCTTCTACATTATACTGACCGAAATGACTCACCACACGGTAACTGCCGCTGATAGGCATCGGCAATCTACCACGGTTAGCCTCGAATCCACCGCTCAGCATGCGGTCTACCGAACTCAAGGTAGAAGCCTCCTGTGCCTCCTTCCTGGCAGCGGCAATCTCACGGGTACTGCGTTCCGCATCCATCTTCGCCTTCAACTCGGCAGCCTGTCTTTCAGCCTCCGCCTTTCTTGCAGCCTGTTCGGCAGCAGCCTCACGGGCAGCCTGCTCTGCGGCGGCACGCTTGGCAGCCTCGGCAGCAGCACGCGCCCTAGCCTGCGCTTTTGCCTTCGCCTGAGCAGCAGCCTGGGCAGCAGCCTCCTCCTGAGCCTTTCTTGCAGCCTCGGCAGCCAGTCTTGCTTCTTCGGCAGCCTTTCTGCGGGCAGCTTCGGCAGCAGCCTCACGCGCCTTGGCTTCGGCTATACGACGGGCATTCTCCCTGGCAGCAGCCTCGGCAGCAGCTTTCTTGCGAGCCAGTTCCGCGGCACGTTTCTTGGCGGCAGCAGCGGCAGCGGCCTTTTTCTTAGCCTCGGCAGCAGCACGGGCACGAGCCTTGGCTACTTCCTGAGCAATCAGACGGTCAATCTGAGCGTTGATAGCCGCATCTTTCTTACGCTGGTCGGCGATGACAGCCTGAATGGTCTTCTGCTGTTTCTGCAGTCCCTGCACCATTTCCTGCTGCTGGGTCTGCTTACCTTCCAAAACCGTCTTCTCCTGCTTACCCTTATATAATAAGGTGTTCTTATGTCCCTTAACATGCTGCAACTGCCGGTGCTTCTCGTTCACCTGCTTCTGCTTAGCCTTTACAGCCTCGCCCTGCACCTTCTGATAGGAAGAATACTGGCGGATGAAGGAAAGGCGGCGATACATCTGTGTCAGATTTTTGGCACTGAAGATGAACATCAGCTTGTCCTGAACCGTATGATGACGGCTCATATAGCGCATGGAACGGATATACTTGTTCTTGCGGTCCTGCAACTGTTGCTGAAGCGTTTTCAACTGTGCCTGCAGAATGCCGATATTGCCGTCAATATGATGGATATCCTTCTGGATACCGTCAATCTTCTTCTGACGCTGGTCTATTTCTCCGTTCAGCGCCATCAGGTCTTCAAGACGTTTCTTCACATCCGCCTTATTTCTCTGCAAAGCCTGCTCCTGCTCTCTGATCTTCTTCCGGATAGAAGCGCGCTGTCCCTGCAAACCTCGGATAGAGGCATTGCTATAGGTTGCAGCCCTGCGTTCTGCTCTGGTTGGCGCAGCTGGTTTGTATGTCTTTCTGGCCGCATGACTTCTGCTGTTCGTCTTTCTGGCAGGAGTAGCAGCCTTCTTTTTCGCAGTTACGGCAGTCTTTCTCACCGGCTTCTTCTGGGCAGAATGCTTCTGCGCAAAAGGTGCGAGCGAGAAGGTGATTGCCATGATGAATAATAAGATTCGCTTCATTTCTTATATTAAAAACCCATGTTCTATAATTTCAAACTCTTGATGAGCATCTACATACTCAATATCTTGCTGAGCACATCTGTTGGAGAAATCTGCTTGTATTTGCCCGAAATCTCGGTCTGAGTGCTCCATTTGCTGTCGGTCTTCACCTGATTCAATTGCAGACTGATCTTAGCCTCCTGCTTTTTCCTGGTAGCAGTAGTGGTCATCGCCAGATTCAGGGAGGCAGGGAACATCTTGACGCCTACACTCTTGAAGTTGCCGTAGTCGACGTGGAGATTGGAGGTGCCGTTCTGCGCACTCTTATAGACAACATCTGCTGCTGTGATACGGCCGGTAGTGCGGTTGGCTGTCCAGGCATAGGTCATATTGCCGTTCCTGAAACTAACCGGCACAGCATCTCCTGCCACATCCAGTCTGGCATCAAACTTCTTCAGGTCTGATTCCTTCACAGTCCTTTCGCCCGGCAGGAGCAGCTGGTTCCAGAAGACGTCCTATGCGTTTTGAAATGAAGAAAGAAGAGAACCTTGCCGACGAGGTACAGGCTCAGGTCGACGCAATGCGTAAATAAAACGAGCGGGGCTGTACGCAAGACAAAACTTGCATACAGCCCCTTTTTCTAATCTTTTATCATATAATCATGAAAGCGAAATATAAAAGAATATTGCTGAAAATAAGCGGCGAAAGTTTAGCGGGCGACAA
>OLNF01003720.1_pt1 | contig 10924 bp, 7 predicted proteins | sample 1673061 | NCBI WGS metagenome assembly OLNF01 (sample SAMEA3136751, study PRJEB25190) | human gut metagenome | reverse complement strand
CACAGGCGGCAAACGACCTGCTGACCATTCAGGGCGTGGATGCCAGCTTTGTGGCAATCGCCAAAAACGGCGGTGTCAACATCTCCGCCCGCAGCATGGGTGCGCTGAACGTACAGGTCATTCTGGAGCCCTTGGGCGGCGGCGGCCACCTGACGATGGCCGGTGCCCAGCTGCGTGATTGTACCGTAAAGGAAGCCGAAGCCCGCATCCGCGCGCAGATCGACGAATACCGCGCCAACCAGGAATGCCAGGAAGAACTGGTGGGTGCAGTTTAACAAATTAAATTATCAGCGAATCCCTGCCAATGGCAGAAAATTATATCAATTACTACATAGAGAGGGGAACCACCACGATGAAAGTTATTCTCAAACAGGATGTCAAGAGCATTGGTAAAAAGGATGAAATCCATGAAGTGTCGGACGGTTACGCCCGCAACTTCCTGTTCCCGCGCGGTCTGGCTGCAGTGGCCGATGCTGACGCTGTGAACACCGCCCGCACCAAGAGCGAAGCCAAAGCCCACCATGAAGCCGAAGCTAAGGCTGCTGCTGAAGAACTGGCTGCCAAGATCAAGGGCCAGATCGTTTCTGTCAAGGTCAAGGGGGGCGCTTCCGGCAAGCTGCACGGCAAAGTGACCGCAAAGGAAGTTGCCGAACAGTTGTACAAGCTGACCGGCACCGAAATCGACAAGAAAAAAATCGAAATGCCCGCCAGCATCAAGGAGTTTGGCAGTTATGATGCCAAAGTCCGCCTGCATGTGGGTGTTGTGGCCGCGTTCAAGGTCAAGGTCGAGGAGGCTCCGCTGTAATTGGCAGGGGGTCTTGTAATTACATTCCAACAAAAACGGCAGGGAGGTGCCTGAATGGCAAACAATGAATTAAGCTTGTCCAGCCTGGGCATTCAGCTGCCGTATAACATGCAGGCGGAACAAAGCGTGCTTGGCGCAGCGCTGATGGATGAAACCATCCTGAACCGCCTGATCACCGAGATGGACCCCGATATGTTCTATTCGGAGCAGAACCGGGCCGTCTATGAGGAAATGCGCCGCCTGTTCAGCGAAAGCGAAGCGGTGGACGTTATCACTCTGGTGGACTCTCTGGCTCAGAACGGTGTGTTCAAGGGCGCAGATGATGCCAAAGTGTACATTACCCGCATTGCGGAAACCGTCCCGGCAATTTCCAACGTCGATTCTTACATCAAGATCGTCAAGGAAAAATATCAAACCCGCCGTCTGATCGAAGCAGCCCGCGATATCCTGCAGCAGTCCAGCGAGGAATCCGATTCTGACCTGCTGCTGGAAAGCGCCGAGCAAAAGCTGTACGATATCCGCAACGGCCAGGACCGCTCCGGCGTTAAAACCATTCAGGAGTCTATCCTGGAAGTTATTGATACCATGCAAAAGCTGTCCGGTGCGGACCGCGATAAATTTGCTGGTATCCCCACAGGCTTCAACTATCTGGATAATATCCTGACCGGCCTTGGCCGTTCGGACCTGATTATTCTGGCGGCCCGCCCCGGTATGGGCAAAACCAGTTTTGCGCTGAACATTGCTACCAATGTGGCCCGCCTGCAAAAGATACCGACCGTCATTTTCAGCTTGGAAATGACCTGCGAACAGCTGACCGACCGCATCCTTTCCAGCACCGCAGGCATTGACAGCCAGGCATTCCGCACCGGCCGCCTAAACAACTCCGACTGGAACGACTTTGCCAATGCAACGTCACTGTTGTATAACGTTCCCATTTACATGGATGATTCCTCCGGTATTTCGGTGCCGGAAATCAAGGCAAAAATCCGTCAGATCAACCAGGACCCCAAACGGGATAAGATCGGTCTGGTCATCATCGACTATTTGCAGTTGATGCAGTCCGCCAAGCGCACCGAAAGCCGCGTGCAGGAAATCAGCGATATCACCCGGAACCTGAAAATTATGGCCAAGGAACTGAACGTTCCTGTCATTGCGCTGTCCCAGCTTTCCCGTGCTGCCGAAAAAACAGCGGGTCGCTCGGACCACCGCCCCCAGCTTTCAGACCTGCGTGATTCCGGCTCTATCGAACAGGATGCGGACGTGGTGCTCTTCCTGTACCGCGCTGCCTATTACAATTCCCAGAACGGCGAAACCGAACAGGCGAACGAAAACGAAGCCGAATGTATCGTGGCCAAAAACCGCCATGGCGAAACCAGTGTGGTCCGCCTTGGCTGGGATGGCGCCCATACCCGGTTCAGCAATCTGGACGAGATCCATGAACAGTACTGACGCAGACAATTCATTGCAAAACCCAGTAAACACGATGGAACAAACCTTGCTGGCCTATTGCCGCCGGCAGGGTTTGTTTCGGTTGGGGGACCGTGTCATCGTTGCCTGCTCCGGCGGGGCGGATTCGATGGCGCTGCTCTGTTTTCTGCTGCGCTGCAAAGCGGAACTTGGCATCACCGTCATGGCGGCCCATGTGGACCACGGAATCCGGGGCGAAGCTGCCCATGCGGATGCCCGCTTTGTGGCGGAGTTCTGCTGCACGCATCATGTGCCGTTCTTTTTGTACGATGCCGCTGCCAGCGGGGTGCAGATTCCCCCAAACCCCAGCGAGAACTGGGCGCGCAGCCTGCGCTATACCTGGTTTGATGCGCTGGCCGCACAGCAGCATGCCTGCATTGCCACAGCGCATACATTATCTGACCAGGCGGAAACGGTGTTGTTCCGCATGGCGCGCGGTACCGGCCTGCACGGCATGGCGGGTATTCCGGCGGTACGGGGCGTGTACCGCCGTCCATTTTTGTGCCTGACAAGGAGCGATACCACGGCATACTGCGCCGCCCTTGGGCAACACTATGTTCAGGACGAAAGCAATTTCAGCGATGCCTATGCCCGCAACCGTATCCGCCATTATGCTGTTCCGGCGCTGCAAACCATCAATCCGGCGGCAGAGCGGGCCGTGGGGCGGCTGTGCAACCAGCTGCAGGAGCTGAACATCTGGCTGGAAAACCTGGCCGAAAAACTGCTGGCGCAGGCTGCCTGCGAGGGCGGGTACAGCATCCCGATTCTTGCCGCGGCGGATGCCCCGGTGCTGGCTGCTGCCCTGCGCATGCTGGCAGCCCGCGCGCGTGACCCTGAAGAAAAATATGTGCAGGCTCTTGCGGCCATTGTTCGGCAGGGCAGCGGTGCGGTACAGCTGACGCCGGATGCCTGCTGGACCGCGGCAAACGGCATTTTGTACTGCCGCTCAGTGCTAAAAATGCAGCCGGAAGCCATTCCCGCGCCGCACCAGCTGCTAAAAACCGGCGTTTACTGCCTGCCAGGGGGCTATGAGCTGGAGATTCAACAACTAAATTATGAAGTTTTTTTGAAAAATCCATCATTTTTGAAAAAAGACTACACCTATTGTGCAGATTATGCTAAAATAAATAAGAATATTTTTGTGAGGACCCGCCAACCCGGCGATACGTTCCGCCCGGCGGGACGTCACGTTGGCAAAACGCTCAAAAAATATCTGAATGAGGCAAAAGTTCCTGTGGCTGAACGGACGCTGATGCCGCTGCTGGCCTGCGGTAGCCAGGTGCTTTGGCTGTGGGGGGCAGGCTTTGCGGACGGTTTGTCCCCGGATGATGGGACAAAGCAGATCCTGTTGATTCGGCAAAGCCGCCAGCCTGCGGCCCCGGAACAGGAACAAGATCATAATATTGGAGGAACAGATCATGCATGATATGAACAATGATATCGCCAAGGTTTTGATTTCGGAAGAGCAGCTGCAGGCCAAGGTGGCTGAATTGGGGGCACAGATCAGCCGCGATTACGTGGGCAAAGATTTGTTGCTGGTGTCTATCCTGAAAGGCTCCGTGGTGTTCATGGCCGATTTTATGCGCGCCATCACGGAACCCTGCAGCATTGACTTTATGGTGGTTTCCAGCTATGGCGGTGCCAACACCACTTCTACGGGCCTTGTCAAGATCGTCAAGGACCTGGATCAGGACCTTTCCGGCAAGGATGTTCTGATCGTGGAGGATATTCTGGATACTGGCGTCACGTTGTCTCACTTGGTGCCCATGCTGAAATTGCGCCGCCCCAACAGCGTGCGCCTGTGCACCATCCTCAGCAAGCCCAGCCGCCGCAAGGTGGATATTGAGCCGGACTACTGCGGTTTTGAAGTGCCCGATGAATTTGTTGTGGGCTATGGCCTTGACTATGACGAAAAGTACCGCAACCTGCCGTATGTCGGCGTGTTAAAACCGGAAGTATATTCCAAATAAAATTCTGTCTTGGCAGAATAACCAATCGCCCGCCGTTTTGGCGGATTTTGACAGGGAGTTGATTTTTTGCAGCACAAACCGCGTTTCAGCGGCATTATCATTGCCGCTGTCCTGATGGTGGCAGCACTCGTGATGATCTCCAGCTATTCCAGCCTGTTTGCCTCCAGCAAGAGCACCATGATGTTGTCCGAAGCCATGGGGTACTTTGAATCCAATCAGGTCACCTACTTTAACCTGGACCTGAACACCGGCGTTATCGAGATGAGCGTGAAAGAAGGTGAACATCCGCTGCCGGAATCCGGCACGTCCAGCGAAACATCCAACGGCCTGCTTGCAGAAATTTACGGCGATGGCACCGATGCTTACGCCCCCAAGAACGGCGGGGCAACGGTCATTACCTACAAGCTGCCATATCCTTCTTATTTCCTGCAATTCTACCTCAAGGATTATATCGACCAGTATAATGCAGCCAACCCGGATGCGCCCATGCAGTACGATATGGTCGCCGTTAAGACCAACGTGCCCTGGTTTGAGATCATCCTGTACGCCTTTATGATCGGCAGCGTGGTGCTGCTCTTCATGTCCATGTACCGCGGCGGTGCCGGTGGCGGCGGCCTGATGAATGTTGGCCGTGCCAAGGTCAAGGACCAGCAGGAAGGCCAGCGCAAGGCAACCTTTGCCGATGTTGCCGGTGCGGATGAAGAAAAGGCTGAACTCCAGGAAGTGGTTCAGTTCCTGAAAGCACCGGAAAAGTTCAACTCCCTGGGGGCACGCATTCCCCACGGCGTTCTGCTTGTCGGCCCTCCGGGCACCGGCAAAACGCTGCTGGCCCGTGCCTGTGCAGGCGAGGCCGGCGTTCCGTTCTATGCCATCTCCGGTTCCGACTTTGTGGAAATGTATGTCGGCGTCGGCGCATCCCGTGTGCGCGATCTGTTTGAAGAGGCGAAACACAATGCGCCCTGTATCGTGTTCATCGATGAGATCGATGCCGTGGCAAGACGCCGTGGTACCGGTATGGGCGGCGGACACGATGAGAGAGAGCAGACCCTGAACCAGTTACTGGTAGAGATGGACGGTTTCGGTGTCAACGAAGGCATTATCGTCATGGCAGCTACGAACCGTGTGGATATTCTCGATCCCGCGATCCTGCGTCCCGGACGATTTGACCGTAAGGTAGCGGTAGGGACTCCGGATGTGGGTGGCAGAGAAGAAATACTGAAGGTACATGCGAAGAATAAGCCCCTGGGAGATGATGTAAATCTACAGCAGCTCGCACAGACTACCGCAGGATTCACCGGAGCGGATCTGGAGAATCTGTTGAACGAGGCAGCGATCATCGCAGCGAAGGAGAATCGCTCCTTTATCGCGAATAAAGATGTTAAGAGGGCGTTTGTCAAAGTAGGAATCGGTGCAGAGAAGAAGAGCCGCATTATTTCCGACAAGGAGAAGAAGATTACGGCATATCACGAGGCAGGTCATGCGATCCTGTTCCATGTGCTGCCGGATGTGGGACCTGTCTACACCGTATCCATTATTCCTACCGGTGTGGGAGCCGCCGGTTACACCATGCCTCTGCCGGAAAAGGATGAGATGTTCGCCACCAAGAGCCGTATGCTCCAGGATATCATGGTATCTTTGGGCGGACGTATCGCAGAGGAGATCATCTTCGGAGATATTACCACCGGAGCATCCAGTGATATTAAGAAAGCCACCAAGACAGCCCGCCGTATGGTAACCCGTTACGGAATGTCTGATAATATCGGTGTCATCTGCTATGACGATGACGATGATGAAGTCTTCATCGGTAAGGATCTGGCACATGCCAAGGCTCACAGTGAGGAGATTTCCGGTGAGATCGATAAGGAAGTCAAGCGCATCATAGATGACTGCTATACCAAGGCAAAAGATATTATTATGCAGCATGAGAAGGTACTTCACAGTTGTGCTAAGCTTCTGTTAGAAAAGGAAAAGATCAACAGAGAAGAGTTTGAAGCACTTTTCGTATAGGAAAAGGTTTTCGAGGGCGTTTCGTAGATTTGGTAGTATTGTACAAACTGCTTTTGTGAAAAATAGACAAAAACAAATATTCATTTTTGTAATATTTGTGAATTTTGAGAATAGTAAAAACTAGTAGTGCATGCTATTATAATACTCGTAACCCCCCCAATACATTATATAGTTTTTTGCTATACCCCATAAGAAAGAAATACCTTCTCTAAAAAGGACAGTCCTCCCAAGACTGTCCTTTTTACCGTTCAAAAACAAGTCAGGCTGTTGTCAGATGTAAGGAAAAAGGGTATAATTACATATGTGTGTGCTGCACAGGTAAGAATAGCAGGAGCATAATATAGATAGTAAGACATTAGTCTCAGAAAGGATAGATACTATGGATCTGGAGCGATTACGTCGAACAGAATATAATCAGCAGTATATTGCTGCCATGAGACCCGTATTTAACAGAAGAGCTCTTTTTACGGATACAAGTGCGGAGTATGTGATCCCGGAAGAGCCGGAACCATACTCCGAGGTGACGATCCGTTTCCGTACCGCAAGGAACAACGTGGACAGGATATTCCTCGTAAGCGGTGGACAGAAGCATCTCATGGTACGAGTGGAGAGCAATAATGATTTTGATTACTATGCTTATGTGATGCGTCTGGATGATCAGAAGGTATCCTATTACTTTGAGGTACAGACCGGCAGGATCACAGGTATCTTCGATATGAGAGGATTGGTGCAGGAGGTCAACGAGTATTATGACTTTATCATCATTCCCGGCTTCCATACTCCCGATTGGGCAAAAGGTGCGGTAATGTACCAGATCTATACCGATCGTTTCTGCAATGGCGATCCTTCCAATGATGTGCTGACCAATGAATACTGCTATATCGGGGAGCCGGTGCACCGTGTAGAGGACTGGGGACGGTATCCTGCACAGATGGATGTCCGTGAGTTCTACGGAGGAGACCTGCAGGGCGTATTGGACAAGATGGACTACCTGCAGGAGCTGGGCGTTGAGGTAATTTATTTTAACCCTCTGTTCGTATCCCCGTCCAACCATAAATACGATATTCAGGACTATGATTATATTGATCCCCATCTGGGTAAGATCGTCAGTGATGAGGGAGAGCTGCTTCCGGATGGACAGCGGGAGAACCGGTTCGCTTCCCGCTATATCGATCGCGTGACCAATAAGGCGAACTTAGAGGCGAGCAACGAGATGTTTGCCCAGGTAGTGGCAGAGGCGCATCGCAGAGGCATGAGAGTCATATTGGACGGTGTGTTCAACCACTGCGGATCCTTTAATAAATGGATGGACAGAGAACGTATTTACGAGAATGCGGAAGGCTATGACAAGGGTGCTTATGTCAGCGCAGACAGCCCTTACCGGAATTATTTTGATTTCCATAATCAGGCAGCATGGCCCTATAACAATTCCTATGACGGATGGTGGGGGCATGATACCCTGCCGAAGCTGAATTACGAAGGTTCTCAGGAACTGATGGATTACGTTCTTCATGTTGCAAAAAAATGGGTATCTCCGCCTTATAATGTGGACGGCTGGAGACTGGATGTGGCGGCAGACTTAGGTCACAGCCAGGAGTTCAATCATCATTTCTGGCAGGAATTCCGGAAAGCGGTAAAAGAGGCCAATCCGGAGGCAATCATTCTGGCAGAGCATTACGGTAATACCAGAGACTGGCTGCAGGGCAACGAATGGGATACTGTCATGAACTACGATGCGTTCATGGAGCCCGTGACCTGGTTCCTCACCGGTATGGAGAAGCACAGCGATGACTACAGAGAGGATCTGCTCGGTAATGCAGAGAGCTTCTGGGGAGCCATGCGGCATCATACCTCCAGTTTTTCTATGCCCAGCTGGCAGGTGGCTATGAATGAACTGTCCAACCATGATCATTCCCGTTTCCTGACGAGAACGAACCATAAGGTGGGACGTACCAATACTTTAGGCCCCCAGGCTGCGGAGCAGGGCATCAATAAGGCAGTGTTCAGGGAGGGCGTTGTGATCCAGATGACCTGGACGGGCGCACCGACGATCTACTACGGAGATGAAGCCGGTGTCTGCGGATTCACGGATCCTGATAACCGGAGAACCTATCCCTGGGGACATGAGGATCAGGTGCTGTTGTCGTTTCACAAGGATATTATCCGCCTGCGCCGTGAAAACGAGGAACTGCGTACCGGTTCCCTGAAAATGCTGGAGAATGATTATAACTTCATCTCCTACGGGCGTTTTAACCGCAAGGGACAGTGTGCGATCCTGATCAACAATAACAATCATCCCATCACCAAGGAGATCCATGTATGGGAGATCGGGGTTCCTAAGACAGGTAAGATGAAAGTGATCCTGCAGTCCAGAGATGACGGATATTGCATGGAAGGCGCGGAGTATGAGATCAAGGCAGGGAAGATCCTGATCGAGATGCCCCAGACTTCCGCGACAATCCTGAAGTATGTGCAGGAATAACGTGTAGAAAAAAATATAATTTACCAAAGACAGAGAGGATTTCAGATGTTTACCATCATCATAACCCTGCTGTTGCCGCTGGTATCCTTAGGGATCTGGCGGCAATATGTTTTGAAAAATAATGGAAGCACCGGGAAGACGGTGACCGGAAGTAAGGGAGCGTATGTTCTTCGTTATGCAACCTGTCTGATGATCATGCTTTTTGTGCCGTGGGTATTGCTTTCCCTGATCAGCAATGACGACAATACAATTTTGCGAAAACTCGTAGAATCCCGGGAATATGCCGTCAAAGTGCTGATCCTGGAAATCTGCATCATGCTGGCATATACCATTTGTGAACTGTTCGTGGAAGAGGCGAAAGCCGGTAAACATGAGAAGATTCACAGTGTTATGACTAAAATCACCGGCAGCAAAGGATGGAACATTGTATACAGATACATAGGACCGGTCGTGGTACTGGCATTCAGTGTGCTGGTGATCTGTCTCAATTTCAGCATGATGTCCGACCGGGTGCTGTGGGGAGATGAAGCTTTTTCTGCAAATACTGCACATAAGAGCGTCGGTGGTATCTTGCAGGTGCTGTATTATTGGGATAATCATCCGCCGCTGTATTATTACTGGCTGAAACTGTTTGGAACCCTGTTCGGATTCAGCGTTCCGGTATTCCATCTGGCTTCATTGGTACCGTTTGCCATTGGTATCGTGCTGGCACTGACAGTGATACGGAAACATTTCGGTATGCTCCCGACCACATTTTTCGTGATGATATCTGGTCTGGGACAGGCGTGCCTGGAATATAATCTGGAAGTTCGTATGTATGCACTTGCCTTTTTGTGTGTAATGGGTTGCTTTTACTGTTCTTACCGTGTAATAGCGGATGGCACCAGGAAGACTTGGACCGGAATGGTATTGTGGGCACTTGGCGCGGCATATTCTCACTATTATGCCCTGGTAGCCGTGGGCATTATGATGTTTTTCACCGGAGTGGCAGTGTGGATTAAATACCGCGGTAAGACCTGGAGAAAAGGTGTATTGGCAATCGTGGCATTTTTGATCGGCTATGCTCCCTGGCTGTATTTTTTCTATGCGGGATTGAAAAATGTCAGCAGAGGCTGGTGGATGACGGAGATCCTCGGGCTGGATAAGAGCCTGGAGATCGTCATGGGCGGCAGACGGATGAATGTAATTGTATTTCCGTTGCTGTTAGTACTGCTGATAGTGACGCTGGTGGCGGATTCGTCCCTGTTTTCCATGGGAGAAGAGGGTATTCGTCTGCAGAAGCCGTCAGTGAAAAGATGGTCTGACAAAACTTACGCCATGGTAGTAGGTGCCTGCACGATCCTGGGAACGCTGGCATTTGCGTATCTGCTGAGTGTTGTAATGGCACCGATGCTGGCGCAGAGATATCTGTATCCGTTAAGTGCAGTGGCGATCATGATGCTGGTCATCGGCAGCAGCCGGGTGCTGGAACTGGTGGCGGAGCTGGAGAACCGGTCCTGGAAGGGCCTGGAGCTGTTAGCCCGATTGCTGCTTGTGCTGTTACTGCTTGTAATGTTTGGCATGGGAATACAGAATTACCGGGAATCTTATGGCAGTTATGAACAGCAGAAGGTAGAGACTGACAAGACCTTGGATCTGATCGGCACGCCCGAAGAGGATGTGCAGATGGTCACCAACGGGGTGAAACATCTGGGATGGACAGTACTGTATTATTATTATCCCGATAATGAGATCGTAAACGGCGATTACAACCAGGCAGAATCCGACAGATTCTGGTACTTTACACCAGATGCCATGAGCGATGAGGCTGTTGCCGGATTACAGCAGGATGGATATCGGGTGACTGATTACGGGCAGATGCAGCTGGCGCAGTATCCTTTTTATCTGTACTATATTGAAGCAGTTCAGCCTGCGTCATTCGCAAAGTCGCGTTAGCACGCTTTTTCGTCACTTCGTGACTACTTTTGCTCATAGATTGGCGCTCTGCTCATAGGATGACAGAATTGACGCTTTGAGCGCGAGCATCCAATCGTCGCTTCTGTCATCCTATGGCTGAACTTTTACACTAAAATAGCAAAAAACATATTGCAATTTGTGTGAACATATGCTACAATTTCACATTGTTAGGGCACTTTGCCTGACATGGATGGATTCCCGAGTGGCCAAAGGGGACAGACTGTAAATCTGCTGCAA
>OLNF01003718.1_pt1 | contig 10930 bp, 7 predicted proteins | sample 1673061 | NCBI WGS metagenome assembly OLNF01 (sample SAMEA3136751, study PRJEB25190) | human gut metagenome | reverse complement strand
CAAAAAGATCTCTCTCAAAAGCATTTTGTGGGCGGTTAGGGCGAGTTTTAAGATCCTGTGTTTAGTAAGACTTGGCGATGAGCGGCTCTCAGTGAATCATGTGCATCGTTGAAAAAATCCCCATATCAATCACGCAGGATGCAGATTCGAGTGTACAGGTAAAAAACGTAGGCGTAGCGGGCTACGCTGAGGCTTTTTTGCCTGTGCAATCGGATTTGCAGACAAGCGAATGATATGGGGATTTTTTCATAAGATGTACAAGTCGCACTTAACACATAGCTTAAAATCGTCCTGCCCACTGCTTTTGCAGGGGAGCTTTTTGCAATTTGGGGCGTACGCCTTGAATATCTTATTTGTAGAAATCTACAACATCTTCCGGATTATAGTACACTTTATCCTGCTCTTCTATCGTCGCTTTTCCATCTTTCACATCGATAATCGTTACCGCGCAGTTTGGCGGTACGTGACCTCTCCAGAAGTCGTCTTTCCGACCGTCAATGTAATAGAGAAAGGCCCGTGTCGAGCAGCCGTGTGCTGCTATTAGAATTGTTTTATTCCGGTAGTCCGGGTTGTGGATCAGGTCCTCGTAGAAGGCACCGCAGCGGTCGATCATCTGCTGAATAGATTCGCCGTCTTTCGGTGGCTTGTAACCGAAGGGATCCGTGAAGAACTGTTCAAAATCTTTTGACGGAATCTGATAATTCTCCCTTCGACAGCAAAGTCCTTCCCATTCTCCGAAACTGATCTCTTCTATTCTCTCATCCGTAAGAATCGGTATATTTCTGTCACCCAGTACCAGTCCGGCGGTCTCGTAAGCCCGCTTTAACGGGCTTGCGATTGCCAGGTCAAAATGTACATCTTTTAATTTTTCACCGGTGATTTTTGCAAGGCGGATACCGTTTTCGTTCAGTTCGATATCCGTTCTTCCCTGCAGCCGTCCCAGAGTATTCCATGAAGTTTCTCCATGACGAATTAGATATATTTTCATCTTTTTTACTTTCTAAGCTGGATTCCCATGCCTTCCAGACCATTCAGGATCTTGTTCATAGCGCCATTGATTTCTGCTTCTTCGAGAGTTTTCTCTTTGGAGCGGAAGGTCAGAGAATAAGCAACGGACTTGAATCCTCTTTCGATCTGATCTCCTTCATAAATATCAAACAGTTCGAAGTGTTCCAGAATCTTACCGCCTCTCTGAGCGATCATATGTTCGATCTGTCCAACCATGATCTCTTTCGGTACTACCATGGAGATGTCACGGTTTACTGCAGGGAATTTTGCGATTCCTTCGTATTTGCGGTCGAAGGATGCATGTTTTACGACATTCAGGATATCCAGAACTGCCACATATGCGCGCGTTCCGATACCATAGGTATCTGCCACTGCAGGATGTACTTCGCCCAGATAACCCATCACTTCACCTTCGTAGCTGATCAGAGCCTGACGACCCGGATGCAGGAAAGTCTTACCGGCTTTCGGATCGTACTCAGTTTTCTTATGCATACCGATCTGATCGAAGAACTCTTCTACTACACCCTTCATATCAAAGAAATCACCGTCTCCGTACATACCCAGAGTGAACATCATACGTTCATCCGGCAGTTCGGTCAGCGGAAGTTCTTTTGGCAGATATACATTGCCCAGTTCGTACAGACGGACATTTTTATTTCTTCTGTTATAGTTTGTTGCCAGAGAAGTCAGCATACCATTCAGAGAAATGGTTCTCATGATACTAAAATCTTCACCCAGCGGGTTGGAAATGGTGATTGCTTTTCTCAGTTCATCTCCTGCCGGAATCTGCAGTTTGTCAAATACCTTCGGGCTTTCGAAAGAATAGCAGTATCCCTGGGAGAATCCACAGTACTCAGCCACTTCTCTTGCCACTTCTTCGATCCTCAATTTAAATGGCAGTTTTCCTGTTGTTGCCTCACCACTTGGCAGTGTGGTCGGAATATTGTCATATCCGTAGAAACGGGCAACTTCTTCTGCGATATCTGCTGTACGGAAGATATCATGACGGAAGGTCGGAGCAACAATCTCGTTGGTTGTTTCATCGTAAGCCAGTTCTACCCTGGACAGGTACTCCAGCATATCTTCTTTGGAGATATCAGTTCCCAGAAGGCTGTTGATTTTTTCCGGTTCAAACGGTACTCTTACAGGTTCTTTTTTCTTGGTATATACATCAGCCACACCACCAACAACTTCACCGGCTCCCAGTTCTTCCATCAGCTGGCAGGCACGGTCGATGGCTGCCAGTGCATTGTTCGGATCCAGACCTTTTTCAAATTTTCCGGAAGCATCTGTACGAAGTCCGATTCTCTTTGCAGACAGACGGATATTCGGACCGTCAAAGCATGCTGCTTCAAACAGAACTGTTTTTACATTGTCTGTGATCATGGAATTTTCTCCGCCCATGATACCTGCGATACCGATAGATTTTTCTCCGTCACAGATCATCAGAACGTTTTCATCCATCTGGCGTTCCTGACCGTCAAGAGTAACAAATTTTTCGTCTTTTCCGGCACGGCGTACATGGATCTCATGATTTGCGATCATATCCAGATCATAGGCATGCATCGGCTGACCATATTCTTCCATGACATAGTTTGTGATATCTACCAGGTTGTTGATCGGGCGGATGCCGTTGGCAGCCAGACATCTCTGCATCCATTTCGGGGACGGACCGATTTTTACATTTTTTACGACTCTTGCGCAGTAACGCGGGCAGAGATCTTTGTCTTCTACGGTTACTTTCACATAATCATTGACATCTTCGTCATTACCGGTAGCTGTTACAACCGGCGGAACAAATTCTTTATGGAAAGTAGCTGCTGCTTCTCTTGCGATCCCCAGTACACCGTAGCAATCTACACGGTTGGAAGTGATCTCATATTCAATCACCGCATCGTTCAGTCCCAGTGCTTCGATCGCGCTTGCACCAACGGTAGCATCTTCCGGGAAAATATAGATTCCGTATTCCGGAGCTTCCGGATACATTTCTCTTGTGGAACCAAGTTCTTCGATGGAACACATCATACCGTAGGAATCCACACCACGCAATTTTCCGGCTTTGATCTTGATTCCGCCCGGAGTTTTCTTACCGTCGTGCCCACCTGCAACTCTTCCTCCCGGAAGAACAACCGGAACTTTGTCTCCTTCTTTTACATTTGGAGCACCGGTAACGATCTGTGTTACTTCATTGCCTACATTTACCTGGCAGATGATCAGTTTATCTGCATCCGGATGTTTCTCAATCTTTTCAATCTGTCCGATCACGATGTTTTCCAGATCGGCATCCAGTAATTCATATCCTTCAACTTTTGTTCCGGACAGTGTCATCGCATCTGTATATTCCTGAGCTGTGACGTCCAGATCCGGGACAAACATTTTAATCCATGATAAAGATGTATTCATTCTTTTAATCCTCCTAGAACTGTTTTAAGAATCTGTAGTCATTTTCATACAGAAGGCGCATGTCATCGATCTCGTATTTCAGAAGTGCGATACGCTCCAGACCTACACCAAAAGCAAAACCGGTATATTCTTTCGGATCGATGCCACACATCTCAAGTACATGCGGATGAACCATACCACAGCCAAGGATCTCGATCCAACCGGATCCTTTACAAAAACGACATCCTTTGCCACCGCACTTGAAACAGGATACATCAACCTCTGCACTCGGCTCTGTAAATGGAAAATGATGCGGACGGAATTTTGTTTTTGTTTCCGGTCCGAACAGTTCTTTTGCAAATTCTTCCAGTGTACCTTTCAGGTCAGAGAAAGTAATATGTTTGTCGATTACCAGACCTTCGATCTGATGGAAGGAAGGAGAATGGGTTGCATCTACTTCGTCAGAACGGAATACACGTCCCGGTGCGATCATACGAATCGGCAGTTTCCCTTCTTCCATGGTTCTCGCCTGAACCGGAGAAGTCTGGGAACGAAGCAGAATGCTGTCTGTGATAAAGAAAGTATCCTGTTCGTCACGAGCCGGATGATCTTCCGGAATATTCAGTTTGGTGAAGTTGTAATCTGCGTACTCAACTTCCGGTCCTTCCACAACTTCATAACCCATACCGATAAAAATTCTTTCTACTTCTTCCAGTGCAATGGTATTCGGATGACGATGACCAACGTTTGCTTTTTTTGCAGGCAGTGTGACATCGATTACTTCTGCTGCCATCTTTGCTTCCCGCAGTTCTTTCTCCAGACGGGTTTTTGTCTCCTCCATCATAGTTTCAATTTTTGCCCTGGCTTCATTCACCATCTGTCCTACTTTCGGACGATCTTCCGGAGCTACATCCTTCATACTTTTCAGCACAGAAGTAAGCTGTCCTTTTTTACCAAGGAAATTTACTCTTACATCATTCAGTTTGTCCAGGGCGTCTGACTGTTCAATCTTCTCAGAAGCTTCATCCAGAATCGCCTGTAATGTTTCTTTGATACTATTACTCATGGCAGTTCTCCTTTTCTATTTGTTGGGGATAGCACAATGCAACGGGTAAAATACGCTACGCGATTTTTATTCGTTTTCGCAAAAAAAGCCTCGCCCTTCCAGATTACTGGAGGGACGAGGCAATTATATCATCTCGCGGTACCACCCTGATTTCCGATTAAAATATTAACGGACACTCATTAAGACTTAACGCGTCTGTACGTCTTCTCTTACTTGTCTTTCGGAGAAGAAGCTCCAGTGGGAATCTCAATATATATCTGAACTTAAAGGAGCTCGCAGCCGGTGACTCCTTCTCTCTGTAAGAAAATATATATCTACTGACACTTTCTCAGCTTTTTTCTTTCGGCATAAATTATAGTATGGATCCGCTTATCTGTCAAGTTTTATTTCCGCTTTATTCCTACTTCATACCCTCTTTGGTATTTACCCCTGTTACTGTTCCGGTCATTTTCAGTAGCTTCTACAATTCCTTCTTTTCTGTCGTTTCCTTGTCTGTCATTTTCTTTTCTTCTGTATCATTTTCCCGGATTCCTTTTAACAGTCCCTGGTACTCGCTGCGAATAAGCTCGCTTGCCATTTGATGCAGCCTGCGAAGGCGTTCTTCAAAATAAGCATTGATTTCCGCCCCGATCAGAACAATATACATACAAAAATATAACCACAAAAGAACCAGAATAATCGTCGTCAGGCTTCCGTACATGTTGGAAAATCCATCGTAATAATCCAGATAGACAGAAAATCCAAGGGAAAACAGTGACCACGCCACCGCCGAGACCACCGCTCCCGGTATCTGACTCCGAAAAGAAGTCTTTCTGTTCGGCAGAAATTTATAGATCATCAGGAAAATCAATGCCAGTACAACAAGTGAAACTGCTGTACGCATACCAATGACATAGGCAGTGACTTTGGCAAGTGTCGGAATGTACTTTGTAAGAAGTTTCTGGATACTGTTACCGAATACCAGAAGAATCAGGCTGCTGATGACAGCAAGAATAAAGATCAGTGTATACAGAGCAGACCGTATCCTTGTCACCACATAATTTCTCGTCTCTTTTACATGATAAATCGCATTGACCCCATTCGTCAGTCCCTGCAGGCCTTTCCCCGCACTCCAGAGGGTAAAAACCGCACTGATTGGTACAATTGCTGTTGATTTGTCATAGACCTCCTGAATAATACTTAAAAGAAAACTTCGAAAATCTCCCGCATCCGGCATAATTTGCAAAAGAATCTCCACTACCATATCTTTTGTAATAGAGACATACGTTACCAGTGGAAGCAGAAGCATCAAAAAGGGCACAAAGGACATCAAAATAAAGAAGGCTGCCTGTGCGGCAAATGCGCTCACATGATCCTGAGCCATGCGGTTCATGAATCCGGTCATGATTTTTATAAACTTTTTCATTTTGCTTTCCTTTCTGCACAATATCTGGTTTTTACATAATTATTTTTATCATACTATTTTTTCAGTATTCTTGCAAGTTTTCTATAGTAATATTCTGATAGAAAATCTGCAGAATGTCCCGCCAGCCAAGACCATTTTCCGCAAGATGCTTTGCTCCGTTCTGACTCATCCCCACACCATGCCCATAACCTCCACCGGTAAAGACAAATGTACCCGCTCCCTGTTCTTTCCTGAAATCGACTATAAAACAGGCACTCGGCAGTAATTCCATCGTATCACAGACACTTCCATCATTTCTGCTTACAGACAGCCCTTTTATCGATAAGAATTTTCGGATCGCATATTCGTTTTCAAGTGTTGCGTTTTGATTCTCTCCCTGAATCTCCAGTGTTTTTACTCCTCCACCTGGATTTCTTCCCTGTATGGATAAGCCGGTAAATGCACCAAGCTGAGGCCATTTACTTTCGCTGCGTTCTTTCAGCATTTCCCATGGAATACAGACTTTCCATCGATACCAGACATCTTCTTTTTCATAATCTCCTGCATCCCTCTGCAAAATTCGTTCCCGAAACGACTGTTCTGTCATTTCCGGCTGCAAGGTACCGTTCACCATGGTTTCCACAGCCTTGTGACTCACTGCAATGCTCCTAAGATATGAAGCACTTTTTTTCGCGTTCCATACTTCATCTGTATCGGTGCAACCCCAGGAAGTCGAAAAAAAATATGCTTCAATCGGTTTTCCATCACTGAGTATTATCATCCCCCTGGTAGCATCCACCGCCTGACTGCTTGCCGCCTGTTCGGAAATGTTGTTATACACCTGACAGGAAACAGTATCGTCCACATCCGCATCCCACTCTTTCATTCGTTCTTCTCTGATCTGCCGTACTGCATATGTTCGTGCGCAAACTGCCTGTGCACAGAGTGCTTCTTCCGGGGCATCCGCAGGCATCTCACTCGGCACAACTCCTTTCAGATAAGATTCCAGATCAACCTGGTTGATCACTCGAAAACCTTGTTTCTCTCTCGTCACTTCCAGAATACCCTGATATGCCGGCGCGCCCTGACTTCTTCTGACAGAATTCAAAGTCAGTGACATTGTGTCCGGTGCTTCCACAATGACTGTCTGCCCAGGCTGCATCCGTTCTGACAAACAGAGTTCTGTGCCAGCCTCCTGCTGCACTGTTATATCCCCTTTTACCAAGTAGGGTGCCGTACAGGATATCCTCACATCCGAATGAAGATACTGCTCAGTTCCGTCAACAGAAATCAATACACGAATTATCGTCTCTTTTCTTTCCGTATTTTTTTCTTGTTCCATATTTGTCAATGATGTAGTTGGATTATCTATCTCCTCATTTCTTTTCTGCTGTTGTTCCGTTTTTTTTCGAGTGTTCTTTGCTTCTGCCATCTGTTGCTCTGCCTGCAGTTTTTCAAGATACTTTTTTTCTTCCTCCCTCTGTTTTCCTTCCCATATTCCCGGCAGAAACATCACCAGAAAAATTATCACAGCACCTGCAATCGTCCATATCCATCTCCATGGAATATTTTTATATGTTTCACCATTTTTTTCCATATCTCAGTATATGGCATTTTTCTGAGAATTATCCGGCCGGACTTGTTATGTTTTCAGTCAAAATTTGTGACGTTGCTGTTCACCGCTAGAGCGTGTTTGGAAAAGGCTTTTCGTGAGCTGCGAGTCTCAGTTTGTGGGAGATTTTATCCGAATGAGGGCGGCGTAGCGGGCTACGGCAACCGAATGAGGGTAAAATATACCGCAAAGTGGGGCTTACAGATTGCGGAAATGATTTTTCAGACACGCTCTAAGATCCCACGAATGGTTTTTTTGTGGACGAAAGTCATAGAAAATACACAAAAAGGATCCCATACCCTCAATTAACGGGTACAGAATCCTTCTATCCTGTTTATAAATTAATTATTTTACCAGAAAACGATATAATGTTTTTGTGTCGTACTTCTCTCCTGCTTTCAGGAAAGGCTGTGCGAAATGGGTATCGTTGACCGCGTTCGGGCAATACTGGGACTCCAGGCAGAATGCATGGCGTTCAGCATATACCGCGCCATTTTTTCCTTTTTCGCCGTTTACGAAATTTGCTGCATAGAACTGAACAGCCGGGCAATCTGTATATGCTTCCATAGCGATTCCGGTTTTTTCGCAATAAGCTTTTGCCATCCAGTCAAAGGCACCTTCCGGTTTATCCAATACAAAATTATGATCGTATCCACCTGTCATCTGTAACTGCGCAAAATCTGCATCGATTTCTTTACCGATTGCCTTTGGCTCTGTAAAATCCATTGGAGTTCCGGCTACAGGAGCAAGTTCACCGGTTGGAATGGATTTGGAATCGCTCACCGGTGTGTAAGTAGTTGCATTCAGCTGAATCGTCTGTTCATATACATTACCGGAATCATGTCCACCCAGATTAAAGTAGCTGTGGTTTGTCATATTCGCCACCGTATCCTGATCAGAAATTCCTTCATAGTGAATCTCTACGGAATTATCATCAGTCAGTGTGTATGTAACTGTCACATCAAAGTTTCCGGGAAATCCCTGTTCACCATCCGGGCTGTGATGACGAAAAGCAACCGCCTGCTCTTTTGTTTCTGCTTCCCACATCATGAATTCAAATCCATCCGGACCACTGTGCAGACTATTTCCTTTTTCATTTGGTGTCAGCTGAATCTTTTTTCCATTCAGTACAAAAGAGGCATCCTTGATACGATTTCCGTTTCTTCCGATTGTAGCACCAAAATGAGGAGAATTTACCTGATAATCTTCTCCGTGATCATATCCTAATACCACATCTGTCAGCACACCATTTTTGTCCGGTACCAGGACACTTACCAGAATTGCGCCAAAATCTGTAACCTTCATCACCATACCGTTTTTATTGGTTACCGTATACAAAGAAATGGCTTCTCCTTTTTTTGTAGTTCCAAAGCTTTGTTTTTCTACACTCATAATACCCTCCGTCTCAGTCACTTTCGAGGACTGTTCTCTTAATAATATTTTGTACCAGCCCTCAGTCTTGTCCCAACAATGTTCCGACTGTTATACAGCTGTACTATTACATAAAAAAGGAGTCATATCATGACTCCCCATCTTCCTTTTATAACCCCGGAGTGCCGTTTCCCTTTTTTTGACGCCTAGCGACTGCTAGGTGGGTGACCGCAGTATCTCTTTTGTCTTCCGCTGCATAATGACGGCCTGACATCCAATCAACAATATAGGAGTCCCATAAACGTAAATGTAGGTTCAAAATAAAGAGAGGGTCGCACACCCCAGGTGTTACTTTTTATTGTATTATACCCTAGTCTATGTTGTATTTCAAGGAATAATGTACAAAAAATTCAAATTTTTGATGAATACTTTAGGTCACAGTGACCGAAGGGCCTGTTTTCTTTCTTCATCACTGAATGCCGAGAATTTTCTTCACTACAACAGGCATCTCCGCTACATCTGCTACCGTATTATGACGAACTTCAGCGTTACGGATTTCTTCGATTGCATTCGGCACTGCCACACCGGAAATTTCAGATAACTGGTCGATCAGTTCAAAATCTCCCATAGCTGCATATTTTCCTTCATCAATTGCTTCCATCACGCTTCTTGTAAACTTGAACGGACTTGCAGTTGATGCAATAATTGTCTTTGTTGTGTCGCCTGTTTGAGCAACATACTTATCGTAAACAGACTTTGCAACGGCAGTGTGAGTATCAATAACATAATCATATTCAGACGCACACTTTTTAATTGTAGCCATTGTTTCTGCATCATCACAGCAACCTGCAGTAAACATTTCCTGCATTTTTGCCTTAACGTCAGCTGAAACTTCATAGCTGCCATTAGTGTTAAGCTCTTTCATCCATTCGCTGACAAGTTTATCGTCACAACCTGTAAGGTCATAAAGAAATCTTTCAAGGTTACTTGAAACGAGGATATCCATTGAAGGTGAAATTGTTGTATAGAAGTTTCTGTTCTTATCATAAACGCCTGTTTTGATAAAATCTGTAAGAACATTATTAGAGTTTGACGCACAAATAAACTTGTTGATTGGAAGTCCCATGAGACTTGCGTAGTATGAAGCAAGAATGTTACCGAAGTTACCTGTCGGAACAACAACATTAATCTTGTCGCCAAGCTCGATTTTACCGTCATTTACAAGATCGCAGTAAGCCGAAATATAGTAAACAATCTGCGGAAGAAGTCTGCCCCAGTTGATTGAGTTTGCAGATGAAAGCTTAAATTGATTTCTGTCAAGAAGATTTTTATAATCAGTGTCTGTAAATATCTTCTTAACACCGCTTTGAGCATCGTCAAAGTTACCCTTAACCGCGGCAACACTTACGTTATTACCCTCTTGAGTAACCATTTGAAGCTTTTGAATTTCACTTACACCGTTGTCAGGATAGAATACGATAATTCTTGTGCCTGCAACATCTTTAAAGCCTTCAAGTGCAGCCTTACCTGTATCACCGGAAGTAGCAGTCAGAATCACGATCTCATTCTTCACATCGTTCTTCTTTGCTGAGGTTGTCAGCAGATATGGAAGAATGGAAAGTGCCATATCCTTAAACGCGATTGTTGCGCCATGGAACAGTTCCAGATAATACGCACCTGCCTTATGTACGAGCGGTGCAATCTCCTTTGTATCGAACTTCGAATCATATGCACTGTTGATACAATGACGAAGCTCTTCTTCTGTGAAGTCTGTCAGCATCAGCTTCATAACCTGATATGCAACCTCACGGTAATCCATCTTGGAAAGCTCTTCCAGGCTCTTGTCAAATGCCGGAATTGTATCCGGTACAAATAAGCCACCCTCGTTTGCAAGTCCTTTCAAAATCGCCATAGAAGCGGTCGCTGTCTCTTGTGCATTTCTTGTACTTCTGTAAACCAGTTCCATCTTTTTCTCCTTTTATTCAACTACCAGATAGGCAGAGGTTGTTCTCATATTAAAGTTCAAAGCTTCCTGATGTGTATTGCAGAACACATCGAAATGATTTCCTGTGATCGCACCACCACGATCCTGTACTTCATAGATCTG
>OLNF01003715.1_pt1 | contig 10937 bp, 9 predicted proteins | sample 1673061 | NCBI WGS metagenome assembly OLNF01 (sample SAMEA3136751, study PRJEB25190) | human gut metagenome | reverse complement strand
GGGCGATGATCTGAGCAGCGTCCTTGCCCAGACCGTTGAGGATAACGCGCAGCGGCTTCTTACGAGCCTTGTTGGCGTTCAGAGCCAAGCCGATGGCGCCCTCAGCGGCAGCGAAGGACTCGTGGCCGGCCAGGAAGGCGAAGCACTCGGTGTCGTCGGAGAGCAGCATAGCGCCCAGGTTGCCGTGGCCCAGACCGACCTTGCGGTCCTCGGCGACGGAGCCGGGAACGGTGAAGGCCTGGATGCCCTCGCCGATGATGGCAGCAGCCTCAGAAGCGGACTTGGCGCCACGCTTGACAGCGAGAGCGCAGCCGAGGGTGTAGGCCCACTCAGCGTTCTGGAAGGCGATGGACTGGGTGTTGTTGACGATCTCACGCGGGTTGAAGCCCTTGTCGGTGCAGATCTGCAGAGCTTCCTCGAGGGAGGCGATGCCGTTGTCGGCGAGGCACTTGTTGATCTTGTCAGCGCGGCGCTCGTAACCTTCGAACGTAACAGTCATAGTTATTTCCCTCCCTTTCTACTCGTGAACCGGGAACACGCTGGCGACGGAGTGAGTCTCCTCGTCGGTGCGCGGGTCGATGTACTTGGCAGCGTTCTCCCACTGACCATAGTGGCCCATAGCGCCAGCGATGGCCTCCTCGGGGGTCTTGCCGGCCTTGACGGCGTCGGTGAACTTACCGAGGTTCAGGAACTCGAACGCGATGATCTCGTTCTTGTCGTTGAGAGCCATGCGGGTGACGTAGCCCTGAGCGAGCTCGAGGTAACGAGCGCCCTTGGCCTTGGTGCCGAACATGGTGCCGACCTGAGAGCGAAGGCCCTTGCCGAGGTCGTCGAGGGAGGCGCCCACGGGCAGGCCGCCCTCGGAGAACGCGGTCTGGCTGCGGCCGTAAACGATCTGCAGGAAGATCTCGCGCATAGCAACGTTGATGGCGTCGCAGACGAGGTCGGTGTTGAGGGCCTCGAGGATGGTCTTACCGGGAAGGATCTCGGAAGCCATGGCGGCAGAGTGGGTCATGCCCGAGCAGCCGATGGTCTCAACGAGGGCCTCCTCGATGATGCCGTCCTTGACGTTCAGCGTGAGCTTGCAGGCGCCCTGCTGAGGTGCGCACCAACCCACACCGTGCGTAAGACCGGAGATGTCGGAAATCTCCTTAGCCTGGACCCACTTGCCCTCCTCGGGGATGGGTGCGGGGCCGTGGTATGCACCCTTGGCAACGGGGCACATGTTCTCCACTTCCTGTGAGTACTGCATGCCTCTCCTCTCTATCGTGTTGGCGTCCCGTCTGGGGGTCGTGGCTGGCGATTGCCGGGCGACCCTTCGAAAGGGACATGACATGCAGCCCCTATAATACCGCGAAATGCACGGAATATTCGGCGAACGGCTCAGTTTTCGTAGCGAGAAGCGCGGAACTTTCAATTGAAGCGATTTAACAAAGCTGTTTGCGGCTGTGCGGTTCGCTGAAGGGGGTCGGTTCTGTTCAAGCTTTGACTATGTCGCGTTGTCTGACCTGTAGCTATGATGCCGTTCGCCGCCTGTATACTGCCTTTTGCAGTGTGGCGTAGTTGTTTTGCGTGAATGTTTTGATGGCACGCTTCAATCGTGCTGTATTGGATGGCAAGCAGATCCCGGCGAAGGGGGGCGTCATGCAGCGCGTTTGGAGAACGGTTACCGGCTTTTACCATGTCTGTGCCCGCGGTACAGGCAAGCAACTGATCTTTGAGACCGATGACGACCGCTGGGAGTTTCTGGAACTGATGCGCGACTGCTGCCGGGAGGCGGGGGTGACAATCGTGGCGTGGTGCCTTATGGACAACCACGTGGATCTGGTGCTTTTGGATTATGAGGACGAAATGAGCGCAGCCATGCAGCGGTTGCTGCTGACGTATGCCCGTCGGTTCAATAAACGTACCGGGCGCACGGGCTGCCTGTTTCGTGAGCGTTTTGAGCGTCGCTCGCTCGATACCGACTGGCAGGTGATGGAGGCTATTCGCTCCGTACATGCCAATCCGCAGGAGGCGGGTATTGCTCTGATTGAGCGCTATCCGTGGAGCAGCTTTGCCGAGTATCTACGGGCCTATGACAACGATATGACGAGGGGATTTTCCGACCCTTCATGCGTGCTTGAGCTTTTCGGTTCTGCTAAGGCTTTTATTGCCTATTCGCTTTCGACGCCCGACAGCGGCGAGCCAGCGCTGTGCGATATGAAAGAGACAGAGTGGGAACGCCACGCCTTTGCCGAAAAGTTGGCGAAGGGGCTCGGGGTTCCGCTCCACGTGGTTAAAGCCGCACCGTCGGCGCAACGCAATGTCGTTATTCTTGGATTGCACGATGCTGGTTTTACGGTGCGTCAGATTGAGCGGTATACGGGGATTGGCAAAAGTACCGTTTCTCGTATTGTGCGCGCCCGTGCGCGAGTGGCGGTGCGGACTGGCGGAAACGTGGTGCAGGGCCGCCGGTGCACCGCGGCTGGGGTCGCCCATACGCAACAGCTATTGTTCTAAAAGCTCGGGTACGGTAACCGCACTTCTTAATTTGCATAGAACAGACGCCGTTATGCGTAAAATAACGCCTTAGCTCGGTTTTGCCCGTACCTACCCCCGTCTGCGCCGTGCAAAAAGCGGAGTTTTCTGCATCGTGGTACTGTCGGCACCGCCGCAATTTTGCAACATACAGGCCCTGAAGCTATTTATGCCTGCCGATGCGCCCCCGAAGCTTATGTTTGCGCCCACTGAGACCACGATATTTGTTCTAAAACGCAATATAAAGGCGACTGGAGATGTTGATTAACGCTTCCAATGCGTATACACACGGCTTGGCGTGCTGAATACTCGCAAAAATGCACGCCTCACCCTATGGGACCCGTATGCGGCAGGCGCTAGGCGAGCCGGGGCCTAGTAGGACGGGGCTTGGCACTTAACTTTGCGTGCCCGTGGCCCTGCTGCAAGCCTTTGGTGCGGTGGAAAACGCTCGTGTTCGCGGTTGGCCGTGCGATAAATGACAGACGGGGCGTCGGACGCATGGGCTGCTTGTGCGCTCGTTATGAAAAAGCCGAGCCGCCCGTATCGGGCGGCTCGGCAATCAAAAACCTTGGATTCGGGGCATAAGCTACTGGTTTGTTTGCCCCTCGAGCATGCCGTCGAGGGTGCGCCAGGCGAGCTCGGCGCACTTGACGCGGGCGGGCATGTGCGAGATGTCCTGGAGCTGGGCGGCCTCGTCCAGATCTTCCAGGTCCTCCTCGGAAAGCTGCTCGCCGCGGATCATGGCCAGGAAAAGCCCGGCCAGGCGGCGTGCCTCCTCGACCGTCTCGCCGGTGATGAGGTCGGCCATGATGTCAGCGCTGGCCTGGCTGATGGCGCAGCCGTGACCGGTAAACGAGGCCTCCTCGATAACGCCGTTCTCGACACGCAGCTGCAAGGTGAGCTCGTCGCCGCAGCTGGGGTTGATACCGTCGTGCTCGTGCGTGGGAGCGTCCATCTCGTACTTATAGTCGGGGTGCGAGTTGTGCTCCATAAACGTGGTGGAGGTGTACAGATTACCCATTGAACGTGCTCCAAACGTGATGCAGTCCTGCGATGAACTTGTCGATGTCAGCCTTGTCGTTGTAGAAGGCCACGCTGGCGCGGCAGCAGGCAAGGTTCTCGACGCCCAGCCAGGTGAGCAGCGGCTGCGCGCAGTGGTGACCGGCGCGGATGCAGACGCCGTCCATGTCCATAATGCTAGCGACATCGTGCGGGTGGATGCCCTTGACGTTAAAGCTGACGACGCCGTGGTGGTTGTCCCAATAGATGGAGCCGATGATCTGGACAAAGTCGAGCTGCATGAGTTCGCCCATCAGATAGTGGACGAGTGCCTGCTCGCGGGCCTGGATGTTGTCATAGCCCACCGTGTTGACCAGGTAATCAAGCGCCGCGCCCGTGGCGAAGATGCCGGCGGCGTCCTGCGTACCGGCCTCGAATTTCTCTGGGACGGGCGCCCAGACGGCGTCCTGCTCGGTGACCGAATCGATCATCTCGCCGCCGGTAAGCATGGGCGGCATGGCGTTGAGCAGGTCCATCTTGCCCCACAGCACGCCGATGCCCATGGGGCCCATGGCCTTGTGCGCGCTAAAGGCAAAGAAGTCGGCGCCCAGATCGGCCACATCGACCGGCATGTGCGGCAGCGACTGCGCGCCGTCGACGACCAGATAGCCGCCGTACTTGTGCACGAGCTTGCCGAGATTCTTGACCGGGTTCTCGACGCCCAGCACGTTAGAGACCTGACCCACGGCCAAGATCTTGGTCTCGGGACCCACCTTGGACAGAACCTCCTCGGTCGTGAGCTGACCGGTCTTGGTGGGGTAGAGGTAGACGAGCTTGGCGCCGGTCTCGCGGCAGACCTGCTGCCACGGGATCAGGTTAGAGTGGTGCTCCATGATGGTGATGACGACCTCGTCGCCGGGCTCCAGCACCGTGGGCGCAAAGCTCTTGGCGACCAGGTTGAGCGACTCGCTCGTGTTGCGGGTGAAGACGACCTCGTTGGCCTGGGGGGCGCCGATGACGTCGGCGATCTGCTGGCGCACCTTCGCGATGGCCTCGGTGGCCTCGACGGACAGCGAGTACAGGCCACGCAGGGGGTTGGCGTTCATGCGCTGGTAGAAGTCGCGCTCGGCGTCGAGCACGCAGGCGGGGCGCTGCGCGGTGGCGGCGCTATCGAGGAAGGTGATCTCGGGATGCTGCTGGAACAGCGGGAACTGCGCCTTGTAGGGGTTAGTCTCGATGTCCACGGTGGGCCAGCCGCGCGAAGCCTCGTCGCTGGCGTCGAGCTCCATGGGCTCCGGTGCGGTACAGGTATCGCATTTAACGTGCTCGGTATCGATCATGCGAGCTCCTCTTCAAAGTTATCGATCAGGTTGTTGCCCAGGCGGACGACGGCGGTGCGGGTGCGCTCATCGGTGGCGGTAAGTGCTGCGTCCTCCAGCTTGGCGCGGATGAACAGATCCTCGGCGGCGTTTTGGTCAAGGCCGCGACAGGCGAGGTAGAACAGCTGCTCGTCGCGGACGTGGCCGATGGTGGCGCCGTGGTTGCCGGCGACGTCGTCCTCGTCGCACAGGATGACGGGGACGGTCTTGTTGTCGACGCCCTTGTTGGCCAGCAGCACCGTCTCGCGCTCGGTGCCGACGGCGCCCTTGCAGCCGTGCACGAGGTCGATGGTGCCGCGGTAGACCTTCTTGGACGTGCCGGTCAGCACGCCGTTGGCGTCAATCTCGCACTCGGTCTTGCGGCCGCGGTGGCGCAGCTCGTAGTTAAAGTCGCGCACCTGCTCGCGGGCGCCCAGGTAATCGGTATCGATGGTCACCTTGGCGGTGTCGCCCAGCAGGTCGCCGGCAAGGCCGGTGGCGCTGGCGCCGGCACCCAGGACGGTGTGCTGTACGTTGACGCGCGCGCCCTCGTCCAGGAACAGGCCGGTGTTGTCGAGCGCGATCCAGCTGTCGTCGAGCGTCTGCGTGCAGGTCACGTTGACGGTGGCGTACTCGTGGGCGCACACGCGCAGCACGGAGCCCACGACGCCTTCGCCGGCAACGGGGGAGTCCAGGGCGATCTGCAGATCGAGCGTTGCCTGCGGGCGGGCGACGACGTCGATGGCGGCAATCGCAGTCGCTGCGTCGACGCCACTCACACGCACGGCAGCCGTGGCGTGCGTGTGAGTGGGCACATCGATGACGATGTGCCTGACGGCGTGCTCGGCCAGGTAGGTGTAGGCGGCCTCACCCATTCCGGTCTCGAAGGCCTCAGCAGGGGAGAGCTCCTCCTCGAGCTTGATGGCGCCGGCCTGGTAGAAGGAGGTGGCGGGCACGTCGAGCTCGGTCTCGGGCGTGATGCGGGCGCGATCGGCGGCGTCGCCGGGGGCAGCGGCGCGGCGCTCAGGGAAGCGCTCGGCCATGGCTTCCATGGCGGCGTCGAAGGCGTCGGCCGAGCCGGCAAACTGCTCATCCAGGCCCTCGACCTCAACGGCCTCGGCGGGAGCGATGACAAGCTCGTCGGAAAGCTCGAGCTTGGTCTGGTTCATTTTCAACCAGCCCCAAGTTGCTGCGGGCATCGCGTTGACCTGCTCGAGCGTGGTAGCAGCGGTGTTGGTTTCCTGTTTCATTATCCGATCGCTCCTTCCATCTCGAGCTTGATCAGGTTGTTCATCTCGACGGCGTACTCAAGCGGCAGCTCCTTGGAGACCGGGTTGGCAAAGCCGTTGACGATCATGGTGCGGGCCTCTTCCTCCGGGATGCCGCGGCTCATCAGGTAGAACACCTTGTCGTCGCCAATGCGGCCGATGGTGGCCTCGTGCCCGATGTCCACGTGCTTGCAGCGGATGTCCATGGCCGGGATGGTGTCGGAGCGGCTGTGGTCGTCCAGCATCAGGCTTTGGCACGACACGCTGCACGCGGAGTTCTCGGCTTTCGGGGTGGCCACGACGCTGCTGCGGAACGTGGACACGCCGCCGCCCTTGGAGATGGACTTCGTCTCGATGGACGCCGACGTCTCCGGCGCGGCCAGCACCACCTTGCAGCCGGTGTCCAGGTTCTGGCCCGTGCCGGCGAACGTGATGCCCGTGAATGTGCACGTGGACTTGCGCCCGGCCAGGATGGACATGGGGTACAGGTAGCCCACATGGCTGCCGAAGCTGCCGGACACCCACTCGATCGAACCGCCCTCGTCGCACGTGGAGCGCTTCGTGTTCAGGTTGTACATGTTCTTCGACCAGTTCTCGATGGTCGAGTAGCGCAGGTGCGCGTTCTTGCCGACGAACAGCTCCACCGCGCCCGCGTGCAGGTTCGCCACGTTGTACTTCGGCGCGCTGCAGCCTTCGATAAAGTGCAGGTCAGCGCCGTCTTCCACGATGATGAGCGTGTGCTCGAACTGGCCCGCGCCCTTCGCGTTTAAGCGGAAGTAGCTTTGCAGCGGGAAGTCGAGCTTCGTGTCCTTCGGCACGTACACGAAGCTGCCGCCGGACCACACCGCGCCGTGCAAGGCGGCGAACTTGTGGTCGGTGGGCGGGATGAGCGTCATGAACTTCTCGCGGATGAGCGGCTCCCACTTCGGGTCGTGCAGGGCCTCTTCGATGCCCGAGTACACGATGCCCATGCGGCTGGCGGTGTCCTGCATGTTGTGATACACCAGCTCAGAGTCGTACTGCGCGCCGACGCCGGCCAGGTAGCTGCGCTCGGCCTCGGGGATGCCCAGGCGGTCGAACGTGTTCTTCACGTCATCGGGCAGGCTGTCCCAGTCGCTTTTCTGGTCGGTGTTCGGCTTGACGTACGTGACGATGTTGTCCATGTCAAGGCCGGCGATGGACGGGCCCCAGTCGGGCGTTGCCATGCTTTGGTAGATTTCCAGCGACTTCAGGCGGTGCTGGAGCATCCACTCCGGCTCGTCTTTCTTCTCCGAGATTTCGCGGACGATCTCGGGCGTCAGGCCCGCCGTCAGCTTCTCGGCGCTGTCGCCGTATGAAAAGTCGTAGAGGCTGCGATCGATGTCCGCGACCTCGGTGCGTTGTTTGGCCATGTCGCGCCCCCTACTGCGCGTTGGCGGCAGCGGCCTGCTCGAACTGCTCGAAGCCGTTGGCGTCGATGTTCGCGATCATGTCGGCGTTGCCTTCGGCCGTCATGCGGCCCTTGACCAGCACGTGCACGCGGTCGACGTCGACGTGCTCCAGGATGCGCGTGTTGTGCGTGATGATGACGAGCGTGCCGTTGCAGCGCTTGCGGTACACGTCCATGCCGCGGGAAACCACGGACAGCGCGTCCACGTCAAGGCCGGAGTCGGTTTCGTCAAGGAAGGCCAGTTTCGGCTCAAGCAGCAGCAGCTGCAGCATTTCGAGCTTCTTCTTTTCGCCGCCGGAAAAGCCCACGCCCAGCTCGCGGTCCAGGTAGGCCGGGTCCATGTTCAGTTCCTCGGCCAGTTCCTTGACGTGCTTGCGGAACTGCTTGCCCTTCATGTCGCCGACGCCCTGACGACCTGCGGAAATGGCGCGCAGGAAGCTGCTGACGGGCACGCCGGGGATCTCGACCGGCGCCTGGAAGCTCAGGAAAAGGCCCGCGTGCGAGCGCTTGTCAGTGGACAGGTTTGTGATATCCTGGCCATCGAACGTAATTTTGCCGCCGGTTACCGTATATTCCGGGTCGCCCATGACCACGTGGCCAAGGGTGGATTTGCCGGCGCCGTTCGGGCCCATCAGCACGTGGGTCTCACCTGCGCCCACGGTCAGGTCAACGTCGTGCAGGATGACCTTCTCGTCAACAGCGGCGGAAAGGCCCGCCACGTTGAGGAGGATGTTCTCGTCTGCCATCTTCTTCCCCTTTTCATTTCACTCAAATACGATTATGCTTAATCATATACGTTTGATAGGATTAAGATAACCGCACACGCGGATTTGTCAAGCGAAATTGGCTGCGGCTAAGAATCATTCCGCGAAACGTGCGCGAGTTGCGCGCCCGCGCCGTCGGTTGCGGACGCGAATGGGACAAAGGGACAGTCCCTTTGTCCCATTCGGGCAGCTGGTGCCGGGCGAACATGGTCCGGCAACGAGTGACGGGCTTGTGCTTTGCGGTGGCTTGATGCTTTGCTGCGCGGGCTTTCGCGAAGGCGAGCAAGGGCGGCGCCTTCGCGCGCGGCCCCGGCATGCTCTGCGCAGCGGGCTTCGCCTTCCTGCTTTGCGCGGGAATGCTGCTTGCGTGTAGTTTGCGCTTGTTTGGTTGGACGAGAGCGGATCGGGGTTTCCGGTTCCGTACTTATATTAGTAAGGGGGAGCTTGTGCTTATCTCATCGAAGGGGCGTTACGCGCTGCGATTGGCGGTGTGCGTTGCGCAGGCGGGGCCGGACGCGAAGGTGTCGCTGCGCGAGGTGGCCGAACACGAGGAGCTGTCCCTGAAGTATCTGGAGCAGATTGCGCGGCCCATGGTGTCGGCGGGCCTGCTGACCAGCGTGCGAGGCAAGGGCGGCGGGTACCGTCTGTCGCGCGACCCGCACGAGATTTTGGCGGGCGATGTGCTGCGCGCGGTCGAGGGAACCACGGTGCCGGTGACGTGCGCGTCGCTTGAGGGCCCCGAGCCGTGCCACCGCGCAAGCGTGTGCACGACGGTGCGCTTCTGGGCCGGGCTTGACGAGGTGATCGAGAACTACGTCGACGGCGTGACCGTTGGCGATCTGGCCGACGCCCCGCAACCCCACATCCAGCTGGCCGACGCCGCGCCAGCGGAAAGCTAAGGCGCGCGTTCGGTTGCTCCCGCGTGAAAACTCGGTGCTTGTTGTTTGACGGGTCGGTATCGCTTCGGTGAAAGTTCGCTGAAAGGGTGCCGGCCCGCTGCTTTTCCGCGTAGGCTTCAGCCTGATATAAGGTTCGGGCGCAACAATGGCTGGCCGTGCCCGCAAGGGGCGCAGGGCCATTGGCGCGTCTGTGTTGGACGCGAGCATGAGGAGGTTGCTCATGGCGCAAACGAATGGAAAAGATTCCCTGGCTGAGCAGGTGGAAAAGGAGCGCAAGTTCCTTGGAGGGCTGCTTGAGGGGCTGTCGGTGCCGCAGGTGGCGGCTGGCGCGTTGGCGGCGGTGACGTCGATGCTGCTGTCGTCGAAGATCGGCATTGCCGGCTCGGTCATCGGTGTGGCCGTCGGCTCGGTGGTATCGACGCTGTCGTCGCAGATCTACAAGCAGTTTTTGCAGGCGTCCGCCGACAAGCTGCGCGAGCTGAGCCCGGTGGGCGATGCGGCGGGCGATGGCGCGGAAATGGCGAATGGCGCTGGCGTTTCCGCTGGTCAAGCTAGCATGGCGGGCGCTACGCGCGTGATGGACCCCGCGGCGACGCGCTTGATGTCGCAGGTTGGCCAGCCTGGCGCGGCTGCCGGCTTTAGTGGGCCGGAATCCGCCTTTGCGGGCGCTACGCGCGTGATGGATCCTGCCGCCACGCGCGTTATGGGTCGGGATAGCGAAACGAACTTCGGCATTTTGCCTGGCCAGAATGGCGAAACCGTGGTTATGGATCCCGCGAATGTCGACGGCGGGGCGAATGGCGTTGCGCAGGGCGCGGCGGGCGACGACGCTTTCGCTGGCTTTGCCGGTGCCACGCGCGTTGCGGCTACGGCGGCCGGCTCCGACGTTGCGGGCGAGACGCCCACGCGCACGGTGGCTGACTTGCGCGCCGAGGGCGAGACGGGCGTGCTGCGGGGTCGCGCCGAGCATCTGCGCCACCAGCGCATGCAGCGCGGGGTTATCGTGGTGTCGGTGGTGTCGTCCCTGGTGGCGGTGCTTCTTTGCGCGGGCATCATCAACATGGTGACCGCCGGCGAAGGCGTTGGCGCGAAAACCGAGCCGCTGTTCAGCGGCACTTCGACCGAGCAGTCGGCCGGTGCCGGTTCCGCGAAGTCGTCCAAGCAGCAGGCGGCAACCAGCGAGGGCGCGTCTGATGGCCAGTCAAGCGAGACGGCGCAGAATCAGGGGAATCCGGTTCACCAGGATGCGACTACTTCCGAGTCCGGTGCGACCGATGCTGGGCAGCAGGGCAACGCTTCCGATTCCGCTAGCGGCTCTTCGCAATCCGGCAGCTCCGCGGGCTCGACCAGCGGCGATGCAAATGGGTCTGGTTCCGCTTCCGGCTCGCAGGGTGCGGCGTCGGGTTCGGGCTCCTCGGGCTCGGCCAGCAGTTCCTCTTCGGACAGCTTGGCATCTGGCAACGGCAGCGCCAGCGGCTCGGGTTCGGCCGACGGCTCTTCGCAATCCGGCAGCACTTTGGGCTCGTCGGGCTCCGCGAACGGCTCGTCAACGGGCGCATCCACATCCGACAACGCCTCATAGCAGGGTCACCGTGCTTCGCCAGCTTCTATGGTGTTGGCTGCGGCTGGCGCACGCACGCTTCCGGCAATGCTACGATGGGCGCGAAACGTTGAAGCTGCGGCGCCGCCTGCCGCGCCGC
>OLNF01003709.1_pt1 | contig 10947 bp, 7 predicted proteins | sample 1673061 | NCBI WGS metagenome assembly OLNF01 (sample SAMEA3136751, study PRJEB25190) | human gut metagenome | reverse complement strand
ACGCTGAGGCAGGAGAAGGGTACAGAGAAGCTTGTTCCTGTCACCTGTGCCCACGTTGAGGCAGAAGAAGGGCACAGGAGAAGTTCGTCTAGCCGGTGGCAAGCCTGCGTTAACAATGCAAGTACAATACTGCTCCTACATAGGACTTTAATGCTTCAGCAGCATAAAACTGATTTCAGGCAGTAAAGACCGGAACATCAAAGCAAAAAAATACCACCCGGAAAAGACAGCTAAGTCATCTGGGTGGCAGAAGTATGCGATCATCGATTCTATTTATTATTCCTGTGAAGCGTAACCCTTGGAATAGTAGTTCAGGAAGTATTCAAAGCGTTTGGCAATGAGCTTTCGTCCTTTTACGTTCAGGTGCAGGTTATCGGTCAGGTATTCCTTGGCATTATCTTCTGTGATGCTTCCGTACAGGTTATCCATAAAGGAAACACTGTGAAGGTTGGAGGAATAACATTCTTTGATCACATAAGTGGATAAAACATCGCGACCATTATAAATATAGATATCCGAACTTACATAATTGCCATCCTCATCTATTGCATATGCGTAAGTAGGAGACATTACAATAATACGGATCTGCGGATACAGACGCTGCAGGACTTCGAGGCTTGCCTCCAGATTGCCGGTGAACTGCGTAGGATCCGTAGGATTGTCATCATTATACATAGCATTTCCCATCAGATAATCGGTGGCATCATACATGATCGCCACGGTATCAATGGTGTTGAAATCCAAAGTTTTCAGAGTGTTTACGACTTCTTCCGCTTCGGGTGGAGTCTTGTCACCCAAAGCTTCTGCAGCATCATTGTAATAGCCGTCCAGGGGAACTCCGGCGGCCAGATTCACCAGCCAATACAGACAGTAAGCATCCATAGGGGCAAGGGTGGAATCAAAATTGGTGTGTTGCGCGGCCAGATAACTTCCGCTGATGGAACAGTTGTATACGGTAGCACCGGTCTCCTTGGCAATCAGGCTGGCTAGATTGTCGGAAGAACCGCGGTCATCGGCAAAGGGTGCATTTCCGAACACGACAATATTAGAAGCATCGTTTACTATCATTTTACCGTTCTCATCGGTCAGGGGGAGGATAGAATCCCAGCTGTCATCATAGGATCCCTGTCCGTCCTTGAAAATATCCGACTGGCTTACCCGCTGTCCCCAATGCGTAATGCGATAACCAAGCAGGCCTACCACCACAAGTAATACCAGGGCAAAAAGGACATGAAGATTCAGAAAACGCCGGATGCCCTTAGGAGCGGGATGTTCCTCTTCCTCCTCTTCCCAGTTATTTTCTTCATATTCATCATCCGGATTTCCTTCGAAATCATCGGAAATATCGGATTTTCCAAAATCTGTGTCTTGCACAGTTTCATTTTCCAGGTCTACAATCTCAATATCAGGTATGTCATTCACGTGTTCGTCTCGTTTCATTCCATCTCTCCGTTTCAAGTATCTGTTTTTAAGTGGTAAAAAGAGTTATTCTGATTTTACTATTATACGGAAAGAAAGTCCACAATATTAGAAAGATTTAAGAAATTCTGAAGAAATGGACGAACAGCTTGAAGCGGCGGAAATAGAATGTTATAATGTTACGGAATTGTTACACTGAAGTACATTGAAGAATTATGAGCAGAAGGGATAGATAAAATGAAAAAATTATTTAACCATACAAAACGTCCGGACCGTAACTGGGAAGAAGACGTACAGGATGGTTACGATTGGGATGAAGAGCAGGACGGCGAAGAGTACTATGCCGACGACGAGGAGTATATCGGAGACCAGGACAGCGAAGAATATTACGCCGACGATGAAGAGTACTATGCCGACGATGATATGGCACCTGCTCGTGGCGGTAAAGGGAAAAAGAGTAAAAAGCAGGGTGGCAATAAAATAGCTGCTATCTGGACCAAATTCCTGAACATGAGTACCATGGACCGCATTATGACGGCAACCGGTGTGGCAGTGCTGATCTTGGCCATTGTGACAGGCAGTGTATATGCCAGCGCACGTATGGTGGATCATCAGGTATCGGAGTTCGTCAGTGTGGGCAGCCAGCTGGACGGCATCCAGATGATCGGTGAGCAGGGTATGCTGGCAGTGGCAGATGCAAAGCTTGCGAAGATCGCAGCAGCCAATGCAGTCGATGATGAGAATGAGGAACAAAAAGAATATGATGAGGCCGAGTATACCAACGGTGGTACCGTTGAACTGGAACTGGTCTCCGTGCAGAAGGATCTAAAGATCAAATTTACCAATAAAAAGAGCGGTAAACTGATCTCCAATGTACCTTTCAGCGTGACGATCACGGATCCCAAAGGTAAATCTGATACCTGGACCGATGATGATATGGACGGTATTATCTACAAGAAGGGCATTACCCCCGGCAACTATACGGTAGCGGTAAATACCCTGACCGATGAAAAATATAAGGATTACACACTGCCTACCGGTACCCAGAAGGTAGAAGTCAGAAAGAATATCGCTTATAAAAAGGTCGATGTGGCAAACGAGATCAAGAAGGAATCCGAGATCAATGCAGCAAAAGAGGACACCATGAAAAATGATACTGTGGTGGAGTCTATTCTGGAAGATACCGTGCAGTGGGTAGAAAGTAAGAAATTACCTCCTACTTATAGAGAGGTAACAAAGGATACCGTGGTAAATCCGGAAAAACAGACGGCTTACAACGGAAGATTCCTGCGCATAGCAAATGAAAAGATCAGTATCACGGTGGGAGAGACCAGGCAGCTGAATCCGCCGGCAGGAGCCACGGTTGTTAGCTGGAGCAGCGATAATGCGACGGTGGCCAGTGTAAATAATGGTGTGGTTACCGGCGTGAAGGCAGGTGGACCTGTAACGATCACTTGTACGTATACGGAGGCTGGCAGTGCTACGCCGACTCCTACACCTACGCCGACTCCTACACCTACGTCGACACCTACACCTACACCGACACCGGAGACGACCCCCACAGCACCGGAGACGACCCCTACAACACCGGCTCCGGGAGAAACGACCGGTACACCTACAGGAGGAACAGGGGAAGATGGTAGCTCCTCAGGTGAGTCGCAGTCCGTGGGAGGCGGCAGCCTTCCTACAGCATATGCACAGGTAGGAAGCACACAGAAGACCTTTACCTGGGAAGTTACTGTTACGGAAGTCCAAAAGCCGACCGCTGTTTTGGAACCGGCATCCCTGAACGTAGAAGCAGGAAAAGAAGCAACAGCACAGGTTAAAGTTACAAATTTCACAGGTGCAACTTATAAGATCACTGCAAATTCCAATGATAAAGCAGCCACTGCGGCGGTAGATGCAAACGGTAAGATCACAGTGAAAGGTGTAGCGGCCGGTGACGCGAAGATCACAGTCACCGTAACGATGGGAACTGAGACTAAGACACTGGATCTGGCAGTGAAGGTCACAAATGGAATCAAGATTACTTTGGATAAGACAGCTGTAACCGTTTATCCGAAATCTACGGCTGCTGTAACAGCCTCTGTCAGCGGAAGCGGAACCATAACGGCAGATTCCGGAGATAAGAATATTGCCACGGTAGCTGTAAGTGGCAAAACGATCACCGTTACCGGTGTGAAAAAAGGAACCGCAACCATCACTGTCACATATAAGGAGGGCAGCGCGGAAGCAAAAGCCACCTTTACAGTTACGGTAGCGGGCGATGTGAATCCCAGAGAGGATACAAAAACACCGTTAAAGGATACCAGCGGCAGACAGCTGTATGTATCCATCGGTGACAACCAATACCGGGCGGCAGCGTATGCGGATTATTACACTGCCACAAAGTTTTTCCTCATGGAGGAGGCCAGATATACCGGATGGCAGACGTTAGACGGTAAGGTATATTTCTTCAAGGCAGACGGCAGCAAGGTGACCGGTGAGCAGGTCATCCAGGGTGCAAAATATAACTTCGCAAGTGACGGGTCCCTGGTAGTGGGATCGGGCACTATGGGTATTGATGTGTCCAAGTGGAACGGCAGCATTGACTGGAATGCGGTTAAGAATTCCGGAGTGAATTATGTGATCATTCGTGTGGGATACCGTGGATCATCTCAGGGAGCATTGATCGAGGATCCCAAGTTCAAGACCAATATCAAGGGAGCTACGGCAGCTGGTCTTAAGGTAGGTGTATACTTCTTCACGCAGGCAGTGGATGAGGTAGAAGCAGTACAGGAAGCATCCATGGTACTGGACCGCATCAGCGGATATAAGATTTCTTATCCGGTATTCCTGGATGTGGAAGGCAGCGGCGGAAGAGGCGATGCCATCGATTCTGCTACCAGAACCGCAGTCTGCAAGGCATTCTGCAACACGATCAAGAATGCGGGATATACTCCCGGTGTCTATGCCAACAAGACATGGTTGACATCCAAGATGGATGCAGGTGCTCTGAGCGGTTACAAGATCTGGCTGGCACAGTATGCCAAGACCCCGACCTATACCGGCAGATATGATCTGTGGCAGTACAGATCCGACGGAAAAGTCAGCGGTATCAGCGGCAAAGTCGATTTAAATATCAGCTACCTGGGATATTAAGATTTGCAATAAAGCCAAGACCGACTGCTCGCAGGCGGTTCTGGTGCTTTATTAGCAAATCAAACACACATGAGCAAGTAGGACGATAGTCCGGAATGCGAATGGGTGTCACGGATTCGAGAGCACGAAGTGCGGAGAAGCCGTGTTAATATTTACAATGAACAGTCGGTGAGACTGCTCGCAGGCAGGACGATAGCCCGTGTTGCTATCCACCCCATTTTATGGTAGAATATCACTATCTATAGCAAAATGCGCACACCTGCGCAGAACGGAGAGAAAATGAGAACTTATCTGGTAACAGGCGGTGCCGGTTTTATCGGTTCCAACTACATTCATTACATGTTCAAAAAATACGATAACGAGATCCGTATCATTAATGTGGATGCCCTGACCTATGCGGGAAACCTGGAGAATCTCAAGGATGTGGAGAAGCGTGATAATTACACTTTCGTGAAGGCAAATATCTGCGACAAGGAAGCCATCGGCAAAATTTTCGCGGAGAACGATATTGACCGCGTGGTACATTTCGCAGCCGAAAGCCATGTAGACAGAAGTATCCGTAACCCGGAGATCTTCGTACAGACCAACGTGCTGGGTACCGCAGTGATGTTAAACTGTGCCAAGGCAGCCTGGGAGCTTCCGGACGGCAGCTTCAAGGCTGGCAAAAAGTTCCTGCATGTATCTACGGATGAGGTCTACGGATCTCTTCCCGATGATGACAATGCTTTCTTCTATGAGACCACGCCTTATGATCCCCACAGTCCTTACTCCGCCAGTAAGGCAAGCTCGGACATGCTGGTGAAGGCATACATGGATACCTATCATTTCCCTGCCAATATCACCAACTGCTCCAACAATTACGGTCCTTTCCAGTTCCCCGAGAAGCTGATCCCTCTGATCATCAACAATGCCCTTCACGGCAAGAAGCTTCCGGTATACGGAGACGGCAAAAATGTCCGCGACTGGCTGTATGTAGAGGATCATGCGAAGGCCATCGACATGGTACAGGAGCAGGGAAGACTGTTCCAGACTTACAATATCGGCGGACACAACGAGAAGCAGAACATCGAGATCATCCATATTATCATCGAGACCTTACAGGAGATGCTTCCCGATTCCGATCCCCGCAAGGCACATATCAACAACGATCTGATCACTTACGTGGAAGACCGTAAGGGACATGACAGAAGATATGCCATCGCGCCGGACAAGATCAAGGCAGAGATCGGCTGGTATCCCGAGACCATGTTCAAGGAAGGTATCCGCAAGACCATCGCCTGGTACTTCGAGCATGAAGACTGGATGAACAATGTGACCAGTGGCGATTACCAGAAATACTACAATGAAATGTATGAGGAAAAGTAAAGAATATCTGCTAAATGGGAACGATGAACGTCGTTCCCATTCGGTGTGTTAAAAAACAAGTATTTTAAGGAGGTTTTTATGAAAGGTATTATACTGGCGGGAGGTTCCGGAACCAGACTTTATCCCCTGACAAAAGCAATATCCAAGCAGATCATGCCGGTGTACGATAAACCGATGATCTATTATCCCCTGTCAACCCTGATGCTGGCAGATATCAGAGAGGTGCTGATCATTTCCACCCCGAGAGATCTTCCGGTATTCAAAGAGTTATTGGGAGACGGCAGTCAGTTGGGCATGCGTCTCGAGTATGCGGTGCAGGATAAGCCCCGTGGACTGGCGGATGCTTTTATCATCGGAGCGGAATTCATCGGTAACGACAGAGTGGCACTGGTACTGGGAGATAATATTTTCTACGGGCAGAGCTTTTCGGCAGTGCTTCGTAAAGTAGCCGCCAGAGAAAAAGGCGCGACCATCTTCGGTTATTATGTGCGCGATCCCAGAGAATACGGCGTAGTGGAGTTCGATGAGAACGGCAAGGCACTTTCTATCGAGGAGAAGCCGGAGCATCCCAAGAGCAATTATGCAGTTCCCGGACTGTATTTCTATGATAACGATGTAGTGGAGATTGCGAAGAACGTAAAGCCCTCCGCAAGAGGTGAGATCGAGATCACCAGTATTAATAACGAGTACCTGAACAGAGGAACTCTGCAGGTAGAGACTCTGGGTCGTGGATTCGCATGGCTGGATACCGGCAATCACGATGCACTTCTGGATGCGGCAGATTTCGTGGCAGCATTCCAGAAGAGACAGGGATTGTATATTTCCTGTATCGAGGAGATCGCTTTCAAACGTGGATTTATTGATAAAGAGCAGCTGCTGGCACTGGCAGAGCCGCTGCTGAAGACGAATTACGGTAAATATCTGGTAGAGGTAGCAAATGGACTCTAAGCTGCGGAAAATAGGGATCCTGGCCTCCATGGCGGTGATCCTGCTGGTGGCACTAGCGGTAATGTATGTGAACAGGGAACAACTGTCCCCCACATCCGGCCAGAACACGGCGGTGTCCGGAGCGCAGAATGCAGGTGACGGCGAAGCAGTGGATCCCGTGCCGGAGGGCACCGGGGAGACGGACACCGCGGAAGCGGATGGCAGGATCGGCAACGACCTGAAAGCCTTTTTAAAAGATAATACGTTTTTTGATCCGGATGTGAATCCGATCCTGGAGGCGGCGAAAGATAACAGCCACCGCCTGTCACTGGTGGCGACTTCCGTGGAAAAGGATCTGCGCATCCAGATCGTGGACAATGAAGGTGTACCGGTGACCGGAGAGAGTTTCTATGTCCGGGTGGACGGTCTGGGAGATTACAAGGATCTGGATCAGGACGGCGTGATCTACATTGCTGATCTGGATTCCGGCGATTATTATATGGAACTGTTACCCATCGAAGGATATAAAGTTCCCATCACCGAGACCAAAGTGCATGTAAAAGAAAAAGTGGAATATCTGGCCATTGATGATATTTCTCTGTTGATCAAGACAGAGGATGAAGTCGATGCGGATGCCGAGGACAGTGCTGTGGCAGGAGCTTTGGCAGATGCGGACAAGACCGAGATCCAAAAGCTGCAGACTACATCCGGCAATGCGAAGGTCGGCATCGATGTGTCCAAGTGGAACGGCACTATCGACTGGGATAAGGTGAAAAATGCCGGAGTGCAGTTTGCCATCGTTCGTGCGGGCTACCGCGGTTCGGTTACGGGAAGTCTGGTGGAGGATCCACAGTTTGTCGCCAACATGAAAGGTGCAACAGCCGCTGGGATTCCGGTGGGCGTGTACTTTTTTACCCAGGCTACAGATGAGAAAGAGGCGGTGGAAGAGGCTTCTGCCGTGCTGGAGCTGATCCGTGATTTCCAACTGAGCTATCCTGTATTTATTGATACGGAGGGTGCCGGAGGAAACGGCCGGGCGGACGGACTGGATGCGGAGACCAGAACCCTGGTATGTGAGGCTTTTTGCCGGACGGTAGAAAATGCCGGATATACAGCAGGCGTCTATGCCAGCCGCAACTGGTACAACAATAATCTGCAGACCGCCAGACTGGAGAACTATCATATCTGGCTTGCGGAGTACCGCAGTGTGCCGTTATATCAGGGATATTACAAGACCTGGCAGTATACCTCCAAGGGAAAAGTGGACGGTATCGAAGGCAGAGTCGATATGAATATCACCTATGAATGAAAATAATAAAGAGTGAGGATGAAATAAATGGGCAAGATAACAGTAGAAACATGTGAAATCGAAGGATTGAAGATCATTACCCCCACGGTATTCGGTGATGCCAGAGGGTATTTCATGGAGACTTATAATTACAATGATCTTAAAGCAGCGGGAATCCCGGAAGTGTTTGTACAGGATAATCAGTCTGCTTCTAAAAAAGGAGTTCTCAGAGGACTTCATTTTCAGAAGCATTTTCCGCAGGACAAGCTGGTACGTGTGATCCGCGGAGAAGTCTATGATGTGGCTGTGGATCTGCGGGAAGGCTCCAAAACTTTCGGGCAGTGGTATGGTGTACTTTTGTCTGAGGAGAACAAGAAGCAGTTCTTTATTCCGAAAAATTTCGCGCATGGATTTCTGGTACTGTCCGATTACGCAGAGTTCTGCTACAAATGTACCGATTTTTATCATCCGGATGATGAGGGCGGTATTGCATATAACACGCCGGATATCGGTGTGGAATGGCCCATCCCCGAAGGTATGGAACTGATATTATCCGAGAAGGATACCAAGTGGGGCACTCTGGAACAGTACATGAAGGAAAAAGAGCATGAAAAAAAGTGTGAAAATCAGTAAGAAAACAGGTATTGCCCTGTTCGTGACAGCGGCAGTGATCATGGCTCTGCTCATCGTGTTCCATAAGAATCCGGGACCTGCTGTGGATCAAAGCCAGGAGCTGGCGAAAAAGATCATCTCCTGCGTTGTCATTGCGGCGGCATGCTTTGCGTTTATCCACTGGTACGATAAATTTACCGGACTGCCGGTAGAGTTATTCCAGAATAGACATCTGATCTGGAAGCTGGCGAAAAACGATTTTAAAAAGAGATATGCGGGTTCTTACCTGGGCGCGGTCTGGGCGATGGCACAGCCGGTGGTAACCGTGGCGATGTATTACATCGTCTTCGACAAGATCATGGGAAATACCAGCACACCCCTGCGGGAGGGCGTGGAAGTGCCTTTTGTACTTTTCCTGACAGCGGGACTGGTGCCTTGGTTCTACTTCAGTGAGGCACTGAACAACGGCACCAATGCACTCTTAGAGTACAACTATCTGGTGAAAAAAGTAGTATTTAAGATCAGCATCCTGCCGATCATCAAGATTATTGCGGCTACTTTTATCCATGTATTTTTCGTGTGTCTCCTGTTGATCGTAGCGGCTATTTACGGCTATTACCCCACAATCTACACTATACAGATCATTTATTACAGTTTTTGCCTGTTTATATTTGTGCTGGCACTCAGCTACACCACGTGTGCGGTAGTGGTGTTTTTCCGGGATCTGTCCCAGATCATCAGCATCGGATTGCAGATCGGCATGTGGGCCACTCCGATCTTATGGAATCTGGACGCGCTGTCTCCGGAGTGGATCATGATCCTGAAGCTGAATCCGCTGGTCTATATCGTGAATGGCTACCGCAGTGCGATCTACGAGAAAGAATGGTTTTTCCGGGATTTCTTCTCCACGATGTATTTCTGGATCGTGACGGTGGTATTGTTCGGACTGGGTGCTGTGATCTTTAAGAGACTGAAAGTGCATTTCGCAGATGTATTGTAATACGAAGGACTGTTACCATTCCGAGAACTCGAGGAACGGAGAAAACATATTGTAAAAATAAACAGAGCATGGCAAAAAGCTTTTATAAATGAAGAACCTTGTGGGGAGGTACTGCATTACGGAACTGTTGTGGGGGAAACAGAAAGGGTGAAAGTAATTGAAGGGTGCTCTTGAAAAGTTAAGAAAAATATTGTTATGGAAGCCGGGCAGGGTACTGCTGGCAGTGGGCTGTTGCGGACTGCTGTTGTTAGCACTGATCCCACTGTTTCGACTGACGATTTATGCGGTTCCTTATTATGACGACTATAACTTTGGAAGATTTGCCAGAGCTGCCATAGAGCAGGAGCAGTCGAAATGGGCGGCGATCTCCGGTGCACTGGATTGTTCCAGAACCCAGTGGTATGCATGGCAGGGAACGTATTCTTCTATTTTTTTCATGACACTGATGCCGGCTGTCTGGGGAGAGCAGTATTATTTCTTAGGACCGGTGTTCATTCTGTTACTGCTTTTGGCGGGAAGCATGGTGTTTACCCACGTGATCCTGCGGAAAGTCTTCCGAATGGAGAAATGGAGCAGCCTGGCAATTCAGGCAGTGATCACTATAGCGGAATTTATGTTTATCTATTCCGCGCAGAGCGGCTTCTACTGGTATAACGGCGGGATCCACTATGTGGGAATGCATGGTTTCGGACTTTTGTTTTTGTCTGTGGCCATCTGCCTGGAGAGAGCAGAGGGCAGAACCGCGAAAGGTCTGTTATTCACTGCATCGGTTCTGCTTGCCATGATTACGGCGGGAAGCAATTTCGTCACGGCATTGCAGGGATTATTGTGTCTTCTGACCATCCTTCTGGTCAGCGTGGTAGTGGAACGGCGCAGGACGGGGCTGTGGCTGCTGCCCTCTACACTGGTGTATATCATAGGCTTCGGCCTGAATGTGGCGGCTCCGGGAAATTCCGTACGTGCCCGCAGTTATGTGGGCTGGGGTTACGGACCGCTGGAGTCCATCGGCAGATCATTTTTGGAAGCCGTGAAACACATTCCGGAATATACCGGACCGGTGGTTCTGATGGTGATGTTATTGTTGGTACCTATGATCTGGCAGGCAGTGAAAAGCACGGATTACCGTTTTCGTTATCCGGGGATGCCCATTTTGTTTATAACATCATCTACGGGCTTAATATGCAGCTCGCGGGCG
>OLNF01003707.1_pt1 | contig 10950 bp, 10 predicted proteins | sample 1673061 | NCBI WGS metagenome assembly OLNF01 (sample SAMEA3136751, study PRJEB25190) | human gut metagenome | reverse complement strand
GCTAAAGACTTTACGAGCGACTACTTCTACCTTGTCAACAACCTCAATATCCGACACAATAACATCGACCCTGCCGACCCCGGAAAATACAACGACTGGGTTGCGCAGATGTCACCGGGCGAGTTGGAGGGCTGGTACGACACCGTGCGTGACATGAGCGCGGCGGCCTTCCTCCTTCTCGAATACCTGGACAAGAAAGACGGGATTGATGAAACGAAGCAGCGGTAACTGGCAGGGCCGTTGATTTCGATAGGCGCTTTGAAAACCAAAAAACGAGGAGATTTATATGAAAATCGCAGTTGCGGGCACCGGCTATGTGGGGCTGTCCCTCGCCGTGCTTCTTTCCCAGCACAACGAGGTGCACGCGTTGGATATCATCCCCGAGAAGGTGGAGAAGATCAACGCCTTCCAGTCGCCTATCCAGGACGACGAGATTGAGCGCTTCCTGAGCGAGGCGAAGGCAGGGGAGAGGAAACTCGACCTGCACGCTACTGTTGATGTGATCGAGGCCTACACCGGTGCGGACTATGCTATCGTGGCCACCCCGACGAACTACGACTCTGAGCGCAATTTCTTCGACACTTCCTCCGTCGAGGCGGCAATCGATGCTATTCGTTCGGTGAACCCGACGGCGTGGATTGTCGTCAAGTCGACTATTCCCGTGGGTTATACTGCATCGTTATGCGAGAAGCTGGGCGACAAGCGCATCATTTTCTCGCCCGAGTTCCTGCGCGAGAGCAAGGCGCTCTACGACAACTTGCATCCCAGCCGCATCGTAGTGGGCGCGCCGAAGGGCGATACCGAAGCCGTCAAGGCCGCCGAGCAGTTCGCCGAGCTTCTGGCACAGGGCGCCGACCCCGCGGAGCTTTCGCGCACGAACTCAGATGGCACCGTCGGGATCCCCAAGCTGGTGCTGGGCACGACCGAGGCAGAAGCGGTAAAGCTTTTCGCTAATACTTACCTGGCGTTGCGCGTTGCTTATTTCAACGAGCTTGACACGTACTGCGAGGTGCGCGGCCTTAACACCCACGACGTTATCGACGGCGTATGCTTGGAGCCGCGCATCGGCGCCCACTACAACAACCCGAGCTTCGGCTACGGCGGCTACTGCCTGCCCAAAGACACCAAGCAGCTGCTGGCGAACTGCAAGGACGTGCCCCAGAACTTGATCGAGGCCATCGTCGACGCCAACTGCACCCGTAAAGACTTCGTCGTCGACAAGGTGCTGCAGGTGGTGTGGGCAAGGTCCACGAGGACAAGAGGGAGCCGGTCGTCGGCGCGTATCGCCTGACCATGGAGTCGAACAGTGACAACTTCCGCGCGAGCTCCATCCAGGGCGTCATGAAGCGCGTCAAGGCCAAGGGCGTGCCTGTGGTGGTCTATGGGCCCACGCTCGACGCGCCGGAGTTCTTCGGCAGCGAGGTCACGCACGATTTGGTCAAGTTCAAGGCCGAGTGCGACGTAGTCGTGGCCAATCGCTGGAGCGACGACCTGGCCGGCGTGGCTGACGGGGTGTACACAAGGGATTTGCTCAAGAGGGACTAGTTACCGTGACATAGCGACTCGCTCATTTCGAATGGCGAAGATATCTATCGTGATAGCGTGTTTGCGGAACCGTTACTGGGTCCTTTGCGTTGCCTTCGTGAAAACAAGCGGCTGGCGTGGATTAAGGTAGAGATTGACCGCACTTCCGCTTTGCGTCTGGCTGAAGAGCTCGATGTGTGTATAAGGCGTCTTCTGCGAGATTGTGCAATGTCGACAAGGTCGACATCGTCTGGGTGCTCGGCGAGAGCGAAGTTTATAATGTGATTGGACTGATCCGAGGCGATTTCATGCGCGGCGCAATCTCGGATACGGCGGCGGTGACGTTCCGTGAGGGGCGGCGCTGTTGGGAGCAAATGATGGGAAGGCAGACTCGGACGGACTGGTGGACGTTGCCTGTTCGCCGTTTCTGATTGCGAGCAACTTTTGCGAGTGGGCTTCCTGCGGGACCTATCGGAGCGGCTATTCGGGTGGAACCAGAACTCGAGTTGGAAGACGCCCGCAGGAAATACGATGAGATTTACAGCTTTTCTCTGGGTTTATACGTAGCTTAATTCGTAAAGTTGTTAGTAGCGATGCATATCGAAAGGCAGATGCGTGGATATTTACTTTTTGGTGAGATGATTAAAGAATGGGCTCAGCCGATTTGCGCTATCGCAAGCATAGCGATTTCAATCGCCGTTTTCTTCATCAATAAAAAGGTAAATTCCGAGATGAGGCGTCTTCGTGAGAAGGAGGAATTGCTTCACCAGGCCTCTAGGGTTTCGGCTTGGCTTGTATCTTCTCGTTCTTGTTTGAAGGGTGATGGCGCGAGAGTCCATAACGCCAGCGACTTGCCCGTGTACAACGTCGTGGTCACGGCGGTGATAACGAGGGGTGGCAAGTGTGGCGAAGGGGAGCTTCGGAGGGGCCACTGCGACTATAGGTCCGTGCTTGCTGTAGTCCCTCCCGGTGAGCATTCTTTCGCACTGGATTTGACTGGTTTTTGGGGAATGAGCGCTTATCCTGTCTTGGAGGTCGGGTTCACCTGCGCCGACGGCAACAGTTGGGTTCGTAAGGGAGATGGGAAGTTGTTGCAGATTGATGTAGATCCGCTTTCTTACTACGGTATAGGGCTTCCTTGCTGTTACGGAGAATTGAACGATTGATTCAAGGGGCTGGGGTATCGCTGTTTCAGGGAGCTAGGAATGCGGGATATATTGTCTACAAAAATCCCGCGAAGCAGGCGCGGCTATTGCCAGTTTTGGGCGAGTTGCGGCATGGGTCGGTGGCGTCTTGTCTCAAGGTGCTATAGGTGAACCGATGTCGCAACTGTGATAGAAGGCGCTTGGGCGAACACCGGCTTCCAGGGCAAGAAGGCGTTCAAGACGTCTGCTCGATGATGGTTGATTGCCTCGATGCGTTTTGGACCGACGAATACAGCGACTTAGTCAAATCCTCATACGAATGCTTCGGGTGGATTCGGAAATATCTGCGAGCCGTGCAATCGTTGTTGTTGACGGCATCGAGGTCATCCTTTCGAATCCTTGCCCTTAGCGACCCGTCTTGCATCAATTTGCTGCGGGCCGCCGCGCCGCGCCGTCTCGGAGGACGAGATTCTGAACAGCTCGACGCATGCCGAGTCGCTGTAGAAATCGGGAAACGTTGTCTCGTCGTTTCGCTGTAGCGATTGAAAGGCGGAGCGGGGCTTCCGGGGATGAATCCGTAAAAAGCACCACAAGGTGAATATCGCGCTTGAGAATGGGCGTCGTTCCGTTAATTGCTGAACATGATTGCGCTAGAAACCGAGCGCGATTATGCTTCGGGCTGAGCGCCTCCATAATCTGAACCGCATGGCGATAATAATCATGCGGTTTCTGCTTTTGGGAGGTTTTAATGAAGTCAAAGCTCTCCTACAGGGAGGTCGTGCGCCCGACCGTCGTGGCGGCTACACGCAGTGCGAGATCGCCGCTGTCGCCAATTGCGCAACGGGCACGGTCTCCAACGTGCAGAAGCGCATGCACTCAAGCATCATCGACGACATCACGTCCTCGATGTCGGCCTCGGCCGCCAGGTTGACGACCTTCTGCGCTGTCGTCGAGATGCTCGGGGTGTTGCTACTGCCCGCCGGCTCGAAAACTGGCGGGCAGTAGCGGTTCAGTTGATTCCGATGGGGCGGTAATATTGGCATGGGTCGTTCGTGCTTGCGCCGACCCATTCGAGCATGCCCTTGCTGGCAAGCGTCTTCGGTGTTTCTGTCGCTTTCGTCTTTCCTATGCCGGCTTCCGCCATGAGCTCCCTTTTCGTCACCCTGCCTTTCTTGTGGGCGATTTCCATAGCGGCTGCCTCGGCCGGGTCGAATGGCCTTTCGGGCATTTGCGGCTTCTTGGGGCTTTCGGCATCAGGAAGGAATTCACTCGTGACCTGCGCGCTCGGGCAGTCGAATCGGATGACGGTGGTGTTGGCGGTCTGCCTGTAGCTGAACTTCACGCCCTCGGCGTCGCAATATCGCTTGATGCGGAGGGGTGCCCGTGCCGTACTGCTCGATTATTCCCGAGCGGAAGAGCGCCTGCGCGATGCCCGGGCTGCGCTGTTTGAGGCCGCCGTCTCCTCCCGCCAAATGGTTTCCAGCGCGCCGCCCTCGGGGAAGAGGCCCGGGATCATCGCCTCGACGAAGTCCATGTAGACGTTGACCTCGACTGCGGTGTCCGTGGTGTAGTCGCGATGGAGCAGCGCGTTGGCGATGGCCTCGCGCACGGCTTCCCTGGGAATCTCGGGAATCTCGCGGCGCTGCATACCGGGCTCGCCGAACACGAGCCTGCGCCTGATGTTGGACACGGCGAAGAACTCTGCCCTCTTGAGCGGCTGGATCAGCGGCAGGCCTTCCTGCTGGAGGTTTGGGTTGGGTCGCGCTGAGGCGCGGTGCGAGGTGCGTGTTGGCGATGGGCTTGCTTGGCAATGACTCGTCCCCTGCTTGTCGTCGAGGCTCATCGGTGGTTTGTATCAGTCTGCCATGGACGGTTCAATCTGGTAGAACAGGCTTTCTTTTACCGTTGCTCCGTATTCAGCCACGCGACGTTTAAATTCACATGAACCTATTTCGAAAATGAAGCGCGTATATCCTCGAAAATCTAGTACGATATTTCTCGAAAATAAAGTATCCCCACTTCAGATAAGGATATTAGGCTATGGTCGCATATGGAACCGAAAAGCCCCAGGCGTATCGCCCGCGTCTCGTCGATGAGCGACTGCAGAGGCTGCTCTCCACCTTCGGCGCAGTCGAGATTCGCGGTACCAAGTGGTGCGGCAAGTCCTGGGCGGCGCTAGCGTTCGGCGAGAGCGTCGTGCATCTGGACGACCCAAACGTCAAGGCGCTGGCCGAGGCCGACCCCGCGCTGGCGCTGCAGGGCGCGCGCCCTCACGTCGTCGACGAGTGGCAGGAGGTCCCCTCCACCTGGGATGCCACGCGCCGCGCGGTCGACGCGGCCGGCGGCAAACGCGGCCTGTTCATTCTCACGGGCTCTTCAACCCCAGCCAAGGACGCCGTTACCCACAGCGGTGCCGGGCGCATCGCGCGCGTGGACATGAGCACCATGACGCTGTGGGAGCGCGGCCTGTCCACGGGCTCGGTGTCGCTGTCCGGGCTGTTCGAGGGCGCGTTCAATCCATCGGCATGCGAAACGTCGCTGGCGCCTTTGGCCGATGCCATATGCTGCGGTGGCTGGCCCGCCCTCGTCGGGGCCGATGCCCAGACGGCCGCAGAGGTCGTCGACCAGTACCTCGATGCCATGTTCGAGGTCAGCGTTCCCAAGAAGGGCGGAACGCCCGACATGGCGCGGCGCATCGTGGGTTCGCTCGCGCGCAACGTCGCCACGGCGGCAACCCTGCAGACCATCGCCCAGGACGCTTCGCTAGGAGACGAGGCCGGGGCGCCGGCGGCGTCCACCGTCACCTCCTACCTGAACATGCTCGAAGACATGTATGTCATCGAGAGCTTGCCCGGCTGGGACGCCCCCGTAAGGGCCAAGTCGCGCCTGCGCACCAAGCCCAAACGCTACTTCGCCGACCCGTCCATCCCGGCCGCCGCGCTCGGCATGGGGCCGGAGAGGCTGCTATCCGACGGGCAAACCTTCGGCCTCCTCTTCGAGTCGCTGTGCGTCCACGACCTGCGGGCTTATACCGCGTGCTTGCCGGGCGCCCACCCTGGATCGCTTCGCTACTACGGCGATTCGGACGGGCTGGAGGTCGACGTCGTCATCGAGCTTCGCGACGGCCGCTGGGCGGCGTTGGAGATCAAGCTCGGCGAGGCCAAGGTGCCCGACGGCATCAGGAATATCGAGCGCTTGCGCGAAAAGGTCGCCTCCAACCCGGCGGCGCGCAACCCCAAGCCCGAGTTCTGCGCCGTTGTCACCGCGACGTCTCCCTTCTGCCGCTACGACGCCGCCCATGACGTCTACGTTTTCCCTATCACCGCCTTGCGGCCGTAAGCGCAGTCGTCGACCCGAATGCGAACAGGGGGCGGAGGTGCGTTCGCTGTGATAAGACTCGATACGCGGGATGCGGGCAAACTGTTTGCCCGCATCCCCGTTTTCTTAAGGTCTACGTCTCTATTCAGATTTCAGCATATTCTCTGTATCGGATAGCAGGTGATTAATTTCTCTGGTTCTCTTTCGAATTTCTTTTACGGGGTCGACCTCGAGTCCATCGAGGACGTGGGTTTCATCTCCCTCGGCGTAGATGACGAACTTGACTTGCTTGTTCCATCCAACGAACTTGGTGCAAGGCTGCATTTGCCGGCTTCGGTTGTCGAGGTTCATGTAGCCGCGCGCCGCTTGCGGAGAATCGTCCCATTGGGAATTCGCCCCAATGGGACGATTCGGCTTAGGGGAGAGAGGCCGTCCTCGGGCTCGACCCGACCCTTCGAATTGTCGTCGGGCGTTTTTTTATTATGCGCAAAGCGGTAGCTGCGATTCGCCGGCGCAATACGCTGTCCGCAGTGCCTTTGGCAATACAAAAACCTGCAGGTCAAACCAATAATCAAACCTGTCGGCGCCTTCAGTGTTTTTTCGTCTTGACAAAAGGGGTGACGCTTATCGGACCGCGTCCGGAACGCCCAGCTTTCTGTGCCGAGTTTGAGAAGCGTATTCCCGGCTGGCACTATCGCACCATGGTGACGCCGGGGCCAGGTCGATGAGCGCCTCGAGCGGTCCGAGATCGTAGCGTTTCTTCTTGAGGCGCTTCACGTCGCGCTGGAACTTCGCCGTGTATGCGACCCTCAACATGCCGCTATACCCCCATGGCCTCAAACATTTCCTTCGCCGAGGCGTAGGTCGGGCCGCCGTTTCGGGCGATCTCGTCCGCCTCGCGGATGGATTCCAGCGACTCCTTGTTTGGCTTGGGATACTCCAGGGTCAAAGGAATCCTATGCTCGCGTTCAATCTGCTTGTAGAAGGCGCGGGTGATGGACGAGATGTCGAAGCCGAAGTCCTCGGCGATAGCGCTCACGGCCTGTTTCGTGGACTCGTCCACCCTGATGGTCACAGATGCAGTTCCCATTGTTACCTCCTCTAGTCATTGCAAGACAATTAGATCACGATGTCTTACATACATGAAGCCGCATCCAACTGCATATCGGTGTTGAACGTAACATTTTCCTGTTGAGGTGACCGCAACAGGCGGGGCTCGGGAATTGAATAGATATTCGGGCGCGCCCCGGGCTTCGTCTTCCTTCGGTTCCTCGTCCGCCTGTCTATCTGGCATAACTCGATATTGGCAGACAAGGCGCGATTGCGTCACTATTTCCTTCGATGAGCACGCAGCCGTTGCGCATGCTCATCGTGTAGCCGGGTGCGAACTCCGTCGTGCCGCAGTTGTGGCAGTGGGGGGTTTGCGCTCTTCGGGGAGCATGACCACGAACTAGCGGCTCTGCTCCCTAGGGGCAGAAATTAGGCGGGAATCCGGATCGGCGGCCCGACCGCCCTTCGGCCCGCAGCCCCGCTAAGCGTCGAACTCTCCCGTTTGCCCCATGAGCCAGCGCCCCAGGTCGATGACCTTGATGCCGTCCCAGTCGGTTGTTTCGTGACCGGTTTTGGCGATGACAGCCTTGGGATACGCGTCGCGAATTTTCCGCAAGGGCGTGATCTCTCGTTCGAAGGTGCTTTCCTGCGAGATGTCGTCGCTCACCTGGATATAGAGGCGCTGTCCCTGCTTGGCGGCCACGAAGTCAACCTCTTTCTGGTAGAGAACGCCGACGTATACCTCCCAACCTCGTCGCATCAGCTCGATCGCGACCATGTTCTCGTAGATGCGCCCGAAGTCGAGCCTGCGGGTTCCGAGCTTCGCGTAACGAAACGAATGGTCGGCCAAATAGTACTTGTCGCCCGTCGAGAGATATTTCTTTCCCGCTACGTCGAATCGGCGCACGCGGTAGAAAGCGAATGCGTCGCAGAGGTGGTCGATGTAAGCCGCTAAGGTCTTGTCGTTCATCTTCAAACCCGCCTGCGAAAGCGTGGCTGCCATGCTCTTCAGCGACGAGATGTTGCCGACATTGTCCATAAGGAACTCGCACGTCCTTTTGAGCTGTTCAGCGTTGCGTATGCGGTATTTCTGCCTGACATCCCGCAGGACGAGCGTGTCGAGCACGTCGGAGATGTAGACGAATCGAGCTCTCTCGTCAGAGTATAGATAGGAACCTGGCATACCTCCTTCTCGCAGGTAGCGCGCCAGTGCCTCGTCGGGCGATGTGATTTCGTGGTATTGCGCGAACTCGGCGAGCGAGAAGGGGAACACTTCCACCTCGAAGGTCCTGCCCGTGAACAGGGTCGAGAGATCGTTCGACAGCAAAAAGGCGTTCGACCCGGTGATATAGATGTCGTACTTCTCGGATGCGTGCAGGCTGTTGATGGCCTTTTCGAAGCCCTCGCACATCTGCACCTCGTCGATTATAACCACATTATTGCAGCCCTCGACGAAATGCTTTTCGACGTAGTCGTGCAACGCGCGGTATTGCATAAGCGGTTCGAATTCGAGCAAGTTGAAGTTGATGCGAATGATGTTCGCCGTCGGGAAGCTTGCCCGAATTTGGTCGGCGAACGCTTCAAGCAATTTTGACTTGCCGCAACGCCTGATGCCTGTGATCACCTTGATGTCGGGCGTGCCCATCGCGCTTGCAAGTTTATTCATATAGGCGGTTCGGTATATGAGCTTCATAGCGCATTCCTATTTCGAAAATCGCAGTCGAATTCAATAACGCGAATTATACTGCTAGAACTAATTCGCGAAATCAGTATTTTCAAGAAAATGCGAAGTGTGTCGAATAATTGTTGCGGAACAAGTGAATAGCTGAAATGGTGCATCTTTGCTGAATGATCGCACCCGTGAGATGGGGGTCGGGCGCTCTGCTTTGTGTCGAGCGGGCAGACGTCTCCGTCAGGGGCCACACATTGGACCAGGGATCGGGTGGCTCGCCTTGCGTCTTTTGGCAACGATAGAAGCCCCAGCTTGGTGGATTACCAGAAGTCCACGGCAAACGCCAGAATAATCTCCTTGGCAACTCTGAAAATGACCCCCTCAAGGCACTCAAAAATAGCGATTTGTATCCCCTAAAGACGATAGTTCTGCTACTATCTATTTCATCTGTGTAGATGCCAATGCCGATGAATTGGGGTGACATCGTGGATGAATCGGAAAGGATCGAACCTGCCGTTTCGAAACAAGGTGAAACTCTATATGTCGCCGGCACCACAGCGCGCCTCAGCTCAGATATCGACCGCTACAGGGTACCCTCACAAGATTGGGGGTACCCTGCTTTTTTCCCGTAAATCCATCCAGCAAACTATTTCCCGCCAAAGCCGTAACGGTGGGAATGGAGATACACAGCAATTGTCGGAACCAAGGAAAAAGAAAGGAAGATGCAAAGGAAATGAAAGCAAGCAATGCTAACAAAGTCATCTCGGTTTTGCTAAGCGTCGCGATGTGCCCCATGATGGTGCCGTCTGCGGCATTTGCAGCTGAAGACGACGCGGCATCCCCTTCCTCTCTGAGTGGGCAGACGCAGCCTGCCGATCAGGCGGAAGGGGTCGACGCGGGCGCAAGCTTGAGCGACACGATAGCCCTGCAGTCCGAAGCGACTGACGAAGTAGCCGACGAGGCAGCTGATGAAGCGGACCCCGCGGCAGTTGCGCAGGTCGGTGATACTACCTACACCACACTCAAAGATGCCTTTGATGCGCTGAACAGCAGCAATCGCACGTTGACGCTGCTTGATAAGAGCGCGTGGGATGCGGCAACGCCGGTATATTATAAGGCGGGCGAGGCGAGCGGCTACGCTGCTAAGCTGACCGACGCCCTTACCGCAGCCTACAAGGCCAGCGCTGGCGATATTACCATCGTGTGCCGCCCCGACTCCGATCTGGGAGCCATGACGCACGGCCACGTGGCGAACAACATTACCATTTATGGTAACGGCGCTTACGTCTCCGGTGGTGAATGCGACCTCGAGGTCGATACGTTCCAGTACAGCCGCGAGACGGGCAGACAGACCAATGATGCCGTGACCGAACTTACAGGCAAGACTATCGCCATTAACGCCTACGATGTTGTCAACCTGGGCGTTTGGGGTCAGCGTAACACGAACGCTACGGTGAACGTCAACTTGACGAACTGTGACGGCAGGAATCTTGGTGCCGCTAATGTCCAGCGTGTTTACATTAGCGGCACGTCGGGCATGAACAACATCACGCTGACGGATTGCGATTTCATCACGGCCGCAACTGCAGTGTATTCGAACGCCGATGGCGCAGTTGCTATCAACAACTGCTCCTTTACGGGTAGCATCGTGCCGGTCAACTTCAATCACAAGGCGTCCGGTACGCAAACGGTGACGGTTTCGAACTCCAGGTTCACGAACTGCGGAACCACCGGTGAATGGGCTGCGTTTGCGGCTCCTGCACGCTTTGTCAACTCTGGAACGGGCACTCTGAACGCAACAATCAACGGTTGCTCGTTCGATAATACGGCGGGCGTGAACGGTGACATCCTTATCGGCGATGGCCGTACGGGCCAAAAGTCGAACGAAGTTACGCTCACCGTTACGAAAACCGCAGCTAACGTTCAGGCTCAGAAGCCTGGTTATTACGGCGAAGGCACAACGGTAGCGGACGCATCGCTTAAGGGCGAAGTTACAACTAAGGCAGCTGAAGGCCTTGATGGCGCATCCATCGAGTCCATTGTTACTCCTGCTCCCGCAGCTGTTGCGGAGGTAAACGGCAAGACATATTCCAGCCTGCAGGACGCTATTGCCGCTGCGTCGCGCAATGCAACGGTGAAGCTGCTGGCCGATACGAAGGAAAATGTCACAATCTCCACGAACAATGTCACGCTCGACCTGAACGGCCACACCCTTAACGGTGGCACGGGCACTGCGAAGGC
>OLNF01003705.1_pt1 | contig 10954 bp, 7 predicted proteins | sample 1673061 | NCBI WGS metagenome assembly OLNF01 (sample SAMEA3136751, study PRJEB25190) | human gut metagenome | reverse complement strand
GACGATACCGGCTATCACCACTATGCCATTGATGCGGCAAAATCTTACATTTGGGAGGAATGACCATGGCGACCATTGGTCTGGATAAACTTTACTACGCCAAGATCACCGAAAATGACAACGGCGACGAAACCTACGGCACGCCGACGTCGCTTGCGAAGGCTATGACGGTGGACCTGTCCGTGGAGCTTGCCGAGGCGACCTTGTATGCCGATGACGGCGCGGCAGAGGTCGTGAAGGAGTTCCAGAGCGGCACGCTCACGCTGGGCATTGACGATATCGGCGTGCAGGTGGCGCAGGACCTGACCGGCGCACGTATCGACTCAAACAAGGTGCTCATCTCTGCATCCGAGGACGGCGGCGAACCTGTAGCGGTTGGATTCCGTGCGAAGAAGGCAAACGGCAAGTACCGTTACTTCTGGCTGTACAAGGTCAAGTTCGGCATTCCCGCGACGAACCTCACCACCAAAGGCGAGAGCATCACGTTTTCCACGCCCACGATCGAGGGAACGGTCCTGCGCCGGAACAAGCTCGACGGTCAGAACAAGCATCCGTGGAAAGCGGAGGTGTCCGAGGACGATACGGGCGTGACCGCAGAGACGATCACCGGCTGGTACACGAGTGTCTATGAACCTTCCTATGAAGGACAGGGTTAAGGAGGTAACGCATTATGGATGAAAGAAGCGCATTTGTAAAAATCGGCGATCAGGAGTACGAAATGCTCCTCACCACAAAAGCGACAAAGGAAATCGCAGGACGCTACGGCGGTCTGGAGAACCTGGGCGATAAGCTGATGAAATCCGAGAACTTCGAGATGGCGCTCGATGAGATCGTGTGGCTCATTACGCTGCTCTGCAACCAGACCATTCTTGTGCACAACCTCAAGCATCCGGATGAGAAAAAGCCGGAACTGACTGCGGAGGAGGTTGAGCTTCTCACCTCGCCGATGGAACTGACGGACTACAAGGACGCCATCATGGAAGCTATGTACAGAGGTACAAAGCGCAACGTGGAAAGTGAGCCTGATCCAAAAAACGCGCAAGTCGGGTAAGTGACGAGGAGTTATTTACCCGGCTTTTATATTACGGCATCGGTCAGCTTCATCTTTCGCAGGATGAGTTCTGGCTGATGCCGTTCGGTCTGTTTATGGATTTGTGGGAATGCCATAAGCAGTACAACGGCATCTCGAAGCCGAAACAGAATCTCACGATTGACGATGTTATCCCATACGGAATCTGACGGGAAGGAGGTAAAGACGCATGGCTGACAATTTCGGTCTGAAGATCGGCGTGGAGGGCGAGAAGGAATTTAAGAAGGCTCTTGCCGATATCAACCAGTCGTTCAAGGTACTCGGCTCGGAAATGAAGCTGGTATCCTCTCAGTTTGATAAGAACGACAAATCCGTGCAGGCTCTTTCCGCGCGGAACAATGTGCTGAATAAGGAAATCGAAGCACAGAGACAGAAAATCGAGACGCTGCGTTCCGCTCTCCAGAATGCGTCAGATTCCTTTGGGGAGACAGACCGCAGGACGCAGAGCTGGCAGATTCAACTGAATAACGCAGAGGCCGCTCTCAACGATATGGAGCGGGAACTTAGCGACAATAACGCCGCTCTGGAAGAGGCTAATTCCAACTACGGAAGAGCCGAGGACGCACTTGAGGACATGAACCGCGAAATGGACGATGTGACCGACAGTGCGGACGATATGGGCGATGAAATCGATGACGCCGGGGACGCCGCCGAAAAGTCCGAGAGCAAATTCAAGGGGCTTGGGACCGTGCTGAAATCTGTCGGCGCGGCAATGGGCGCGGTCGTGGTGGCCGCCGGAGCAGCCGCGATAAAACTCGGCAAGGAAGTCATTTCTGCCTATGCGGATTATGAGCAGCTTGTCGGCGGTGTCGATACGCTGTTCAAGGATTCCTCGCAGAAGCTCCAGCAGTATGCGGCGAACGCATACAAAACGGCGGGTATGTCGGCAAACGACTACATGGAAACCGTCACGAGCTTTTCCGCAAGCCTGATCTCGTCCCTGGGCGGCGATACCGAAAAGGCTGTGGAATACGCTGACATGGCCATCACGGATATGTCGGACAACGCCAACAAGATGGGTACCGACATGGCGTCCATACAGAACGCCTACCAGGGCTTTGCCAAGCAGAACTACACCATGCTCGATAACCTCAAACTCGGCTACGGCGGCACCAAACAGGAAATGGAGCGTCTTCTTGCCGATGCGCAGGCTATCTCCGGGGTCGAATACAACATCGATTCGTATGCGGATGTGGTCGAAGCCATCCATGTGATCCAGACGAGCATGGACATCACGGGTACGACCGCGCGGGAAGCAGAACATACCATTTCCGGCTCCATCAATTCCATGCAGGCGGCAATCCAGAACCTTGTTGTGGGATTCGGCAACGCCGATGCGGACATGGAGCAGCTTTGCAATAATGTCGTGGACGCATTCAAGGATGTCGTTGCGAACGTGACGCCGATCATTGAAAACATCGTATCTGCGCTACCTACCGCAACGGGCGCGCTGCTTGAAGCGGTGGCGGAGCTTCTGCCCACGCTTCTTCAGACGGTCACGGAGCTTTTCTCTCAGGTGCTTACCACGCTGCTGAATCTGCTGCCGAGCCTTATTCCGGCGGCGGTCGAGGCGGTCATGACGATAGTGAACGCCATTATAGAGAACCTTCCGCTCCTCATCGAAGTCGCCGTGCAGCTTATCGCTACGCTCGTGCAGGGTATCGGCGAGGCTCTCCCTACGCTCATCCCTGCGGCGGTACAGGCAATCGTGACCATCGTGCAGGGCTTGATCGAGAACCTCCCGATGATACTGGACGCAGCCCTTCAGCTTATTATGGGGCTGGCGCAGGGGCTCCTTGACGCGATCCCCGTCCTCGTGGCGGCTCTGCCGGACATCATCACGGCGATTGTAGAGTTCATCATAGCGGCCATCCCGCAGATCATCGATGCCGGGATTCAGCTTCTGACTTCGCTCATCACGGCTCTGCCGGAGATCATCTCGGCAATCGTGGCGGCGATTCCGCAGATCATTGACGGCATCCTGAACGCCGTCCTCGGCGCGATACCGCAGCTTATAGACGCGGGCGTCCGTCTGCTTGTGGCTCTGATAGAGAACCTGCCGACCATCATCACCACGATTGTGAACGCCATCCCGCAGATTATCACGAGCATTGTTAATGTGCTCATCGGGAACATCGACAAGATCATCATGGCGGGCGTTCAGCTTTTCGTGGCTCTCATACAGAACCTGCCTCAGATCATCGTGGCAATCGTGAAAGCCGTGCCGCAGATCATATCCTCCATCGTGAAGGGATTTGCAAGCGGCGTGTCACAGATGGCGCAGGTCGGCCTGAACCTTATCAAAGGCATCTGGAACGGCATTGGTGACGCGGCGTCCTGGCTGTGGAGCAAGGTCAGCGGCTTCTGCTCGAACCTGCTCAGTAAAATCAAGGGCTTCTTCGGAATATCCTCACCGTCCAAGGAGATGGCTTGGGTCGGCGATATGCTTACCCAGGGTCTTGCCGGAGGTATCGATGATTCGGCGAAAGTGGCGATAGACGCCGTGCAGGATTTGAATAAGGGCATCATGGATGTGATGAACGGTCTTGCGGACGATATGAAGACCGCCGTTCCGAGCAATTTCAACATTGACGCCGATGCGACCGTCCGCTCCGCTGTGAACGGGGCAACGGGTACGAACGGCGGCAGTTCCTACGGCGCGCTCGTTTCGGTCGGTCAGATGATCGTCCGCAGTGAGGACGATATCCGCAGGATTTCACAGGAATTGTACGACCTGATACAGACAGGCTCCCGCGCACAGGGACGCTTTTCAACGGCTTAAGGAGGTGGCTGAATGGGCTTTATATACAACGACACATCATCTGCGGATATGGGTCTGAAAGCGCGGCTCACCTCCTGGCAGGTGTGCGGGAATCTCCGCAACTATACCGCATCCATCCCGGGCAAGAGCGGTATTGCTGACTTCGGAGCGGATTTCGACTATAGGGAGATCAATGTATCGTGCAGCATCCCGCCGAAGAGAACCTTTGCGGCTCTCGTGTCGGTGCTGGATGATATCGCACTGTGGCTCGATCCTGCGGGCGGTCTGAAACAGCTTATTTTTGACGATGTGCCGGACAGGTATTTCATGGCAAGGCTCTCCGAGAAGGCGGACTGCGAGAGGCTGCTCATCCGCTCGGCGGGCAGCTTCGATTTGAAATTTATCTGTCCCGATCCGTTTGCATACGCCGTGGAGGACGAGGAATTTTCCATCACGGAAGCGGGTACGCACACCGTCAAACGAACGAAAGGAAATGTTGTGTCCCATCCCGTTTACCGCATCAGGGGCGTTATCACCTCCGGCGTGAGCAACTACATCACCATCACCACGAACGGCTCACAGCTTAAGGTCGTGAACGCCGCGCTTGCGGCAGCGGAAACGCTGGTGGTCGATACTGACATGATGACGTCATGGGTAGAGGATGCGGACGGCAACGTCCTGCGGAACGGTCTGCCCTACCTTTCGGAACTGAATTTTCCCTCGCTTGAGGTCGGCGATAACACGATAACTGTGGAAGAGAATAACGCAGAATTTACAAGCCTTGAGATACAGGCAAGAAGCAGATGGAGGTGACGGTTCATGTCCTTAAAAACAATACTGGACAAGCAGACGGATTTCACGGGAGAGTTTCCGGCGGAATATGCCGGGGGCGGTCTGTGGCGGTTCAATGAGGATGCGCCGGACTCCGATACCTTCCTTGCCGATTCCTCCGGCAACGGCAGGAAGGCATATATCAATAACTGGAGCGGAACGACCGCCTCACTGACAAACGGCATATTCGGCTCTTATTTCCGCATGAATATCAATAATCCCTCCTCAGAGCAGACCTATCTCAAGGTTACGAATGACGGCACGATGTTCTCCGACATCGGAGAGCGTATCATCGTAGGCGGCTGGATGCGTCCGACCACCTATTCCGTGGGCAACACATATACGCCGCTCCTCTCCACGAGAGGCGGCACCGGCAATCCGATATTCTATCTGTCGCTCATCCGGGGGAAGCCGAGGATTATGCTCTACAATTCCTCCGGCTCCCTGATACTGGACACTTCGGTCACGCCGTCCTTTTCTTTGGAGAACGCCAAGTGGTACTTCATCGCGGCGGTGATCGAGCCAAACACCCAAAAAGCCTGGTATGTGGTCGGCGATAAAGAAAGCGGTACGGCATGGAAATCCTCCGCGCTGACCATATCGGGAGAACTGAACCGCTCCTGCACGACTGACCTTATCTGGGGAATGCTGAACAGTTCCTACTGGTACGCTGGCGGCTTTGACGACTGGTTTCTGGATTGTGATTCGACACTTACCGCAGACGATCTCATGGACTATTTCCGCTCCGCTGTCATGGCGAACGCCGGTGATACCACGGGAGCGGTTGACGGCATCGCCGAGCCGGGGGCAGTCACGCTCCGGGCTTCGGGCGGCGTCTATCCGACCAAGGGCGTCCTTACAACGGCGGCTGCGGAATGCAGTCTTTCCGGCACGGGGCGTGTGTCCGTGACAAGCGAGTACATTTCAGGCACAACCGCCGTTTCCAAGGTGGAGACTTCCACAAGCGATGATCTCATCACCTGGAGCGATTGGGTGGCCGTTCCCGCTGACGGAAAGCTGGCGTCTCCCAACAAGGAATACATCCGTTTCCGGGTGACGCTTACTACAAGCGATACGAGCAAGACTCCGAAACTGATAGACATCCGGCTCTATGATATTCCGAAATCGCCGTATGAGAAGATCGGCTATTCCCGTCCCGTGGTGCTTGATTCCAACGGCGCGTGGGAGGCTGTGCTTGAGAACGCCTACGACATCATCGTCACGGGCGAGATCAACGGCGAGGACACGCTTTCCTTCAAGATTCCGTACCGCGACAGCAAGCGCGTCCATATCGACAGCGAGAAAAAGATACAGATCGTGGACGATATCTACAAGGTGCGCACTGTCACGGACAGCAAGGATACCGAGGGCAATTCCGTCACAGAGGTCTACGCCGAGGCGGAGTTCTACGACCTTACCTTCTCGGTCAGAAAAGAGGAACGCACCTTTGAAGCGGAGTACGCGGAAACGGCGATGGCTTATGCTCTTGCCGGAACGGAGTGGTCTGTCGGCACGGTCAATGTTCGCACCAAGAGGACATGGACAAGCAGCGAAAAGAACGCTCTCTCCATCCTCCGAAACGTGGCAGACCTGCACGGCGGCGATCTTGTTTTCGACTGCCCGAACAGGCTGGTGCATCTGCTGACCGTCAACGGCAAGGACAGCGGTGCGCTCTTTGCCTACAGAAAGAACATGAAGTCCATCCAGAGGGTGGTCGATACCCGCAGCCTTGTGACCAGGCTCTATGCCGTGGGCGCGGACGGGCTGACCTTCGCCGACATCAACGGCGGCAAGCCCTATGTGGAGGACTTTACCTATACAAACGAGATACGCATCTCCACGCTGGACTGCTCGTCTTTTACGAATCCGTACCAGATGAAGGAGTACACGGAGATGCGGCTGGCGCAGTACGCCAAGCCCACCATTTCCTATGTGTTGAACTGAATTTACCGTCCCAAAACATACCTGCGTGAAGTTCTTCTCCAGTAAACATATCAAAACTGGGCAGCGATGTCAACCCGGCATCGAGGGAGGAAATGTGGCTTAAAATCGCTTCTTTTGGGATACTATTTTTGTATTTCTTATAGTCTTCAAAATTCTCAATAGAATTCTTGTATGGCAATCCTTTAAAAAAACCGAAATCCATGTCACTTTCTCCTTCCTCTTTGATTTGGGGTAAACGGCAAAATATTTCCTTCCCCATGTGTTCCTACTTTCAGTACGCCAGCACCGGAAATAAAAAGCACATCGTCTGGGGCTTTCACTTCAACGCCAAGTGCATTTGCCAGCTCTTCTGCAAAGCAATAATCGTTTTCCATGCGTGCGCCTGTGCTGCAAGATAGCAAACGAACTTTCTGGCCATTCCACCCTTTACTATGCCGAATGACTGCGGCAAGTAAGCGCGGTGACATATTGAGTTCTTTTGTGGCAAATCCGACTGCCGTCTGGCTTCCGTGCATAGCGACGTCAAAATATGTTTTAAGAGGTTTTACCCTTTTAACATTTTCATTCAGCGGGTCACCGTCCGGGAAGCAAGCAAAGCCATTTTCCAGCTTCATTGTACGTCTTTTCACAATAGAATTCAAGTTATCTCTTGCGTCTGCGCCGAAAAACTCAAGAGTGTCTCTATCGTCTTTAGCGTTAGACGCTTCCACTTTTGCCCGATGCGTTTTCATGGCATTTGCCGTTTTTAACATTGCGTCATCCGTAAAATAGATGCGCATCCGCTCCGGTTGCTCCGGCAGGCCAGCTTTCACGCTGAACGCCTTGTATTTAGCGTTTAACCGCCGTAGCCGTATGTTTACCGCAGTCTCATCTTCATGCAATCCTGCGGCCTTGTAGGCGGCTTTTTCACGCTTTAGCTTTCTAACCGTTCGCTCAATACGGCGCTGCATCTGGGTTGCCTCGTATGCCGTGTAATCCTTGCCATCAAACGTGCATCCGTGGTCATCATCGATGTGCTCCAACTGTTCATTCGTGTAAGTGCGCTCGGACACGCCCTCAACCCACGGGAACCGCCTGTGGCGGCAGTTGACCCCTTCCAGGCCGTCAACAGCGCCCAGGCCGCAAACATCATAAATGCTCGGGTAAATGTCCCCTACACGGACGCTGTAAACACGTCCTTGCCAATCCTTATGCGATGACCACGGTGACGGTCCCGGCTTATCTCGCGCGCCAACATGAGCCGATACTTCAAAATAGGGCGTATCCAGATATTCTGAGGATTGCTCCGTATACTTGGCGCAGATTTGAGATACGCCGGTCATTACGGCTCTTCGCACGGCAACATCGACATGATCCCGATGGCCGCTTTCGTAGTCAACCACTTTCAGACCGCTGTCCGCAAGTTCCTTTACCGCCGTTTTAATTGCCTGATTGTAGTTAATTGCACCGCTCTGCACCTGCAACACTGCGCTGTCAAGTGCCCATTGGTACGCTTTGGCAGGTGGGAGCATTGTGCGCCCAGCGTCCACCAAAAAGCCCATTGATTGTGTTATATTGCGCAAGTCCCGCTTTGTCTGCTGGTATATGGCCCAGGTGTCCTCGATGCTTACCAGCGTTTCCGGCTGAGTGATATGCGCAAGGTCAATGACATTGGTGTAATACTGCTGATTGCGTTCCACAACATCATCAAGCAGTTTGTTTAATTTCTGCTCACTGATGCCGGTTGCTTTTTGTATGGCCTTTTTAATCTTTTTAAGGTCAATGCCGTGCGCCCGCAGCGCCTTGATGTCCTGCACCGTTACCTCGTTCAGTTCATCCGCAACTTTCAACCGGGAGCAGATTTCATCCAGCAACACAAGCTCAAGCGCCCGGAACAGTTCTGCCAGCTCCTCTGGGAGCGCATCAAGTAGTTCCGGGGTAAATGGATACCGGCTCATTTTTCACAACCCAAAAAGTCCCAGTGTTTTCTCCAAATCCCATTACTCGACCTCCGTTTCTTCCTCGGTTACCATGTCATGTGCCTTCGGCAGCGCCGCCTTTGCGGTCGCCTCGTCCTCGTTCATCCAGCGCATACGGAACTCCCAATCGTTCATGATGCCAGCGTTAAGAAGCTGCACGTCACGGTTAAAGTCCTGGCCCTTGTCCTCAATGATGGAATCGTCAAAGTCAATGGAGATCTGGACGTCCTCATTGAGGGATGCGCCCATGTACCGATTTCCCATGCGGAGCAAGCTCCGGCACAACTCTGTGATTGCCCGTTCAAGCACAATTTCATGTTTTTTGACCGTGCGGAACAGGGTGCTGTTCTCGCTGATGACCTGCGTGGCAGTTGCGATGCTGCCCTGGTTGAATTTGTAATGGTTCTCACCAAAACCGCACTTGCTGGACAGGATGTTCAACATATCTTGCATGCCGGTGTTAAACTCCGCCGTCCGTAGCGACATATCGACCTGCTGCAAGATGTTGCCGTTGCCGCCTCTGTCCTCCGGAAGTACATAATAAACGGTCTCACGCTTATCAAACACTGGCCGACCATCAATGCTCTGGGTTGCCTCCGGCTGCACCACAATGCGCTTCTTGCCCAACACAAATTCGTTCACATAGCTATCATAGGTGATGTCAACGCTCTTAAGCTGGTCGATGGCGTGGGCAAACGCAGCCACGCCAAGCGGGTTGTTTTCGTCAGAGTTTGCAATGTTCAGCCGGTCAATCACAAACTGCGGCTTGTCGCTGCCGGTATGAATCACCGGAGGAATTGTCTCAAACCCTTTCACGCTGGCCAGCGGTACTTCCTCCGCATCATACAGATGGTTCTCAATGTCATACTCGCCGTTGCGCAGCCGGTGCACCTGGATGTAAGTATATTCTGTTTCATCGACCTTCCGAGTGGATGCGAACGCACACTCGCGGATAACGCCGTTATCCCACGTCAGCGGGTAGATGTTCCAGGCGCTGACGTAGTTGATGCGAATGCGGCCAGAGTCAATGATTTCTGCTGTATCTGGGTTAATTCCCATGCCTTCCATCACCGGCACATACGCGACGGTTCCTACTGCCGCTTTGCGCTCCTGCGATTCGTTAGCCTTGACCTCCCAGTTGTTATCGGCAAAAACAGTATCGATAAATTCCTGTTCCTGTTTGCCTTCAAGCGTGATGTTGACTCGCTCGTTCATTAAGAGGTTGGCCCAGTCCTCGCAGACTTTCTTTCCCATTCCCACCGAATACCGGTGGCACTCCAGCTCTTCAATTCCATTCCACACCGTATAGCTGTGGAAATCTTCAACGTTTCCCTTATACCATGCGGCCCACAGGTCGATCAGAGAATAGAATTTATTGTCGACCGTGTCAAACCCAAGATCCTTTAATGCTCTCCGAATATTCACTATTTCACCGTCCCATCATGTGCCCGGCACGTTCCAGGTCTTTGTAATAAGGCTCAATGCTGTACTCAAAAGCATCCAAACTGTCGATGTCGGACGTGCCGTCATCCAAGCGCTCGTCCTCAAATTTATCAGGATCATAAATCGCGGTTTGCAGTGCATCGATCAGATGCGGGCAGTTGCGCGAAACCTTAAAACGACCCTGTTTCATCAGCAGCACCACAAGCCTGATTCTATCTGTGATTTGCAGTTTCATTGCATTCTTGACCTGCGTTCCGAGGCGCATTTTTTGCGCGGTATGATCTAACCCACGAATTAGCACCGTTTCCGCGCTATCCGCTCTTGTCTGGCTGTACCCATACTTTGACGTTATCAGCTGGCAGAACGTAGCAAAACGCCGGTTTAATGCATTCGGGTCAATCTCTTCGTTTTTGATGTATTCTTCTTCCAACGCCACAACACGGAAATCTTTTGTGATCCCGGTGGCTTGAAATTTCGTTGCGGACTTTGTACCACCGAAGTCAACGCCAATTGAAATGATTGAAAAGCTGGCGCCGTTTTGCTTGGCCCACTCCAAAGGGTCTCCGATCAAATACTTTTCTGTATCGTTGGCAAAGTCCTTATAAACGATGCCCTCTGCCGCTACCCACAGGCCGCGCACATACCGGTCATAAAATATACCGGCATACATATTCTCGTACCGTTCGAGGGTGCGCTTGCTCAGGCCGGGGTTGTCCGTCATTTCAAAATGTAGATACAGTGCGTTGCGCTCACGGCTTCGCTTGATCCACTCCTGATAGAACCAGTGATGTGGACTGCCGGGGTTACAGGAGAACCACAACCGCGCACCGTCAACGGAACAACGTGCAAGCGCCTGTTCCACAAACGAGCGCGGCATCAGCACCACTTCGTCCAGCAGCACACCCGCCAGCGTCCGGCCTTGGATCA
>OLNF01003703.1_pt1 | contig 10957 bp, 9 predicted proteins | sample 1673061 | NCBI WGS metagenome assembly OLNF01 (sample SAMEA3136751, study PRJEB25190) | human gut metagenome | reverse complement strand
CGACGCGGATGGCGTCGTCATATTCCGTGATGTCCGCGCCGATCTCGCGCAGCTTGGCGGTGATGCAGTCGAGGTGCTTCGGGATGACGTTTTCGATGAGCACGTCGCCGCCGACGGCTGCCGCCGCGGCCATATACGTGCCCGCCTCGATCTGGTCGGGGATGATCGAATAGCTGCCGCCGTGCAGCGCACGCACGCCGCGGACCTTGATCACGTCGGTGCCCGCGCCGGAGACCTGTGCGCCCATGGCGTTGAGGAAGTTGGCAAGGTCGACGATATGGGGCTCCTTGGCGCAGTTTTCGATGATGGTCATGCCGCTGCAGAGGACTGCGGCGAGCAGGATGTTCATCGTCGCGCCGACGGAGACGATATCGAGATAGACGTGCCCGCCGCCGAGTCCTTCCGTTGGCGCGTCCGCGCAGACGTAGCCGCCCTCCTGCTCGACGTTGGCGCCCATGGCTTCAAAACCCTTGATATGCTGATCAATTGGGCGGACGCCGAAGTTGCACCCGCCGGGCATCGCGACCCGCGCGTGGCCGAAGCGGCCAAGCTCCGCGCCAATGAGGTAATAGGACGCGCGGATGCGGCGCACGAGTTCGATCGGCGCCGTCGCGTTGCGGACGTGCGAACAGTCGATCTCCAGCGTGTTGCGGCTGAGGCGGCGGATTTTCGCGCCCATGTTATTGAGAATTTCAAGGAGCAAACGGACGTCGGAAATGTCCGGCACGTTCTCGATCCGGCACACGCCGTCTACCAGCAGCGTGGCCGGGAGAATGGCCACGGCGGCGTTCTTCGCGCCCGAGATCGAGACAGCGCCTTCCAGCCGCTGCCCGCCCTGTACGATGTATTTTACCAAATCAAAAGCCCTCTTCGATTTTATTGGAAGCACCGGATGCAATCCGGAGGATTTGCAGTGTCAGCGGGCAGCACCGGAATGATTTGCGGTTTTGCCCCAAAGTCAGTATTTGCAGAAGCCCGTCGTTCAGCCGTGGCAATGCAAACCAGCGCGGCCAGTTCCGGCCACCTGCTTAGAATACCACACCGGCGTGTCAAAGTAAAGAAAAAATGACAATCCAGCAACAACTTCCTAAGAATTCTATTAAGATTTGACAATGTCGAACGCAAGCGTGCCTCATTCGGCCTGACGGACCTCGCGCGTGATGCCGTTGACGTAAAAGACCGCCGTGTCCGTCTCTACGCGCCAGACCGGCGTGAAGCGGAGGGCCGAGGTGGCCGTCTCGGAGTGCAGGTAGCCCTGCTGCATGCCGGTGATCTGGCTGCCGACCCAGCCAAGCGCGTCGCGGCTGGCCAGGATCTGCGTCAACGCATCGGCGCAGGAGATGCACGCCTCCTCCGAGACGCGGGCAATAGATCCGGATTCGGGGTAGAAGACCCCGTCCGCCGCGCGCAGCGCGCCGTCCTGATACGTAAACGTCAGCGTCCCGCCGAAGACCGGCATGCCCAGCAGCGCCTGCTCCACGCCCAGCGCATAGACGCCGTCGGCCTGCCGGACGGCGGGCTGCGTCTGCCAGACGGTATAGCCCATGCCACGCAGGCGGCGCTGCATATCCTGTTCATAGCTCCGCCCGCCCACGGCGGCGCTCAGCTCCGCATGGAGCGCGCCGCTGCGGCTGAACGAGACGCTGCCGCTGTCCGCGCTGTAAAGGATCTCATAGCGCGTGGAGCTGCCGTCTGCCTCGGCCGCCTCGCCGAGCAGGGCCTCCGCTGCGGCGGAGGCGTCCGCTTCGCCAAGCTCGATGGCATAGAGCGTCTCGCCGGGGGTGAGCAGCGCCGGATCAATCGACACGCCGTAGCTTGCCAGCAGCTCCGTCAGTCCCCTGTGCAGCGCCGATTCCTCACGCTGCGCCGAGAGCTTCCCGGGCACGACCGCCAGCAGCAAAAAGCATACCGCCAGCGCCAGGATCAGAAGAATCAGATTTTTGATGCGCCGACCCGACACGGCGGCCGCCCCCTTTCTATCTGAAGTTCAAAGATTTATCCTTTCCATGCGGCGGTGAGGTCGCCCTCGCCGCGCTCGACATACCGCAGCGCGAGCGGCTGTCCGCCGCGCAGGATCGCCGCGGCCTGTGCCGGCGGGAGAAGCGCCGCGGGCTGCGCCGTCGGCTGGAGTGTGCGGAGCACGATGCTCGCGCTTGTGATCCGTGTGCCCTCGAATGTGACCGCCGCCGGTTCGATGGCAGAAACGTAAACGCCGTCCAGGAAATAGGCAAACGTGCAGACGGTCTGCCCGTCCTGCTCGCTCACATCCGTCAGATAGAGCCGCGCTTCGCCGAGCGTGCCGCCGGAGATTGTTGACAGCAATTCCCGGGCCGCCTCCACGCGGCTCTCGCGCGAATCCGCCGCGCTCTGAAAGCGTTCCAGCGGCTCCGATACTTGAAAGCTCACACGTCCGCCCGCCGTGACGGACAGGGCATGCGTCGTCTCGGTGAACGAGGTCGTGCCCGCCGGGTCAATGTATTTCGCGTCGCCGTAGGGGTTGAACCCAAGGCTCGACGCCAGAGACGCGACGAACCGCGCCTCGCACGGGTTCGCCGCGATGGCGTCCACAAGCGCGGTCCGCGGCGTAATGAGGCTCAGCGCCGCGGCCTGTTTGTATGCGCCGGAGCTGTCCTCAAAGGCGAAGAAGCTGCCGTCCGGCTGATAGCTGTCGAGCGCAGCCTCGAGCGCCGCAGCGCTCACCGCGGTTTCACAGCGATAGCACTCCGTGCCGGCGAGATACAGCGCCACGCCGCCGTCCTCGACCGCAAGCAAAAACCACTGCGCATCCGGCAGCTCCGGCGCGTCCACATTGAGCCACGCCGCCGCCAGCGACGGGTTGAGCGCCGACGGATAGCAGAACGCGGCACCCTGCTCCGCAAACGCGGCCAGCAACTCGCGCTGCGAGACGGCGCGGCCGCCCTGCGCGCTGTCGAGCGCCTGGGCCAGATAGCCGCCGAGTTGTTCAAACGCATTGTCCAGCGCAGCGAAATCATACTGCGCGCTCATGCGCCCCGCCGTATTCTGTACCGTGATGGCGATGGGCTGCGCCGCGCCGTGGACCTCGTCGGCGACGACGTCACCGGTGTAGGTCAGCTCCGACTGCGACAGGCCGAACAGCGGCGCGACGGGCCGCAGAATGGCCGCGAGCCACGGCGTGGACGTGATCGTCCGCGCGGGCAGGGCCAGAAGCGTCAGGGCCACGATGGCCAGAGCCAAGACGACAATCAGGACGTCTTTGAAAATTTCGAGGATCTTTCTGGCCATTGCGGTTCACTTCCTTTCGTTTCATGTTTGCCCAAAGGCCCCCTCTACGAAGAGGGGGAGCTGCCGCGGCTCACGGGGCGGGCGACCAATGGTTGCCCCTACGTTCACCGCCGGAACTGCGATCAAATTCGTAGGGGCGGACATTCTCGCCCGACAATCCCTCCGTCGGCTTCGCCGACACCTCCCTTTACACAAGGGAGGCTATCCGCTGCGGCGGAGATTTCTCCCCCAGTCACCTTCGGCGACAGCCCCCTCTTGGTAGAGGGGGGCCTTTGGCCTTTCCCACGCAGGCGGAAAATGCTGTGAAGGGCTTTTCTTTTGCGCGGAAATCGTGTATAATATGTCCAAATGCGCAAAGGAGGTTCCGGCATGTATCAGGCGTTATACCGCAAATACCGTCCGCAGACGTTTTCGGACGTTGTGGGGCAGCAGGGCGTGACGGACACGCTGCGCAGCCAGCTCGAGACCGGGCGGCTCAGCCACGCCTATCTTTTCACCGGTACGCGCGGCACCGGCAAGACCTCCTGCGCCAAGATCCTCGCCAAGGCCGTCAACTGTGAAAATTTACAGGACGGCAATCCGTGCAACGCCTGTCCGTCCTGCCGGGCCATCGACTCCGGCGGGTGCATGGACGTGCTGGAGATCGACGCGGCGTCGAACAACGGTGTGGACTCCGTCCGCGTCCTGCGCGACGACGCGGTCTATACCCCGGCTGAGGTCAAAATGCGCGTCTACATCATCGACGAGGTCCACATGCTGTCCACGGCGGCGTTCAACGCGCTGCTGAAGATCATCGAAGAGCCGCCGGAGCATCTGCTGTTTATCCTGGCCACGACCGAGCTGCATAAAGTCCCGGCGACGATCCTCTCGCGCTGCCAGCGCTTCGCGTTCCGGCGGCTGACGCCGGAGGACATCGCGGGGCGGCTGAACTTCATCGCCTATCAGGAGGGCATCGAGGCTGAGCCGGAGGCCATCCGGATGCTGGCGCGTCTGGCGGACGGCGGCATGCGCGACGGCGTGAGCCTGCTCGACCAGTGCGCCTCGGCGAGCACCGGGCCGCTGACGGCGGAGGGCGTCTGCCGGGCGCTGGGCCTCGCGGGCGAGAAGAAGACCGCCGAGCTGATGGACGCGATCGCCGCGCAGGACGCGGCGCGGGCGCTGACGCTCTTTTCCGGGCTTTACGCAAACGGGATGGACGCAGGCGCGCTGCTCGACGAGATGAGCGCGCTCTGCCGCGACCTTTTGATCTTGCAATCCGCGCCGAAAAGCGGCCTTGCGATGCTGTCCGGCATCGCGACGGAGCAGCAGGCGATGGATCTGCGCGGGAAATTTGCGCCGGGCGAGCTGCTGCGGATGCTGAATCTGCTGCAGGAGACGCGGCGCGGCTTCTCGAAAAATGCGGATGGCCGCATCGGTATGGAACTCTGCCTGATGCAGCTCTGTCAACCGAAGCTGACGCTCGACCTGCAAACGGTCAACGCGCGGCTCTCAAAATTGGAAGAACAGCTGGCGAGCGGCGCGTTCACGGTCAAGGCCGCGGCGAAGCCGGCCGATGCGGACGACGAGGAACGGCCTCCATTCCCGGACGACGCGGACGACCCGTTTGCGGGTCAGCCGGTGCAGGACGCACCGGAGGATGCGCCGAAGGCGGAGCAGCCGAACGCGACGGAGCCGGTCGGATTCTGGCCGGAGCTGGCGCGGCAGATCCAGACGGGGCTGAGCGTGCGCGAGCGCAGCTTCTTCAACCCGGATGGGCCGATCCAGGCCGTTCTGCGCGGCGATGTGCTGCTGCTGGCGGCGGACACGGAATTTGTGCTCGGCATGGTGAAAAAGCCGGCCATCGAGCAGCTCGTGCGCGAGAAGGCCGCGGCGGTGCTGGGCCGGGCGGTGCAGGTGCGATTTGTGCTCAAGACGCAGCTCGGCAGCAGCGGAGCAGATCCGCTCGACCGGCTGGTGGCGTTTGGAAAAGAACATTCGGATATTTTTACGATCAAATAAAAGGAGAATTGGAATATGGCAAAGGGCGGTTATCGCGGCGGCATGCCCATGATGGGCGGCATGAACCAGATGCAGATGATGAAGCAGGCGCAGAAGATGCAGCAGGATCTGCTGAAGATGCAGCAGGAGATGGAGACGAAGGAATATGAAGCGACCGCGGGCGGCGGCGTGGTGACGGCGGTGGCGAACGGCAAGCGCGAGCTGCTGCGCATCACGATCGACCCGGAGGCCGTCGATCCCGACGATGTGGAGATGCTGCAGGATATGGTCGTCGCGGCGGCGAACGAGGCGCTGCGCAAGGCCGACGCCGAACAGGCGGCGAGCATGTCGAAGCTGACCGGCGGGCTGAACCTCGGCGGACTGTTCTGATGCGCGGGTCCCCCGCCGCATTGGAGCGGCTGACAGAGCAATTTGCGCGGCTGCCGGGCGTGGGCATGAAGTCGGCCCAGCGGCTGGCGTTCCACGTGCTGGAGATGCCGCTGGAGGGCGCGGAGGCGTTCGCCGAGGCGATCGTCGACGCGCGGCGCAGCATCCATCCCTGCCCGGTCTGCCAGAATCTGACTGATCAGGAGACGTGCCCCATCTGCGCCGACCCGGAGCGCGACCACAGCGTCCTCTGCGTTGTGGCCGAGCCGAAGGACGTGATCGCGATGGAGCGGGCGCGGGAATATGACGGCGTGTACCATGTGCTGCACGGCGTCATCTCTCCGCTGAACCACGTCGGACCCGACGATTTGAAGATCCGCGAGCTGCTCGCGCGCATCGCGGAGGGCGGCGTGGAGGAGGTCATCATGGCCACAAACCCGGACACCGAGGGCGAGGCCACGGCGATGTATCTCTCGCGGCTGCTGCGGCCCATGGGACTGCGCGTGACGCGGCTGGCCTATGGCATCCCGGTGGGCAGCCAGCTCGAGTACGCCGACGAGGTGACGCTGGTGCGTGCCCTCGAAGGAAGAAGAGAAATGTGAAAAAACGCCCATCCGCGGATGGGCGTTTTGCTATCCGTTTACCGTCGTGCTTTCAGGAACGGATGCTCCTACAAGCCGTATCCGCAAGCAGCCGCCTGACCGCCATCATCAAGATCGCGTGCGGCGCGGCGAAACCCTCTAAAACCAAATTGTGACCCAGTGAAACGGTCGCAATTTGGGAAGGAAGAAGGAGGCTGCGGATGTGGAGCTTTCGCCGCTCCGGTGGAAGCGGAACGGAACAGCCTTCTTCTGACGCGATGGCGGCACGGGGAGCACTTCAGGTTTCGCACAGCCCTCTTTCTTTTCCTGGAAGATTGAAACCGTTCTTTTCTTTCTCTGCGGAGAAAGAAAAGAACGGTTTCAAAAATGTGGGCCGATGAGGGCATCGGCCCCTACAGGCCCCTCTCAGGCGCAGCGGCTTGGAGGTTGCATTTTTTCCGGCTTTCCGCTATACTGTCCCCAAGAACATCCACCCACCCCCTCTGGAAAGGAGACTTTATGCGCAGAATTCTTGCATGCTTGCTTGTGCTTTCGATGATGCTGGCGTTTTCCGCCTGCCAGAATACAAAACCCGCCGGCACCCCGGACGAACCGTCCGTTCCCGCCGAGCCTGTGGAACCCGTCCAGCCCGATGAACCGGCGCAGCCCGACACGCCGGAACAGCCGTCTGAACCGGATGCACCGGAAACCCCGGAGGAACCGTCCGTCCGCTGCCTCCCGCTCTCGTATCAGACGAACCGCTATTACGGCATGTTCGACGAGGGCATGAAGAGCTATGTCGACTATCCGCGCATCCGCGTGGACGGCGGAGACTGGCCCGCGCTGGCCGATGCGCTCGACCGCCTCAGCGCGGAGCTCTACGACGAGGCCATGGATCTGGCGGAAGATCTCGACGAGCTGCCGCTGGGCGACACGCTCTATTCCGGGCAGATCGCCCAGACCGTCACGCGCGCGGATGAAAACTGCCTCAGCCTGCTGTTCGAGGAACAGCGAAACGACGGAACGGACGAGCCGGACTGGGAATACGAAGCCTATAATTTCGACCCTGCGACCGGCGCGGAGCTGACGCTTGAGGATGTGTTCGACGACGCCGGGATGCTCCCCGACATGCTCGAGACACGTCTGCGCGAACGCTATCCGCAGACGGAATTCAAGGATCTCTGGCCCGTCGTCTCGTCCGGAACGGTCTGGGAGGAACAGGGACAGACCGAACCAGACCCGGAATTTGAATGGACGCTGAGTTATGAGGGCGTGGAATTCTACTTCGAGCCGGGCCTGATCGCGGACTATGCCGCCGGGCCGTTCCACGTGACCGTCCGCTATGTGGACGAGCCGATCGCGGTCGCCGCGAAGTTCCAGCGCATCCCGGCTGCATATGCCGAACTGCTGGAGCACCCGGCGGAGCGCACGCTCGACCTCGACAACGACGGCCAGCTTGACACGCTGCTGACCGAGATTCCGGCGCAGTTCGGCGAAAGCGGCTGGGCTGTTCCGACGCTGGAGGTTACGATCAACGGCGAAAAAACGCGGATCGACTGCCCTGAGAACACCATCCGCGTGCAGCTCTATCTCGTCCGTGCAAACGGTACATATTTCCTCTACGCGCTCTGCGGCCTGTCCAGCGGCGCAGATACGCTGCTCGTCATCGCGCTGGACGCCAAAACGGCGACACTCGCCGCGGCACTGGAGAACACCGGCCTCGCCGTGCAGGCACAGGATGGCGCGAACTGGATCGAGCTGCTGACCGATCCGACCGCATTCACGCTGCAGACACGCGACGCCACCGGTGTGGAGCATGTGCCGCAGCTCTATCACATCGGCGAGGACGGCCTCCCCGCACTTGGCACAAACTGACGCAGGAGAACGAAACACCCATGAACAAACCGGATATTCATCTGATCGCGCTCGACCTCGACGGAACTCTCCTCAACTCGAAAAAACAGCTCTCTCCCCGCAATCTCGCCGCGCTCACCCGCGCGGCGGAGCTTGGAATTGAAATCGTGCCCGCGACCGGGCGGTTTTACGGCGGTATGCCGGACTTTATCCGCGCGCTCCCGTTTCTGCACTATGCCCTGACGATCAACGGCGCGCAGGTCTGCGCCGTGCCAAATTGCGACCCCATCTACCGCGCGGAGATCCCATGGCAGGACGCCGTTTCTCTCCTGCGCTATCTGGACAAGTGGGACGTCACATATGATTGCTACGCGGAAAACGCCGCATGGATCACCGCGTCGATGAAGGCGCGCGTCCATGAATACGTCCGCGACCCGATCTATCTCAGTATGATCCAGCGGCTGCGCGAGCCGGTGGAGGATCTGGCTGCGTTTTTGACGGAGCGCAGGCTGGACGTGCAGAAGGTACAGGTCTATCCCGGCAGCCCGGAAAAGCGCCGTGCGCTGCTTCAAGCCCTGCCGGAGGCGTTCCCGGCCCTGCTGCCGACGTCCTCCATCGCGGAGAACATCGAGATCAATGCCGCTGCCGCGAACAAGGGACAGGCGCTTCTGGCGCTGGCCGCGCACCTGGGACTCCGTCCGGAGCAGACCATGGCCTTCGGCGACGGGCTGAATGATGTGACGATGCTCCGCGACGCGGGCATTGGCGTCGCGATGGGCAACGCCTCAGACGAGCTGAAGGCCCTCGCCGACCTTACCACCGCAAGCTGCGACGAGGATGGCGTTGCACAGACGATCGAACAATTCCTTCTATAAGACGCCCCGTCGGTTTCGAAAGAAACCGGCGGGGATTTTTTGCTCAATTCATTTCTTCGATATAGTGGACATACTCCAGCGATTGCAGCGCCTCGATGATCTCCGCGTGCTTTTTATACTGCTTCAGCTCGGGGCTTGTGATCGTGAAGCTCACGGAAAAAACGCTGAGTCCGGAGCCGAGATAGGCCGGGTTTGCCTCAATGTCGTCGATGCGGATGCCAAGGGCCCGGATCGTCGAGACAAAGTCCTGAAGCGTATCCTTCGCGGTCAGCTCCAGATGCACTTCAAAGTGATTGGAACGGTCTTTGAGGTATTTTTCGAGCCGCGGGAACCACGACACCGTCAGCAGCAAGGCCGCAAACGCCGCCAGCGCCAGCACATAGGCCCCGCTGCCGAGCGCCACACCTACCAAACCGCAGGCCCAGAGGGCCGCCGAGGTGGTGAGGCCCTTGATCTGGTTTTTGGAGCTGAAGAGGATGGAATTGCAGCTCAGAATGGCCATGCCGATGATGGCCGCCGCCGAGAGCAGCGGGATATTTGCATCCAGCAGCGACTGATCGAGCAGGGCCGCGGCGCAGCCGGCGAGACTGATGAGCATGAAGGTGCGAAGTCCGGCGGAATGCCGCTTGCTCGACCGTTCCCATCCGATGACGGCGGCGAGCAGGACGGCAAGCGCGACGCGGAACACGGCGCACCACGGGCCGGGCTCCGCAGCCCATGGGCCGAGCAGCTGGGCGATGGGATCCGAGAGAACATGCATGGTCGATTACCTCCTGAAAAATGGACTGCGCCGCATCGGGCGCTGGGATGCGAGATACTGCTCCTCCGCCGCCTCGAGGAACGCGGCTTCGTCTTCATTCAGCGCCGCGCTGCGCTGCGGCAGCTCGGTCTGGATCTTGGCGATGCGCTCCGTCAGGAGCTGGACGGGCGTTTTCACTGCGCCGGATTCGGTCTCGGGCACAACGTCGGTCAGGTCTTCGAGCTTTGTGGAATACGAGCCGGAGCAGAAGAGCGCCAGCTTGGCGCAGCCGGGGCCGACCAGTTCGTAGAGCACGCTGGAGGAAAGGATGATCGTTTGCAGGGCCTGCCCGGTCTCGCCGCCGAGCGTCCGCGCGCCGAGCGCGGCCAGACCGATGGCGACGCCCGCCTGCGGGATGAGCGCGAGGCCGAGGAAATTACGCACCTTCGGCGGCTTTTTCACCATCCGGCAGCCGAGCCATGCACCGAGGTATTTACCCAAAATGCGGACGAAGAAATAGCTCACGCCCACGGCCAGCAGCGGCACGCCGAGTCCTGCGGCGGACGTGGAAAAGAGGGTATCGAGCCGGAAGGACATGCCGGAGCGGACGAAAAAGAGCAGCAGGATCGGCGGGCTGAAATAGTTCAGCTGCTTGAAGAGCTTGTCGTCCTCTGCCACATTGGTATAGACCGTGCCCATCGCCATGCAGCCGAGCAGCGGCGAGATGCCGAGCAGCGCGCAGACGCCGCAGAATGTGAACAGCAGCGCGATGGCAATGATGAGCTTATTGTCGGTCGAGCGCTTCTGCGGCATGAGCAGCTTCATGAGAAGGCCAAATACGCCGCCGAGCGCCAGCACGCCGAGATTCGTCAGCAGCGGGAGCACGAGCGTCTCGACGATGCGCAGCACGGCAGTCGGATCGCGCAGGATGAGTGCGAGCAGGTCGTACATGCAGATAATGGCCGGGAACAGCGCCATGACCATGTAGTAGGCGAGCTCGGCCGCCGAGCGCGTCACGCGCCGGGCGAGGAACGTGTCCGCCATGGACATCAGAACTCGGGTAATGCGCCAGTTTTTCAAGCGGCTGCCTCCTCCGGTGGAATGCAAAAACCGCCTTCACGGGAGCGAAGGCGGTTTGCGTCAAAAAATGTCGAATTACTTGGAATTGAAGATCTTGAAGATGCTGTCAAACGGGTCTTCCTCCGCGGGGGCGGCCGCGTCCGCAGCCGGGGCAGCGGCCGGGGCCGGCGTCACCGGAGCGGCCGGGGCAGCCGGAGCGG
>OLNF01003702.1_pt1 | contig 10959 bp, 10 predicted proteins | sample 1673061 | NCBI WGS metagenome assembly OLNF01 (sample SAMEA3136751, study PRJEB25190) | human gut metagenome | reverse complement strand
GTTCTTATTAGAACCAGCATGTGAATATCAAATAAGATTCTTGAATATCGAAAGTAATGTTTGGTATTTAATTGCTATTTTTGGTATAGCACTTATTGTAAGCATTGCGGGACAATTAGGTGACTTAGTTGCTTCTAAATTAAAACGTGAATACGAAATAAAAGATTATGGTAAAATCTTCCCCGGTCATGGTGGTGTATTAGATAGATTTGATAGTACTATTTTAGGTGGATTAGTATTCTATATAATTATATTTATAATTGGGGTTATATAATATGAAAAATATAATTTTATTAGGTGCAACTGGTTCAATTGGAACACAAACTTTAGATTTAATAAAAAACAATAGCGAATATCGTTTAGCAGCATTTAGTTTTGGTAATAATATTACTAGAGCTTTAGAAATCATTAAAGAATTTTCGCCAGAAATGGTTTGTGGAATTAAATATTCTGATGTTATAGAAATAAAAGAACAGTTTCCAAATATAAAAATAACTAATGGTGACGGTGGTTTACAAGAAATTGTAAGATATGATGTTGAAGAACCAATTGTTATTAATGCATTAGTTGGAGCAATCGGATTACTTCCAACAATCAGTGCTATTACTAACGCTCGTGATGTATATTTAGCTAACAAAGAAACACTTGTAGTTGGTGGATCAATTGTTATGGAACTTGCTAAAAAAAATGGAGTAAAAATAATTCCAATTGACAGTGAACATAGCGCAATATATCAATTATTAAACGGAACAAGAAAAGAAGATATTAGTAAACTAATAATTACCGCAAGCGGTGGTTCTCTAAGAGATAAAAGTCAATCAGAGTTAATTGAAGTTACTAAGGAAGAAGTATTAAATCATCCAAATTGGAAAATGGGTGAAAAAATTACAGTTGACTCAGCTACTTTAATGAATAAAGCATTTGAATTAATCGAAGCAAGTTATTTATTTGATATTGATATTGACCAAATTCAACCAATAATTCACAGAGAAAGCATTATACACTCAATGGTACAATTTAAAGATGGTTCTATTTATGCCCAAATGGCTACAGCTGATATGCATTTACCAATACAATATGCTTTAGAAGCTCCTAAACATATAAACAACGCTAATGTTGAATTTTTAGATTTAGTTAAAATAGGTAGTTTACATTTTGAAGAAGTATCTTTTGAAAGATATCCGTTAATCCAAGTAGCTATCGATTGCTTTAAAAGAAAAAAGATGTATTGTACTATTTTGAATGCCGCAAATGAAGCAGCGGTTAAACTATTTTTAGAGGATAAAATAAAATTTTTTGAGATAGGAAAAATTGTAATTGATACAGTAAATGATCATAAATATGATAGCTTTCAACAAGGAACCGTTGAAGTTGCAAAAATTATGACTCTTCATAATATGGTTTATTATGATATTTACAACCAATACAACAAGTAAAAAGGAGATAAAATGAATATATTTTTATTTAATGCTTCTGCATTCTTTTCTAATCTTTTGTGGACAGTAATAGGATTAATTGCTTTTGCATTTGTTATGAGCGTTTTAGTAATCGTTCATGAAGGTGGACACTTCCTGGCTGCCAAAAAAGCAGGTATCTTATGTCATGAATTCTCAGTAGGGATGGGACCTTTAATTTATCAAAAGAAAAAAGGTGAAACCCTTTATTCAATCAGAGCATTTCCAATAGGTGGATATGTTTCAATGGCTGGTGAAGAAATTGAAGATAATATTTTAAAGGGTGTAGAAAAAGCTAGACTAGTTATTGAAAAAGGAAGAGTTAACAAAATTATTGTTAATTTAGATAATCCGAAATATCAAGATTTGCCAATTTATAACCTTGGCAAATATGATTTGATTGGTACAAAAGAAGCTTTACCAGACGAATTATTTATTGAAGTAAAAAATGATGATGAAGAACAATACAATAAACTAATAGTTGAACGCAACTGTTTAGTTAATTTTGAGAAAAAAGCCGAAATTCAAATTGCACCATATGATAGAAACTTTGTTAATAAACCTTTATTAAATCGTTTCTTTAGTGTTTTTGCGGGACCATTTATGAACTTTGTTCTTGCGGTAGTAGTATTTTTTGCAATTGGTTTATTTACAGGTTATGCCGATACTAAGCATACTGTAATAGGTGAAGTAACATATGTAGAAAATTCTAATAATACGCTTGAAAAAGGTGATGAAATTACCTCAATAAATGGAATCACTACTTCAAGTTGGGATGACATATCGTTGATAATGGCACAAATTGCAACTGGTGGAAGCAACTATACTAGTAAAGTTCATGTTACAACAAAAGACGGCAAAGACATCTATATAAATCCATCTGTTTACGTATATACAATTGAACTTGCTCTTTTAAACGATGGTACAGATGATGCTATAATAGGTGAATATTCTGCTAACAATAGTAAAACCAAAGCAGCTATTGCAGGATTAATGAAAAATGATAAAATAATTGGTATATTTGCTAAAAACCCTAAAACTGGTGAAATTATTGATGAACTTAAATATGATGATGACCGCGTGCTTACAAAGTCAGAATTGCTAGAATTTTTCCAAAGAGAAACTATTGAAGTTGGTCCAGATATTTTAATTCGTTATAATAGAGATGGTAACATTTCAACAAGCGAACCAATTGAAGCATATGATAAACGTACATTAAATAGTCAAGGAATTACTTCAACCAAAGTACAATTAGGAATAACTTGCCGGAATAAATTTAATTTAGTAAAATTATTATATATGCCATGGGTACAAACAGGTCAATCAATTACATCAATTGTAAAAACTTTAGGTTTAATATTCTCAAATAGTAGAATTGGTGTAGATGATTTAAGCGGACCAGTAGGAATCTTTACAATTTTAAAATCTGCTGTACAACAAGGTTCATTATTTACTTGGATGGCAGTTTTAAGTGTAAACTTGGGATTTGTTAATTTATTACCTTTACCTGCATTAGATGGTGGTAGACTAGCGTTTTTAGTGTATGAAGCAATAACAAAGAAAAAACCTAATGCTAAAGTTGAAAACATTATACATACTGTTGGTTTTATTTTATTAATGGGTCTTATGGTATTTATTTGCTTTAACGATGTGTTAAGATGTATAGGTCGTTAATATGAAAAGAAAAATATTTTCAACTACAATGTTAGTAATTATGTTACTACTAAGTAGTTGCAATAGTTCACTATTTTCAAAATGTCGAAAAGAGAAAAGCTTAGATTATCAGTATGTTGGTTTATATATAAATTTTGTTGATGAAAAAACAAAGACATTGGATGATTCAAATGTAAAAATATATATTGATAAATTAAATAACGATATATTGGTATGTAGAAATAATCTATATCAATATAATTGTCAAGAAGTAGAAAAAGGCATTTTAAAGAATACCAATGATAACGATATAAATGATTTGATGTTTTACGGTAATTTTCAATTATCGGTTAGTAGTTCGGCTGATATAGATCAAGTTGATATTTACCCAATAATATTAAAAGATGGTGCGTATAGCGTTAAAACGGATGAGTCATACAATATAAAACTAGCAAACAAAGAATTTAAAAGTTTAACATTTAGACAAAGTTATGTTTATAATAAACAAAGTTATAATTTAGAAATAATCTTAAAAATTTTAAAGAAAGAAGTGTAATTATGAAAGGTTTTAAAAATACATGGATTGTAACTGAAAAGGGCTTAGAAAAAACAAGCCTAACTTATGACGAAAAATTTGTAACAATAGGAAAAAACGAAGAAGGATTACAAGAACTTCCTGAAGAATATGTTGTAGTACCTGGATTCATCGATGAACATGTTCATGGAGCTGCTGGAAGCGACGCAATGGATGGAACAATGGAAGACTTAGGTAAAATTGCAAATGCACTTGCCAGTGAAGGAACGACAGCTTTCCTTGCAACAACAATGACACAAAGTCCTGAAAATATCACTAAAGCATTAAAAGCAGTTAAAGCGTATCGTGAATTATCACCTGAATCAGGTGCAGAAATTCTTGGTGTTCATTTAGAAGGACCATTTATTTCTAAGGATTTTGTTGGTGCACAACCAATTGAATATGTTGCTAAACCATCTGTTGAAGTATTTAAGAAATACCAAGATGCTTCTGGCGACTGTGTAAGAATCGTAACTTTAGCACCTGAAGTTGAAGGATCAACAGAATTGATAAAATATTTAGTTAGTCAAAACATTGTTGCCTCAATTGGTCATACTAATGCAACGTATGTAGATGTAAAAAAAGCTGTTGAAGCTGGTGCAACCAATTTAACACATACATATAATGCTATGAAACCTTTACATCATCGTGAAGTTGGTACAGTAGGTTCTGGTCTCTTATTTGATGAATTAAATTGTGAATGTATTTGTGATGGTATTCATGTAAGTGGACCTGCAATTCAATTATTACATAAAAACAAACCAGCTGACAAGATGACTCTAATCACTGATGCAATGCGTGCAAAACATATGCCTGATGGTGTTTCTGAATTAGGTGGTCAAGTCGTAATTGTAAAAAATGGTGAAGCACGTTTGGAAAATGGTACACTTGCTGGAAGCGTATTAAAAATGAACAATGCCGTTAAAAATGTTATGAAGTTCTTAAATTTACCTTTAGAAGAAGTAGTAAAATTAGCTTCTCAAAATCCTGCAAAAAACCTTGGTGTTTTTGACCAAATGGGAAGTATTAAAGAAGGAAAACGTGCAGACTTTGTTATATTAGATAAAGACTTAAACGTTGTTCAAACAGTTAGAAATGGTAAAGTAATTTACACTAATAAACAATAAAAACTTAATAAAAAAGCATCATAGTAAAAAAATATGATGCTTTTGACTTTTTTAAAATTTCTATGTTTAATAATTAATGTTTTTATTTGTATTTTACTAGGAATTATGATATAATTAGGTGAATAAAATATAAATAGTAAGGAGGATTACTTATGAAAACAAAACAAAATTCAAAATATTTTATTATGGCTTGGGCTATTGTTTTTGTAATGTACAATGTAATATTATTTTTGGTTGTAGGTAAAAACCATCAAGAATTATTTAAAGAGGCAACATTCTGGATTCTATATGCATGGATGATGATTGCGTTTATTGCGGTTAGAGTAGTAGCAATAGTTGAAAAAGCAGTTGCACATGGAGGTTTAAGACCATTGCTTGCTGGCATATATGGCTATTTAATTGTTACATTTGTTGCAACAACAGCATTATTCTTTGTTAGTGCAAAATTAAACTTTATATGGGCTATCCTTATCTTTGTTGTAATAACATGTCTTGCTGCAATCTTTATGTGCTTTGGTGGATTACATAATAATATGTTAATGCAAAACCAACCACGTGTTAAAGAAATTTATAAGATTGAAGAATTAAGTGGTTATTTTACAAATGTTGCTAATAGCAGTTCTGCTAGATTCCAAGGTATCTTAAATCATCTTGCAAATCTTACTGCAACTCTTACAACTGTAGAAGGAAATGATGAGGTTGCCGCAATCGACAAGAGATTAATTGAACGTGCTGCTTTTATTAAAGGAAACGCTGATGTTCTTGAGGACCTCAAGCTTATGAAAGCTTTTACACAGGTCTATCACCTGCAGGACATTTTCACTTACCATGATTCATCTTCCTTTCTGCCAGTGAGATCAGGCGGCCGCCCGTAAAGGTCATCGCAAAATAGCACAGCGCTGCGATAGCAAGGCAGGCCAGGCTCTTGTAGGTGACGGCGATGACATCATTGGTGCGGAACATCAGGTCGGCAAGGCCGATAACGGAGACGATAGAGGATTCCTTGATAACGGTGACAAACTCATTGCCCAGGGCCGGGAGGATGTTGCGGATCGCCTGGGGCAAAACCACCAGCCGCATAGCCTGACCGTGGCTGAAGCCGATGCTGCGTGCAGCCTCCATCTGGCCGTAGTCCACAGCCTGCACGCCGGAGCGGATGATCTCAGCCACATAGGCACAGCTGTTGATGCTCATGGCGATAATCCCGGCGGAAAAACGCGAAAAATTCGGGATCCAGGCAATATCGGGAAGCGCAAAGCCGATCATGGGCAGACCGTAAAAAATGAACATGAGCTGCACCATCAGCGGTGTTCCGCGGATAAACTCAATGTAGGCCACTGCGAACCAGCGAAGGGGCGGAATTTTACTCATGCGCATACAGGACATGAGCGTGCCGAAAATCGTGCCGAATAACACGGTGAAAGCTGCGATGACCAGGGTGTTGACGATGCCCTCCTCAAAGAAGCTGTGGTACCGGGCGATGAGCTGTCCGATGGTCTCGATAAACGCAATGAATTTCATGGGGAACCCTCCTCAATGCATAGCCGGGCTTCGCCGCCAAAACGGCGAAGCCCGTGGTTTGCGTACTTATGCTGTTCTCTCGCCTGTGTTTTACAGGCCGAGGCTGGCGGCCAGCTTAACAGCCTCGTCGTAAGCCTTCTGATAGCTGCCGTCGGAGGTGACCTTGTCGATGACCTGGTTCACAGTGGCCACCAGATCCTCGTTGCCCTTGGCGATCACGACGGACTTACCGAAGGAGGCCTCCTCTGCGGTGAAGGCGAAGTTGGAAACCTCCAGGCCGCCGTTGCTGGTGGCCACCAGAGACTCACCCACAGCCTGATCCACTACCAGACCGGCAATGTTGCCATTCTGTACCTCCAGAGCAAGAGCAGGATACTTTTCCAGCTCAAACAGCTCGCTGTCCGGAAGGGCGGACTGAATCAGCTGAGACTGAATGGTGCCCTTCTGTGCGCCAACCTTCTGCCCGGCAAGGGATTCCTTGGTGGAGTAGACATCTGCGTTGCCGGTCTTGACAATCAGCAGCTGCGCGCTGGTCTCATACAGATTGCTGAAGTCGATCTCCTTTGCACGCTCAGGGGTGTTGGTGAAGGCTGCGATGCCCAGGTCAACCTGACCGGATTGAACAGCGGGGATGATGCCGTCGAAGGACATGTCCACTACCTCCAGCTGAACGCCCAGGCTGTCGGCAATCTGCTGTGCCAGCCACATATCGCAGCCAACGAAGTTAGCGTCCAGATCCTTGAACTCATAGGGGGCATACTGGGCCTCGGTGCCCACAACCAGCTTGCCGCTGTCCTTGATCTTTTTGAGCAGGGCTCCGGTCTGCTCCTGCTGGGTGTCGCCGCTTCCGCCGCCGGCCTGATCGTTGGTCTTGCTGCAGCCGGTCATAACCGACAGCAGCATCAGCACGCCCAGTGCCAAAGCAAGCATCTTCTTTGTCAAGTTAAATTTTTTCATACTTTCCTCCGTTCCATGCATTTAAATGCATATTCTCTTGATTTATGTGCATAATTATACACCCGTGAATTGATTTGTAAATAGCCGCGTGTCACAAGAATGCAGGAAAAATATACCCTCGAATTGTGTAAATATGCAAAAAAGGAAGAAGCTGTCCGGGCGGCAGCTTCTCCCTGCGTAGTGAAAGGTCCCGGGGAAGCCGTCAAAACGACAGCTTCTCCATGCGGTCAAATGCGGTTTTAAGGTGTTCGATGCCCACGGTGCAGGCGATGCGGAAGTGTCCCGCGCCGCTTACGCCGAAGGGCGTACCGGGCGTGACCAAAATGTGCGCCCTCTCCAGCAGGGCCTTGCAGAACTGCTTTTCGTCCAGTCCGGTTTTCTCGATGCCGGGGAAGAGATAGAAGGTGCCCTTGGGACGGACGAGGCTGAGGTAGGGGATCTTTTCGATCCGATCGGCGGCGTAAAAAATACGGTCACGGTATTCGGAAATATACTTTTCCCGGATCGACCTGCGCATGGAAAGCGCCTGGATGGCCGCACGCTGGGAAATAGAGGGCGCCGTGTAAACCAGCGCGCCGTTGATGCGGTTCATCACCGCCAGCAGCTCCGGCTCGGCGATAATAACGCCGACACGCCAGCCCGTCATGAGGTAGTTTTTGGAAAAGCTGTTCAGGGTAATGGTACGCTCGGCCATACCGGGCAGGGTGCGGATAGGGCAGAAGTCCCCCTCATACAGATAGGTGGTATAGATCTCATCGGCGGCAATCAGCAGATCATACTCCTGCGCAATGCGGGCCAGCATGGACAGGGTGTCCCTGTCATAGCTCATGCCCGTGGGATTGGCAGGGTTATTGAAGATAATGGCCTTGGTGCGCGGCGTGATGGCGGCGCGGAGGCGGGCCTCGTCGATGGCGTAATTCTCATCGGCATAGGTGGGCACATCCACGCACACGCCGCCGGCCAGCTCGATCTGGGAGCGGTATACGGCAAAATAGGGAGAAAAGACGATCACCTCGTCGCCGGGGTCCAGAATGGCGAGCATGGTAAGGGCCATACCCAGGCAGCTTGATGTGCTCACAAGCACATGGTCGCCGGAGAGGGGCTGGCCGAAATCCTCTTCCCAGGCCCGGCAGACCGCGGAGATAAGCTCCGGATCGCCCTTGGGGTCGCCATAGTGGGTGTGGCCCAGCCCGGCGTCCCGGAATGCGGCGGCGATGATGGCCTCATCGGTGGTAAAGTCGGTGTCGCCGATGCTCAAGTCAATAATATCCTTGTACTTGGACAGGGCCTCGGTATCAAGGGATAAGCCTGTGCCGCCCAGCTGAAAACGCCGGGCAATGTAGTTACGCTTCATTTGCAGATACCTCCTTAACAACATGTGGGATCACAGTGGACCCATTGGGGATCACATAGATGGTTTTTCCCGGAAGCCGGGCCGCCTCAAGCAGCGCATCCACATCGGAGAAGGCCCGTATTCCCATGGGCTCCACCGCCTTGGGGTCGATGCTGGAATAGAGCAGGATATTATAGCGCTGCGCCTGCTCGCAGTTGAGGAAGAAAACATATCCGGCCACCGTGAAATGCTCCCGTAGGCGCCGCTCAATGGTGCCGGCAAGGAGATCCTTCGACCAGCCGAAGTATTCGGCGGGTCCGCCCCCCCTCCCGGGCCTCGATCACCAGGATCAGCGTGCCCCCCGGCTTCAGGGCCGATTCCACATTATCAATGGCCTTGGTGCCCTGGTAGAGCGAAATGTCCTTGGGAAAGCCGCCGCAGCTTGTAATGACAACATCCGCCTTCCGGGGCACATCCACCTGATAAATGCGGTTAACCGTCCGGCAGGCCTGCTCCCAGGAGGTGAGATAGTGGCCGGAAAAAATAGCAGCCAGGCGCATCTGTGTGTTCATGACAAGATTGACCATAAACAGGTTTTTCACCAGGCCGGCGGCTTCGCACATATCCTCGTGCAGGGGATTGCCCTGCAAAATGCCATTGCCCACGGCAGGGTTGGAGCGCAGGGCTGCGGCATCCAGGGAAAAGGCATGGTTGTGAAAGATGGTCTCCCGGCCGCTGATACCGGGCAGGATGCTCTTGCGTCCGCCGCCGAAGCCGGCCATCACATGATGTGTTGCCGCGCCGAGGCAGATGACCATATCCGCCAGGGCCGCCGTGCGATTGATGGAGACCGGCGTGCCGTGGGGCGTTGTGCCAAGATAGACGAGATCATCGGAATCGCAGTTATGGTTTTCCACGGTGATCCGGTCGTAAACGGCGTCCGTCACCAGGGTGCGCAGCTCCGCCTCGTCGCCGCCGGTATGCGTGCCGTTGGCGATCACGATGGTGATGTCCCTCTCGCGCACGCCGCAGCGCTGGGTGAGATAGTCCACCAGATGCGGCACCACCAGATCCTGCCGCATCCAGAAGCGCGACATATCGCTGACCACCAGCGCAACGGTGCTGCCCGGGGTGACCCGCCGGCGCAGAGGCGCGCTGTCGATGGGGGCATCCAGCGAGGCCCACAGCTCCTTGCGTATGTCGGAAATCGGCTCCACCACATTGCCGTGCAGCTCTCCGATGATGTTCTTCTCCTCCAGCGGAAACTCCACTGTGCCGCTGCCGTATGCAAATCGATAGGTTTTCATTCGCTCCACCTGCCTATCCTGTAAAAATAATAGTTAGAGTATACGGCAATGAAGAAAAAGATGCAACAGACAACATTCATAAAAATGAGAAAAAAATTACAGCGTGTAAAAAAACTCACTGTGATACCTTTGTCGGAAAAAACGGAGCTTTTCCCCGACAAAATCACACCCGGCCGCTTTTGGCAGCCGGGTGTGATTTTGTTGGAAAAACCCGGAGGGTTTTTCGGCACGCTGATATAGGATTTGCTTCAGTCAACCACCACCGACGCAAGCTCCTTGGCGGAAATGCGGTATACCGCCCCGTCGATGCCGTGGCTTTGGAGGGCTTCCAGCACCGCCCCCCGCTCATAGGGGCAGCCCAGCAGCGCGGCGCAGAGGGTGCCTGCGTCCAGGGTGGAGAAGAAGTCGCCGTACACGGCGGCGTCCCGGATAAGCCCCTTCTGCACATCCAGCTTGAACTGGACCTTCCCGCCGGCAAAGCGCCCCGTCCGGTCAATGGTGAACTTCGGGCTTCTGCCGAAGATCCGCTCCCAGCTCCGGAACTGCTCCCCGGCGATCTCCCGAATACGGGCGTCGTCCTCCGGCGCAACGGTGTATGTAGCGGTGCTGCCGTTCATAATGTGGCGCACCATGGTCTCCTTGAAGGTCTCCGCGTCCATGGGGCCGGGAAGATGCTCGGAAATGTTGGTCACGCGGTCCCGGACGGACTTGATGCTCTTGGAGGTGATCTTGTAGCTGTCCACGGTGGTGGAGGCCACCATCTGGGCAATATCCGTGTTAAACAGCAGGGAGCCGTGATGCACAATGCAGTCGCCCAGCCGGTACTGGGCGTTGCCGGAGAACTTTTTGCCGTCGATGGTCAGGTCGTTGCGGCCGTTGAAGGCGGCGTTGACCCCCATCTCCCGCAATGCGCCAATCACCGGGGCGATGTACTGGCCAAATTCAATTTCCCCGGCCTCCTTGTGCTGGATAAAGGTAAACTGCCAGCCGCCCATGTCCGTATAGATGGTGCCGCCGCCGCTCATGCGGCGCA